>JGI24890J29729_1000911_pt1 | contig 15518 bp, 12 predicted proteins | sample FreactcultureFD7_FD_29729 | JGI IMG/M metagenome (IMG submission 29729)
CGTGGTGGGTTGAGCCCCCGCCGTGGCGGGTTGAGCNCCCGCCATGGCCGGAGGACGGGCGATGAACGCGGGCGGTTCTTCAGACATGTGACGAGGTTAAAGTGGCGAGCGTCGCACGCTACACCAAACACCTACGTCGGCTTAAAAAGAAGGGGGCGGCGCCTATTGGGGGGAACGGGCGCCGCCACGGCGACGCTGATTGGGGGGAATCGTACGCGTCGCCTGTCAGGTTTTAACATCTGACAAGAATTACTTTAGCGGTAGTTCTGTTTTTCGCAAGTGGACAATCCTGTCTTTAACGGTCAACTCTCAGTGCTCGGTCTAGGATCGAAACGTTCCCCCACCAAAAACCTCGGTAACTCTGGCCAGGCCGAACAAAATCCCAAGGATAACGATGTCCACGAACTCGATAGATAGCCTCCTTCACGAAGATCGCCGTTTTCCGCCAACTCCGGAGTTTGTTGCTCAGTCAATTGCTGATCCTGCGCTTTACGCCGCTGGAAAGGCGGATGCTGTCGGATTCTGGTCACACCAGGCGCGAGAACTCTTGCACTGGGAGAAGCCCTTCACCGAGGGCCTCGACTGGTCAAACCCTCCGTTCGCAAAGTGGTTCGCCGACGGCACCCTCAACGTCGCGTACAACTGCCTCGACCGGCACGTCGAGGCCGGCAACGGCGCTCGCGTTGCGATCCACTGGGAGGGTGAGCCAGGCGACAGCCGCTCGCTGACCTACGCGGAACTCACCGCTGAAGTGAAAAAGGTCGCCAACGTGCTTCTGGGGCTGGGCATCGGTCAGGGTGACCGGGTGGTCATCTACCTCCCGATGATTCCCGAAGCCGTTATTGCGATGCTCGCCATCGCGCGAATCGGCGCCATCCACTCCGTCATCTTCGGCGGTTTCAGCGCCGAGAGTATCCACGCGCGGGTCGCCGATGCCGACGCCAAACTGATCATCACCGCCGACGGTGGCTGGCGCAAAGGCAAAGTCTTTCCGCTGAAGAACTCGGTCGACACAGCCCTCGCCGCCGGTGAGACTACCGTCACGAACGTGCTCGTGGTCAAGCGCGGCAAGAACGACGTCGACTGGATCGAGGGCCGCGACCTCTGGTGGCACGACGTCGTCGAGGCCGCAGAGCCCGAGCACGTGGCGCAAGCGTTCGAGGCAGAGAACCCGCTGTTCATCCTGTACACCTCGGGAACCACCGGCAAGCCCAAGGGCATCCTGCACACCAGCGGTGGCTACCTCACCCAGACGGCTTTCACCCACAAGAACGTTTTTGACCTGCACCCCGAAACGGATGTCTACTGGTGCACCGCCGACGTCGGCTGGATCACCGGTCACTCCTACGTGGTCTACGGCCCGCTCGCCAACGGCGCGACCCAGGTGCTCTACGAGGGAACCCCCGACACCCCGCACCCCGGGCGCTGGTGGGAGATCATCGAAAAGTACAAGGTGAGCATTTTCTACACCGCGCCCACCGCGATCCGTTCGTTCATGAAGCTGGGCCGCCAGATTCCAGAGAAGTTCGATCTCAGCTCGTTACGCGTGCTCGGTTCGGTTGGAGAGCCCATCAACCCTGAGGCTTGGATGTGGTACCGAGACGTGATCGGTGCTGGCACCGCTCCCATCGTCGACACCTGGTGGCAGACGGAAACTGGCGCGATCATGATCGCGGCACTTCCCGGCATCACCACGCTGAAACCCGGGCTGGCCCAGACACCAATCCCCGGTATCAAGATCGATATTCTCGGCGAGGATGGCTCGCGCGTTAACCCACCGCAGGGTGGTTTGTTGGTTGTCTCCGAACCGTGGCCGTCGATGCTTCGCGGCATCTGGGGCGACCCGGATCGCTTCGTCGAAACGTACTGGGCGAAATTCGCTGGCCTTGGCGACTCCAAGTACTTCGCCGGCGACGGCGCCCACGTCGACGCGGATGGCGACATCTGGCTGCTCGGGCGCGTGGACGACGTCATGAACGTTTCTGGTCATCGCCTCTCCACTGCGGAGATCGAGTCCGCTCTGGTCTCGCACACCATGGTGGCGGAAGCCGCCGTCGTTGGTGCCGCCGACGAAGCAACGGGTCAAGCCGTTGTGGCCTTCGTGATCCTCAAGGCGAACCAGAAGTTCGTCGACACGGCCGAAGAAGCTGTCGCGTTGCTTCGCAGCCACGTCGCGCAGAAGATTGGCGCGATCGCCAGGCCCCGTGAGATCTTCGTGGTCGCCGAGTTGCCCAAGACTCGCTCCGGCAAGATCATGCGCCGCCTGCTGCAGGACATCGCCGAGGGCCGCGAGATTGGTGACACCACCACCCTCGCCGACACCACGGTGATGCAGATCATCTCGGACAAGTTGCGCTGAATAGAAGCCCCAGCCTGAACGAAAGCAGCGCCCCAGCGGAAAACCGCTGGAGCGCTGCTTTTTACTCGCCTCTGTTTTAGGCGAACTCGACAATCAGTTCGATCTCCACGGGGGAATCGAGGGGGAGCACGGGGACACCAACCGACGTGCGGGCGTGCACTCCCAATTCGCCGAAGATTTCACCCAGAACCTCTGACGCGCCGTTGACGACACCGGGCATGCCAGTGAAATCAGGCGTTGAGGAAACATAGCCAACAACCTTGACAATGCGGGTCACGCGATCGAGAGAGCCAATGACATCTTTGATCGCCGCTAAGGCGTTGAGCGCGCTCGTGCGAGCGAGGTCCTTACCTGACGCCTCCGAGACGCTGCCGCCGAGCTTGCCGGTCTCTGGCAGAGCTCCGTTGACGAAGGGCAACTGTCCGGCCGTAAAGACTAGGTTTCCGGTCACCACTGCTGGAATATACGCAGCAACGGGTTTGGTGAGTGCCGGCAACACGATTCCGAGTTCGGCGAGACGTTCATCGACTGAGGTCATTATGCTTCTGCTTTCTTTTCACGCTTGAGATAGGCGACAAGCCCGCCTTCGGGACCAACAACAACTTGAACGAGTTCCCAGCCTTCAGACCCCCAATTATTGAGGATGGCAGTCGTGTTGTGCACGATTAGCGGAGTGGTGATGTATTCCCAGGTGGTCATTTGACGGCTTTCGCTCAGGTTGATAGGCCGGATGGTCGCGTACCATTGATCATATGTCTGCCAAAAATATCTCACCGCGAGGGTTTTTCAGCGCGATCGTCGGGATGCTGGGCTTCAGCGTTATTGCTGGAGTCCTTGTTACCGTCATGGTCACGCCTGCGCTCGCTGTCACCGGCATCGCTGCAACAAATACGATCGGTATTTTCAGCAGCCTTCCCGAGTTCATCGAGATCGGGCAGCAGCCTCAGCAGAATGAGATCTTTGTTACGAACGGCACGAATCCGGATGGCACGCCCATCTACGAGTCGATCGCCACTGTGTTCGACCAAAACCGCGAAGAGGTGTCCTGGGACAACGTCTCGACCTTCTTGAAACACGCTGTCGTTGCTGGTGAGGACCGCCGCTTCTACCAGCACGGCGGAATCGACGTCGCCGGACTCATTCGAGCAACCCTAGGCAACGTCGCCGGTGGTAGCCAGAGTGGCGCCTCCACGCTATCGATGCAATTGGTGAAGAACATCTACGTTCAACGGGCCCTGCAACTCCCGACGCAAGACGCTCGTGACAAGGCGATCAAAGATGCGCAACGGTCAACCATTGACCGCAAGCTCAAAGAAATGAAGCTTGCAATCGGGCTTGAGAAGACCTACACAAAAGACCAGGTTCTCCTCGCCTACCTCAATATCGCCGGGTTTGGTGGCAACACCTACGGCATTGAGGCTGCCGCTCAGCGCTACTACGGGGTCTCATCGAAAGACGTAACGCTCGCCCAAGCTGCTAGCCTCATCGCCATCGTTCAGCAGCCGGGAGCGAGAAGCCTCGACAACCCCGACAATTACCAGAACAACAAAGACCGTCGTAACTTCATCTTGAACATGATGTTTACCGAGAAAATGATCGACCAGAAGCAGCTCACCGAAGCGCTCGATACCCCGGTTGATGAGACCACCGTCCACCTCCAGTCCTCGCACAATGGCTGCATCGCGGCCAACGACTACGCGAAGCAGTTCTGTGACTACGTGGTCAAGAACGTCAAAAACCTGACCGCCCTCGGTGCTGACGCGAAAGAGCGTGCAACCAATTGGCATACCGGTGGTTACAAGCTGTACACCTCACTCGACATGCGCCTGCAGATCAACGGGCAAGACACGGTGCGCCGTTTCGCACCGCCAGAAGAAACTCGTTTCCAGCTCGGTTCTGCTGCCTCGTCCGTCGAGGTGGGCACCGGGCGCATCCTGATGATGGTTCAAAACAAAGCGTTCGACGACAGCCAGGCGGGGGGCGGGCCGACCACGACGGCCGTCAACTACAACACTGACCGCGCCTATGGCGGCTCCAGCGGCTTCCAAGTTGGCTCGACCTATAAGCCTTTCACCCTGCTGAACTGGTTGCAGAGTGGCCGTGGCCTCAGCGAGGTGGTAGATGCGACCCCTCGCACCGAACCTCAAAGTAAGTTCATGGACAGCTGCAACGGACCGTACGTCGGTCCGTTCACGTTCAAGAACTCGTCTGGGGAGACAGGAACCCGCACGGTACTGCAAGCCCTTGTCGGGTCGATTAACGCCGCATTCGTTTCGATGGCGACACAACTAGACCAGTGCAATACTCTCAAGATTGCACAAGCTCTCGGCGTGCATCGCGCCGGCGATGACCCCAACACCCCCGAGGTGGAGCAGGCCATGGAGTCGAACCCCGCCGCGATCCTCGGAACGAACACCATCGCTCCCCTCACCATTGCAGCCGCCTATGCCGGAATCGCGAGCGGTGGAACCTTCTGCCGCCCGACCGCTGTCGACTTCGTGGTGAATGCCGCCGGCGAGAAGCTACCCGGGCAGGCTCGTGAATGCTCTGTCGCGCTCGACCCCGAGGTCGCCGCAACTGCCGCCTACGCCATGCAAGCGGCCTACGCGTCCTATGCCTCCAATGCCCGCGATGGTATCCCGATGATCGCCAAGACGGGAACCACCGACAAGGCTGTTCAGACCTGGATGACCGGCTCAAGCACCAAGGTTGCAACCTCCGCGTGGTTTGGAAACATCGTCGGACAGTTCTCGATCTACGGCTACAACGGTGGCCTTGCCAACCGCTTCGGCATCGGCAAGTCGCTGTTCACACTCACGAACAGTCTCTACGGTGGCGGGGCGTTTGCCGGGCCGGCACAGCGGTTGCTGACCGGCACCGGAATCGAGGTTCCCAACCTTGTGGGCGGAAACCTTGAAAACTCCAAGGCCCTCCTCGAAGGCCTCAACTTGGCTTATGCGGATGCTGGTCTCGTCGACTCTGATCTTCCCGTCGGAACCATTGCGAAGACCGATCCTGTCGCTGGGACCATCCTGGCCCGGGGTATGACCGTCAACGTCTTCACCAGTAACGGGTCCATGACCAAGCTTCCGGATGTCACGGACGGCACCAGCACGTTTGCTCAAGCCAAAGACATCCTGACTAGAGCGGGTTTCACCAACGTGTTGACGCCCACCACCTGCACGGTGGTGACTGACGCCAAAAAGGTTGACAAAGTGGTTTCGAGTGATCCGAAACCCGACACACTGTGGGTGAAGACTGCCGCCATCACCCTCGGTATCGGCAAACTTGTCAGCTGTGCCACGACGTAGCGTCCGTTCGGGCCCAAGGTTTCTGGAGGAAACGCGTTGACCACGACACAGCGCACGGCGGCAACTCTGTGGGGTGCCGCCGTGACGGCCGGGCTCGGAGCCCTCGCCTGGGGTGGGCTGGTTGAAGTCAATCGGTTTAGAGTGCGCCACGAAGTTCTGCCGCTACTCGATCCGGGTGCCGCCAGCATTACCGTTTTGCACCTCGCCGACATTCACCTGGCACCGTGGCAACGAAGAAAGCAGGAATGGCTTCGCTCCCTCGCGAACCTGAAACCAGACCTGATCGTCAATACCGGCGACAACCTGGGCCACAGTGATGCCGGAGACGCCATCGAATACGCGTTGGCACCCTTCGCCGGCACCCCCGGCGTTTTCGTGCACGGCTCGAACGACTATTTTGGGCCGAGGGCCAAAAGCCCGTTCGCCTACTTCTCAGGACCCTCCGATCACGATGAGGCGTCGGACTCGCTCGACACCGGTCGACTAGATGAGTTCTTCGAAAACAAGCTTGGCTGGCTCAATCTCAACAACGCAGCCGCGGCACTCACTCTCAACGGCTCGGCACTCGAGTTCTTCGGCGTCAACGACGCTCACCGCGGGTGGGATGACCTCGCCGCGCTCCCCGGTGCCATCGAGAGCATCCGGGAAGAACAATCCTGGGACGAGGACCCGCTAGCGCGTGACCCGCTCAGCATCGCCGTAACCCACGCACCATACCGGCGCGTGCTGGATTCATTCGTCACCAATGGGGCGGAACTTATTTTTGCCGGCCACACCCACGGCGGTCAAGTTCGCATACCCGGCATGAAAAGTGCGCTCGTGAACAACTGTGACCTCCCGCTTGACCAGTCTCAAGGCCTCAGCGTCTGGAGCCACGCCCGCCGCACGGCCTTACTCAACGTCTCTGCGGGCATCGGAACCTCCATTTACGCCCCCGTTCGCTTCGCCTGCCCGCCCGAAGCGGTCGTAGTGACTCTGACGGCCAGCGATATCCGCTATTCTTGAAACAGCTTACGGATAACTTCCGCAAGTAGATCGGGGTGTGGCGCAGCTTGGTAGCGCGCTTCGTTCGGGACGAAGAGGTCGTGGGTTCAAATCCCGCTACCCCGACAAAATGCAGGGCCGCACATCGTGCGGCCCTGCATCAGTTAACGACCGTTACCGCGTGCCGCCTAGGTGAAGTCGGGGTCTGGCTCACCCTGGTAGCTGAACTCTGAACGGATGCGACGACCGTTGTTGAGCACGCCGTTGCTCTCCTCGAGGTAGCATTCACCACAGAGTGACTCATAGCTCACCTCAGCGCCGTCGATGGCGACCTGATCACCGTCGAAGGTGTAGACATCTCCCACCCGCCGGGCGTTAAAAACCGCTTTGCGGCCACACCGGCAGATCGTTTTAAGCTCTTCGAGAGAATGGGCGATCTCAAGCAAACGGCGGCTGCCGGGAAACGCGACAGTCTGGAAGTCGGTTCGGATGCCGTAGGCCAAGACTGGAACCCGTTCCAGAATGGCGATCCGGAGCAGGTCATCCACCTGAGATTCGGTGAAGAACTGCGCCTCGTCCACGAGTAGGCAGCTGACCTTCAACCCCGTCTCGCGGTGCACTCGCGCAGCGTGTCGGAGAAAAACGTCGTACAGATCTTCATCCTTGGCCACCACGAAATCCACCGGGCGGGTAACCCCCAGCCGCGAAACGATCGCCGAATCACCCTTAGTATCCACCTGAGGCTTGGCGAGCAATACCTGCTGCCCGCGCTCCTCGTAGTTGAACGCTGCCTGCAACATGGCGGTGCTCTTGCCACTGTTCATGGCCCCATAGCGAAAATATAGTTTGGACATTAGGTGAGAAAACCATCCTCTGTGGCGTAGCGGGTCAGCTCCGCTCGTTTGGTACCGGATCGACCCTGTTGGGCATACTTTTCGCGAACGCGTCGAAGAAAGGTCTTCGCGGTCTCATACTGCACGTTCATTGCACTGGCCACCTCGGCGACCGTTTTTCCTGAAGCATACAAGGCTAGAGCCTCCGCCTCGCCGCGGCTCAACTTCGGTGGCGGCCCAGCGGCACTCCCTGAATCGAGGCGCCGCAGTGGCGCTGGTGGCGGTCGCCAGTCCTCGCGCACCAGCGGTGGAGCAACCGTCGAGACGGGGCCGCGCACAAGCTCCAGCAGCCCCGAGAATGTTGCGCACTTCGAGATGAGCCCGGCAGCACCCGCGGTATCGACATGTGCAAGCAGCTCGTGCCCATCGGGGCAAGCCAGTTCGACCGCGGTGGTCACCACCACGACCGCTCCGGCGGCACGGCAGGCGCGAATCCGCGCTCTCAGAGAAACCGACTCGCCCGCGTCCGCATCCAGAAAAACCACCCGGGTCGGAAAGTCGTGACTGGTAATCAATTCGGGCCAGGTCTTAGCGAACAGCACTACGTGCAAATCGGGGGCATCCGCCGTGACGTACTCGGTCAACACCAACGCAAACTCGACGCTCGCATCGAGAATGGCAACCCGCACCGCGTCTGGCGGCAACACTGGAGCTACGGGCTCAGCGCGAGCGGCGAAAGTGCTGGACACAGTCTTGACTGCCTAGCGCGGGATGCCCAAAGCGGCGGCAGTGGCAGCCATCGTCGTGGCGATGAGCTTCGGGTTTTCCGCCAGCGGCTCACCGTAGGTGGGCACAATAGCTTTCAACGCCGGGGTCCACTCCGCGATCTTCTCGGGGAAACACTTCTTCAGAAGATCGAGCATGATCGGCACAGCGGTCGAGGCACCCGGAGATGCCCCCAACAGGCCAGCAATACTTCCGTCAGCGGACGCGACCACCTCGGTACCGAACTGAAGAACACCGCCCTTCTTGGCATCCTTCTTGATCACCTGGACTCTCTGACCGGCGGTGATGCTGTACCAGTCATCAGGATCGGCATTCGGGAAGAAGTCTTGTAGAGCCTCGAACTTGGTTTGCGAACTCGCAGCGAGCTGACCGATGAGGTACTTCACGAGCCCCAAATTGCTGAGCCCAGCGGCCAGCATCGGAATTAGGTTGTGCCAACGGATCGATGCAAAAAGATCCAACACCGAGCCGGTCTTCAAGAACTTCGGGCTAAACCCGGCGTAGGGGCCAAACAGAAGGCTGGGCGAACCATCCACCATGCGGAGATCGAGGTGCGGCACCGACATCGGCGGTGAACCGACCGAGGCTTTGCCATAGACCTTGGCGCTCAGGCGCTCCACTACGTCCGGGTTATCGGTGCGGAGGAATTCACCGCTCACCGGGAAGCCGCCGAAACCGCGGATCTCCTTGATGCCCGATTTTTGCAGCAAACCAAGCGCATATCCACCGGCTCCCACAAAGACGAAACGAGCTTTCACACTCGAGGGAGTTCGGCCGATTTCCCGAAGCAACGAGACCTTCCAAAGGCCGTCCTTCTCGCGAGACAGGTTGGTGACGCGGGTGTTGGTGGTGAGAGTTGCTCCACCGTCTTTGAGAAAGCCTAGGAGCTCGCGAGTGAGGGCGCCGAACTCGACATCTGTACCCGCGTCGGTGCGGGTGGCCGCGATCGGCTGAGACTTGGCGCGCCCCGGGATGAGCACCGGTGCCCAGGAACGGATGACGGCAGCATCTTCGCTGTACTCCATGCCGGCGAACAACGGATGGGCGCTCAGCGCCTCGTAACGCTTGCGCAGGTAGTCGACGTTGTCGGCACCCCAGACGAAACTCATGTGGGCTGTCGGGTTGATGAACGACTTCGGGTCAGGAATGGTTCCACTGGAAACGAGGTGGGCCCAGAACTGCCTCGAAAGCTGGAACTGCTCGTTCACTTTCACGGCACTAGAAATCTCGATCGAACCATCGGCGCGCTGAGGCGTGTAGTTCAATTCGCAGAGCGCGGCGTGGCCGGTGCCCGCGTTGTTCCACGGGTTTGAACTCTCCAAGGCAACATCGCCTAGGCGTTCAAAAATCTGGATTGTCCAGTCAGGCTGGATTTTTTTGAGCAGGGTGCCCAGGGTGGCGCTCATGATGCCGCCACCAATCAGCACAACATCGATTGGCTTATTCACCGCTCCAGTTTACGGTGCTTGGTGGCGAGTAAAAGTCGCGAAATCGTGACGAACTTGGCCGCCGAAAAGAAACGGCGTGCTCAAGCCAGGCGCTGCGCCGCGATGATCTCCGCAATTTGTACGGCGTTCAATGCAGCGCCCTTGCGCAGATTGTCGTTGCTGACAAACAGTGCGAGGCCGCGACCGTTGGGCACGCCCTCATCCTGACGCAGGCGACCGACGAAGCTCGGGTCCTTGCCCGCTGCCTCAAGGGGGGTAGGGACATCAGTCAGCACGACCCCTGGGGCGTTTGCAAGAAGCTCCTTCGCGCGAGCGACGCTGAGCGGGTTCGCAAACTCGGCGTTAATCGCCAACGAGTGACCGGTGAACACGGGAACGCGTACGCAAATGCCGCTCACCAGAAGATCGGGGAGTTCGAGAATCTTGCGGCTCTCGTTGCGAAGCTTCTTCTCTTCGTCGGTCTCGAACATACCGTCGTCGACAAAACTGCCGGCCTGGGGGATGACGTCGAAAGCGATGGTCTTCGGGAAGGCCGCGGCGGCCGGAAACTCAATCGACGAACCGTCGTGCACGAGCGAACGAGGGTCCTGCTCGATGGCCGCTTTCGTCTGCGTGTACAACTCTTCGCCACCGACAAGCCCCGCGCCAGAGACCGCCTGATAGGTGCTGATGATGAGGCGTTCCAGCCCCGCAGCTTCGTGCAGAACCTTCAGCACCGGCATCGCAGCCATGGTGGTGCAGTTCGGGTTGGCGATGATTCCCTTGCGTGCCTCGGCAATGGCGTGCGGGTTCACCTCGCTGACCACGAGGGGAACATCCGGGTCCATCCGGAAACCGGACGAGTTGTCGACGACCATCACGCCGGCGGCAGCGAAACGTGGCGCCTGAGCCTTGGAAGTTGTGGCGCCGGCCGAGAAGATGGCAATGTCGAGCCCGGTGGGGTCTGCCGTGGAGGCATCCTCCACGACAATCTGCTCGCCGCGGAACGGAAGGGTCGTACCGGCGCTTCTCGCGGAGGCGAAGAACCGAACCTGGTTGGACGGAAAGTTGCGCTCTTCGAGCAACTGACGGACTACCGCGCCGACCTGGCCAGTGGCGCCGACGACGCCAATGCTGACGGTGCCGCTTGGGGTGGGTGCGTTGCTTGCGTTGTTTGCGTTGTTTGCGTTGCTCATCGTCCGGTACCTCCGTGAACCTCTGCCTCAGTCTCAGCGTCAAGGCCGAAAGCCTTGTGCACTACACGGACAGCTTCGTTCAGGCTGTCGGCGCGCGTCACCACCGAGATGCGGATCTCACTCGTCGAGATCATTTCCATGTTGATGCCCGCCTCAAACAGGGCGGTGAAGAGCCTCGCCGAAACCCCAGCGTTAGTGCGCATGCCAGCACCGACCACGGCAAGCTTGCCGATCTGGTCGTCGTGCTGAAGAGACTCAAAACCGACATTCTCTTGCTCGGAAGTGAGCGCCATGATCACGTTCTGGGCTTCGGACTTCGGAAGAGTAAAAGAGATATCGGTCAGGCCGGTGCTCGCGGCCGACACGTTTTGCACGATCATGTCGATGTTCGCGTTAGTTTTCGCCACGATCGTGAAAATCTGCGCGGCCTTGCCAGGAATGTCTGGCACTCCGACGACAGTGATCTTTGCTTCGCTCAGGTCAGCAGCGACGCCGGTGATGATCGGCTCTTCCACGTTCTCTCCAGGTTCTGGGTTGATGACGAGGGTTCCCTCGTTGTTATTGAATGACGAACGGACGTGAAGAACCACCCCGTGCCGTCTGGCGTACTCAACGGCGCGGATGTACAGCACCTTGGCGCCCGCCGCAGCGAGCTCCAACATCTCTTCACTAGTGATGCGGTCAATCTTGTGGGCGTTGGGAACGACCCGAGGGTCGGCCGTGAAAATGCCGTCCACGTCGGTGTAAATTTCGCAAACCTCGGCGTCAAGAGCTGCAGCGAGCGCAACCGCGGTGGTGTCCGAACCGCCACGACCGAGGGTCGTGATGTCGCCGGTGCCGCGGTTGAAGCCCTGGAAGCCAGCAACGATAGCGACAGCCCCCTGGTCTAGCGCTTCACGCACGCGCACCGGAGTGACATCGACGATGCGGGCAGCACCGTGCTGGGCATCCGTAATCATGCCGGCTTGGCTACCGGTGTAGCTCCGGGCATCAATCCCGAGACCTTTGATGGCCATCGCCAGGAGTGCCATCGAGATGCGTTCCCCCGCGCTCAGCAGCATGTCGAGTTCGCGACCAGAAGGAACGGGAACCACCTGCTCGGCGAGGTCCATGAGTTCATCGGTGGTGTCGCCCATGGCGCTCACCACAACTACAACCTCGTGGCCAGCACGCCTCGTTTCGGCGATGCGTTTGGCAACGCGCTTCAGGCCTTCAGCGTCGGCGACCGAAGATCCGCCGTACTTCTGGACGATGAGGCTCACGTAATACTCCTGCAGAGTTGTGCGACAGGTCGCTCCGACAAGGGCCGATTTAGCCCAGTCCGTAATTCTACAGTTTGAGAGTGGTTCTTAATTCTCGACGAGGCGTCGGCCCTCAAAGGCGCGGCCCAACGTCACTTCATCCGCGTATTCAAGGTCGCCACCAACCGGAAGACCGGATGCCAGTCGCGTGACCCGCAAATTGGGTTGAACCAGCAGTCGGGTGAGGTAGGTGGCCGTAGCCTCCCCCTCCAAGTTCGGGTCCGTCGCGATGATGACCTCGGTGACGGTGCCGTCGGAGAGTCTGGTGAGCAACTGACGGATGCGCAGGTCATCCGGTCCGATGCCGTCGATTGGACTAATCGCCCCACCGAGCACGTGGTACAGCCCCCGGAATTCCCGGGTGCGTTCCACCGCGACAACGTCTTTTGCCTCCTCGACAACACAGATCGTGGCCGGAGAACGCCTCGGGTCACGGCAGATGCCGCAGGTATCCTGTTCGGTCACGTTGCCACAAATCGAGCAGAAGCGGACCTTCTCCTTCACTTCGAGCAGAATCTCCGCCAGACGAGTGACGTCGAAACTCTCGGTCTGCAAAATATGAAAAGCGATGCGCTGAGCAGACTTGGGACCGATGCCCGGAAGCCTGCCCAACTCATCAATCAGTTCTTGGACAATACCTTCATACATGGCTTAGAAATCCCCCGCCAACGGCATAACCTTCGGAACGACCGGCTGCTCTTCGATAAAACTTGCGCCCAAAATTTCACGCACCACCGACTCGCCGTAACGGGCAGCCTCACCCGTGAGCGGTTCCGTCGACACCGGTTTGACTACCCGGGACACTCGCGCCGGGCGCTCGGTTGGCTCCGACGGCGGGATGGCGGTCACCGCCCAGCCGCCCGGTTCCACGGCGGGGGCCGTGCGTTCGGGGGCTGTCTCATCGGTAACGGACTGAGCGGAGGATGCCTGAGCGGACGACATTGGTTCAGTGGATGTCGGTCGGGTTGTCGGTTGCGGGCTCGCCGCTACTGCCACCGCCTCGGGTGCGCCACCCATGTCGACACGAGCAATGAATTTCACGCGAACGCCCAGAATGTGCAGGATGGCGCGGCGAAGGTGCTCGCTCACCCCGTCGCCCCCCGGGTTGGGCTGCTTGAAGCTGTCCACGTCGTTGTTGCTCATGAACGAGATGGTGAGCACATCAATCTCGAACGCGCGCACCTGGGCTGTTTGGAGCACGAGCCACGCGTTGAGCTTCGCCTCGCGCACCGTCTCTAGAATTTGGGGCCAGGAATCCTTCATCTGCTGGAAGGTGACCGGGGTTGTCGGGGCGGCTGCCGGAGCTGCCGGAGCTGCGGGAGCTGCGGGCTCCGCCGGAGCTGGGGGGGCTGTCAGGGCGTTTGCCGGTGCAACCGGCTCTGCCGGCGTGGCGGCAACTGCCGGCGTGGGCTCGGGCCTTTGGTTGGTGACGGCTGCCGGTGCTGCGGGTGCGTGTGCAGGTGCAGGTGCAGGTGCAGGTGCCGTCTCACGTGCTGGAGCGGTCGGTTTTTCGGACGCGGGAGCGGAAACTACCGGTGCGGTTTGAACCGCAGTCCGCGCTGAAGGTGCGACGGTTCCCCCCTCGCCCTCGACGCCGACCCGGCGTTCAAGCCGTTCGAGTCTGGCGAGGGATCCGCGCTCAGTGTCGTCACTGGCAGGAACCAAGATGCGGGCGATCATGAGCTCGAGGTGGAGGCGCGGAGAGGTAGCCCCGGTCATTTCGGTCAGGGCTGAGTTGACGATGTCGGCGGACCGGGAGAGTTCGGCCTGGCCGAAACGCTTGGCCTGAGCCGACATCCGTTCGAGCTGATCGGCGGGAATGCCACGCAGCACGGCGGCCGCGCCATCCGAGGTTGCAGCAACGACGATGAGATCACGCAGGCGTTCGAGGAGATCTTCGACAAAACGGCGGGGGNCTTGACCGGTCTGGATAACCCTATCCACGGCATCAAAAGCGACAGCGCTATCGCGTTGACCGATCGCATCGACGGCCTCATCGAGGAGCGCGCCATGGGTGTAGCCGAGCAGCGCGACGGCCCGCTCGTAGCGAACCGGGGCGCCCAGCCCACCGGATGCTGCATCGCCGGCGGCTTCCGTGCCGGTGCCCTCGGAACCGGCAATCAGCTGATCGAGCAACGAGAGAGTGTCTCGGACCGAACCACCACCGGCACGAACCACCAACGGCAGTACACCGGGCTCGGCGGAGACGGATTCCGAGTCGCACAGTTGCTGCACGTAGTCGAGCATCGGTGCCGGCGGCACCAAACGGAAGGGGTAGTGGTGGGTGCGGGAGCGAATCGTGCCGATAACTTTTTCGGGCTCAGTGGTCGCGAAGATGAACTTCACGTGCTCCGGCGGCTCCTCAACAATTTTCAGAAGGGCGTTGAATCCCTGAGGAGTCACCATGTGCGCCTCGTCAAGGATGAAAATCTTGTAGCGGTCACGGGCCGGTGCGAAGACTGCGCGCTCACGCAAATCCCGGGCATCATCGACACCGTTGTGGCTGGCCGCGTCGATCTCGACCACATCGAGAGATCCGCCACCGTCGCGGCTGAGCTCCACACAACTGGGGCAGACCCCGCAGGGAGTATCCGTCGGTCCTTCGGCGCAGTTGAGGCAGCGCGCCAAAATGCGGGCGGAGGTGGTCTTGCCACAACCGCGCGGCCCGCTGAACAGATACGCGTGATTCACGCGGTCCGTGCGCAGGGCCGTGCAGAGGGGGTCAGTCACTTGCGACTGACCGATAAGTTCGGCGAACGTCTCGGGCCGATAGCGTCGATACAGGGCAGTTACCACGTACCCAGAGTAGTCGCAGGAGCTGACACTCAGCACTGCCAGGTGGGCTGTCAGCGTCGCTGTGTTTCCTCCGTTCGACAGGTTCAGTGTCTCGCGTTCAACAGGTTCAGTGTCTCTCGTTCAACAGGTTCAGTTTCTCTCGTTCAACAGGTTCAGTTTCTCTCGTTCAACAGGTTCAATTCGGTGGCTGCGGTGTGGCGTGCACAGACACACCGACCTCGGGCCAATTCATCCGGCTGAACGAGTAGTGGTGGCTCCTCCACACATCCTCCCGGGCATCCCGAACGCACGGTGCTGAGCACTGCTGGGCGCGACGATCGTTGCCCACCTAACCCTCAAGAATGGACTCGACTCAGCACCTCCTCCAGATAATGACCAAGCTCGGGCACACCGCCCGGCGCCGAACGCTACTGAGGCACGGTGTAAGCCTCAGCGACATTGCTGACGCGCGCGCCTCCGGCTACCTCAACCGCCCCAAGCGCGGTTGGTACCACTCCCCCGCCGCTGACTCCGATCAGCGGCGGG
>JGI24890J29729_1000912_pt1 | contig 15484 bp, 14 predicted proteins | sample FreactcultureFD7_FD_29729 | JGI IMG/M metagenome (IMG submission 29729)
ATTTGTTTGTTGGCTTGGTGGAGCGCATTAAAGGTATGGAAGAACTCTTCTTGGGTCTTCTCTTTTCCAGCAATAAACTGCATATCATCAACAATAAGTACATCAGCGTTCCTGTAATGCCCTGCAAAGTCAGTAATCTTTTTGTAGCGAATTGCATCAAGGAACTCTTGAACGAACTGCTCAGACGTCGCGTAGACCACCTTGGAGCCTTTTTTATTAGCAAGTACGGCATTACCAACCGCTTGAATAAGGTGTGTCTTTCCAAGCCCTACGCCACCATATATAAAGAGGGGGTTATATTTTGTTCCGGGATTTTGTGCAATCGCTTGGCAGGCTGCATAGGCCATCTCGTTACCTGATCCTACAATAAAGCTATCGAAGGTGTAGCGATCATTCAGTCCTTGTCTATAGGAGTGTGTTAATGAAGGGGCGCCGTTACCACTAAACATTTCGCGACTTGTTTTCTTTGGACTTTCTGACATGATCACTACTTCAGTGTCATCATTCGTCGGTCGCTTGGTCGGCATAGTTGAAGTATGGGTTTTGAATTCAAGAGCTATTTCGCCAAGACCATTCTTTGCGAGTAGCTCCATGATCATGGGTTTGAACTTAGATTCGAGCTGTTGCTTATAGAAGATATTAGGAACGCCAATAATCATCGAGCTATCATCACGGCGCAGTACCTGAGTATTTTTGAACCAGGTGACAAAGTTGCCGCGCGAAACAGTCAGCTCTATCTCTCCAAGTACTGATTGCCAAACTGCATCTTCTTCCACAGCGCCTAACCCTCTCTTAAACTTATAAACCCGTTTTCCCTACAAGAACTTTTGTTTGTTACTTGAAACTATACAAGAGCAGGGAATAGTTTTCCACAGTTTTTTGAAAAATTGTTCATTTTGTATTGTAACAACCAATAACTGGGGTAAAGTTATACACATCGGGAAGCCACCCCTGTATAAGTAGTGGATAAAGTTCTAGGTAGTGTGGACAAACAATAGATTTTCTCTCTTTAAATGAGTATTTTTTACAAACCCTAGCTAGGGCAAATAATTTAACTCCTTGAAGTATCACTCTTCTCGTGCTACTATAACCAACTGAAATTATGCCTAAAAGAACTCACCAACCAAAAAAACGACGACGCAGCCGAGAACACGGTTTTTTCAAGCGTATGTCTACACGTGCAGGTAAGCTTGTTTTGAAAAGACGACGACTAAAAGGTCGTAAAATGATTTCTCGTTAAATCAAAAACTGCCAAAACACGCTACACTATATGTATAAACTTAAAATTAGTTATTAAGGACTTATTTTGCTCGCCAAAAAACATCGGTTTCACGGCCATAACAGCTTAAATTTCACCTATAGAAAAGGTGAAACAATAAGAAGTCCATACTGTGCTATGCGTTTTGTTCCTGGAAAACACGATACCTTTCGGGTTGCAGTTGTAGTAAGTAAAAAAGTAGCTAAGTCGGCACCTGATCGAAATAGAATACGCCGACGGGTCTATGAAGCAATTCGTGAACTTGCCCCAAAGCTACTTACGAACCAAGACATTGTGGTTACTATTTTTGATGAAAAGTTTATAACGATGCCCCATGATGAATTATTCGCTTCACTAAAACGGCAAATAGAACAAATGGTCAAAATAAATAAAGAAAACTCCGAGAGTTCTTAGACAAAAGGGGTGGAGATAGGGTAAAATAGGGATATATGTTTCATTTTATTGGTGTTTTATTCAATGCATTGATTGCTCGGCCAATCTTCAATTTGCTCATTATTATCTTTGCACTACTTCCAGGCCATAACCTTGGACTAGCCATTATCCTGTTTACAGTACTCGTGCGCGTTGCGATGTATCCACTACTTAAAAAGCAACTACATCACGCGATGGCAATGAAAAAGCTACAGCCTGAAATGCGCCGTATTAAAAAAGAAGCTGCTGGAAACAAGCAAAAAGAATCACAACTTATGATGGAGCTCTACAAGGAAAGAGAAATTAATCCTTTTGGCTCTATTGGGATTATTCTCGTACAACTCCCAATCCTTATTGGGCTTTATTCTGGAATTTCTAAGCTTATCCATACCCCAAACACGCTCTTTACTTATAGCTACGGCTGGGTACAGCACCTTCCCTACATGAAACATCTTGCGCTTAATATGCACGGCTTTAACGAAACCTTGTTCAATGTAGTCGATCTTACACGGCATGCAATGGAAAAAACGGGCGTTTACTGGCCGGCGATGATTCTTGTTGTGATCAGTGTTGGCGTACAGTTCTTCCAAAGCAAGCAGCTAATGATGCAGGATAAAAATGCCCGAAGCTTGCGACAGATCTTTAAGGATACTGCCGGTGGCAAGCAAGTTGATCAAACAGAGATTCAAGCAGCAACAGGGAAGTTTACCCTTCTTTTTATTCCATTCATGCTCTTTATCGTATCAATCAGCTTGCCCGCAGCACTATCACTCTACTGGGCAATTGGTGGACTTATAGCCCTTTACCAACAGACAAAGATTCTTCGCCAAGACGTCACTGAAATGGAAGCAGCTGTCGACAAGATTCCTGTTGAAGCAGAAATTATATCTAAGCCTAAGAAAAAAAATACATCCACCTCAGCTAAAAAGAAAGCTAAAAAACGGAGGTGATAGATGGAAGATTCAATTCAATTTGCAAAGAAGTATTTAGAGGACTTACTGTCTTTCTTTGGGCTTAATACAGACATCCACGCAACGTCTGAAGACGACGTTATTGAGCTTTCCATTCCATCAACGCACATGAACGGCTTTTTAATTGGTCAACGTGGTGAGACCCTACGTTCTATCCAGTACATGGTGAGCGCCGCACTCATGAATAACGATAAAGAATACCATCGAGTCAATGTNGANGTCGCAGATTACAAAAAGGGTCGACAAGAACAACTCAGTGAAGTTGCTATGGGCTGGATAGATAAAGTAAAGAGCTCAAACGAACCGATGACTTTGAAGCCGATGAATGCAGCCGATCGACGAATTGTCCACAAAGTCGCCGGAGATAATGGTATTGCAACTGAATCAGTTGGTGTGGGCAGAGATCGACATATCGTACTGAAGCCAAAAGAACTAGAAAAAACTGAAGAAGAATAGACGACTTAGCGGTGGTGTTTTTTATTGCGCCGCTTTTTCTTTTGCTTTTTAGGTTTCTTGACGATTACNGCAGACTCCTCAACTTCATTAACCTGAGGCGTATTCCTTTTTTTNCTAAANGTTGCTAAGAATCCCAGGATGGAAAAAGCCATGAGGCCGTAGAGATACACCACGTAGCTGTTTTTAGTCTTTGTCGCTACTTTTGGCGCATCCTTAGGTCCATCGCTCACGCTAATAGAACTGGCGGGTGTATTTAAGAGTGTCGACGCGCTCCCGCTTGCCGTTGTAGCACCACTTGCTCCGCTTTGACTAAAAGTAGCATTTTGAAAACTGCTATTTGATGATGAGCTATAGAGTTGGGACGGAGTAGCGGTTGGCTGGGCAGATTCTGCTTTCGCTACTACGGGCAGGAAGACGAACGATAAGCTCAAAAGGGCAGTAGTGGTTTTAAATTTCATTATCTGTAATTATGAGCTAAAGCGATATAAAACACAAAAAGAGTCTACCTCTTTAAAGCTTTTTCATAGACTTCCAGTGTCTCTTCGGCCATTTTCTTCCAGCTATATTTAGAAGCTTGCTTTACGCCTCGACGAATAAGATCTTTCCTAAGTTCTGTGTTTTTAAGTACCTCGCTTATACTACGAGCTATGTCGTGAACATCGAGTGGATTGAAATACCAGGCGGCGTCTCCATATACTTCCGGAAGACAAGTGGCGTCGCTACTCACTACCGGTGCATGATGTACCATCGCTTCAAGTCCCGGTAAGCCAAAGCCTTCACTCAAGCTTGGAAATACGTAGGCCTTACAGCCTCTATAGAGCCACTTAAGCTGGCCTTCGGTGACGTAGCCAGTAAAAACTACTGAACCATCTATTCCAAGCTTCTCAGCCTGCTTTAGGAAACTGTCATACACTGCGTCTTTCCGACCTGCAAGAACCAGCAGTAAATCAGGATTAGATTTCTTAAGAATTGCAAATGCTTCAAGTAATCTGCCAAGATTTTTGTGTGGCTGGGGGCGACCTACGTAGAATATAAAGGGCTTTGCTTGGAGCGACTTAATGGGTTCGATAGCTTCACGAATCTCGTCAGCTGCCTCATGAGTAACCACTATCTTTGATTCTTTTATTTTAGAAAACTGAACAACATCTTTTTTAACAAATTCAGTTGGTGTGATGATAGCTTTTGAAGTTCTCGGCACGTACCAATTAACATACTTATATACTTGTTGTTTGAAGAAATAGATTACCTTATTTTTTGCAGGATTTGAAAAGCGGGTAGTAGTAAGGTCATGCATCGTAGTGACGTGCTTACCAAAGTAGAGAAGGGGTTGTTGCACCATAGCGAAGTGAACAAGATCGACGTGTAGTTTTTTTAGAAAATGGCGATACCCCATTTGTTCGGAAAAGGTGAATTCTTTATACGGACAAGCAATTGAAGAAAAATTTTGATTAGTTGCTTTCCACTTGTCCATATCTTGGGGGCGAAGTAGCACCACATAGCTATTTGATTTATCTATTTCCTGAAGATAATGCAGTAGTCGCTCGACATACCGTCCAGTGCTCGAAGTGAGCTCGCGTGCATCAATTGCTATTTTCGCCATACCCCAATTTTACCTTATATCTTTACTCTTGAGTAAAAATACACGTGACAATAGATAAAAGTATGCAGTATGATGAAATAACGAATTCAAAAGGAGTTACTATGGCTGAAACAATTGGCTCAATCGAGCAATTCATTAAAGAAAATAATCTTGAAAACTCTAATGAGGCACGTCATTTATACAGTGTCGCGCTCGCTGGCCTAAGAGAGCATCTTGCAGCAGAAAAAGGGATTACCCTTGAAGAACTCCACCTGATGCCTTTTACCGATTCCTCAACTAGCGAGAATTAGAGTTTTTGCTCTTAAAAACTACCAAATCGTAGAGAGTGAAGTTCCAGACCATCGTCACCGAACTTGCGATTAATTTGGCGATATTATTGGTTATTTTTGTGTCTGAAATAAGGCCACTATGATAATGAGCGTTAATGAAGTGCACCACGAGTGTGATAATAAATCCTTGAATCACCCAAAGCCCAAAAAGAGTAAAAACCACAAAAGTAGTCGCTGATTTAATATCCATTTTACCGGGATGAGAAAATACCAATTTTTTGTTCAAGAAATAACTAGCGGTAATTGCGATTGAAGTAGAAAAGATGTTTGCAAGAACAGGGCTTGTCTTGAAGGTTGAGAAGATTAGATTATAGAAAGCAAAATCAATGACTGTATTTAGAAGTCCAACGAAAATAAAGGAAATAACCTTTTTGTTAAATTTTGTTAATTTCATATATTTTTTCTAAGACCTTCTCGCCTATTTCGCCCCAACTTACCGAAGCATAGGGGAGGGAATATTTTTTTCGAGGTGAATGGCTAGCTTTTAGTATTTTTTCGGCAATATCCAACGAATCATTCGGATCAAAGTATTGAGCACTCGAACCAGCAACTTCTCTAAAGACTGGTATATCACTCAGCGCTAGGGGTGCATTGAAATATGCCGCCTCTACGATTGGCATCCCAAAGCCTTCGTAGTGTGAAGGTAATACAAACACAGCACAGTTTTCATAGAGGGTGTTTTTCGTAGACTCATCAACAAATCCTGTTGAAATCACTGATAGACCTTTCTCGAGTAGGTCATTGTATTTTTTCAAAGTATCTTCGTATTTCCAGTCAAGTTTTCCGCACAGGACAAGGCTGTATTCTTCAGCTAACTCAACGTTTGATTCGAAAGCCTCCATTAATGCTACTAAATTTTTTCTTGGCTCGAGCGTCCCAACGAATAGAACGAATTTATTTTTAATTGCATATTTTTTTCTCACCTGAGGGATGTCGCCACGCTTGGATGTGTCGAGAGAAAGGGGTATCGGAGTAACCAAAATCTCCCCTTTGTATCCATAAATCTTCAAAAGATCTTTTTTCGTCTGCTCAGATATCGTAATTAAGAGAGCTGATTTTTTTATACTGAGAGGAAGTAATTTTTTTAAATCTTGTTGGTTTTTTAGACTCATGAATTCAGGATAAAACTCATGAGTAAGATCATGCACTAATGAAATATTTTTTGTTTTAAAAATGCTTGAATAGGATAAGTAATTGGGGTAGATCGCAAAATCCCCCCGACACTTAGTAAGAATTTCTACAGGAACGTTTAAGCCGATTCTCCGCATAAGGTTAATTATAGCTCCTGGATAAAGGCGTATTCGTCGATACACGATATTCTCAGCAAATGGCAGGGATAGATTTTTTTTTCGGCCAAGAAAGTCAAAATAGAAAGCGACTATCCTTACTTTATCTCCAGCATTATCAGATAATGATTTAAGCAGATTTTCCGAGTAAACACCTATTCCAGTTTTTTGAGAACTAGCTATTGGGTTCGCGTCAAAAAGAATCTTTATTTTATTCTTCTTCATAAAGTGCCATTATTTTTTCTCTAAACACCAAGCTAAAGTCAAAATTATTCGTGTATTCTTTTTTTGCTATCAATCCAAACTCTTTTCTTTTCGATTCTTTTATAGCTAGAAAATCCATTGCCTTAGCCAAAGAGCCCACATCCTTAGAGGGAACAAGCAGTCCGTTTATTCCATCCTTAACTAACTCCGGGTTGCCACCTACGTTTGTTGCTATCATTGGTTTTCCAAGCATGGCAGCCTCAGTTAGGGAGAGACTGAACCCTTCATGATAAGTTGGGAGTACGAAAATATCTGAGCTTGCCACATAGCTCAGCGGATTTTTTTTAAAACCTAAAAATTTAATGTTAGGATAATCCTTCGCCATTTTTTTGAATCTATTTTCTTCGGGGCCGTCTCCGATAATCCATAAAAGATATTTTTCGTGGTACTTGAGTTTCTTGAAAGCACTAATCAGCTCGCCAATCCCTTTGTCTATTACTAATCTCGAGGTAGACACAAAAACAATACTTTTCCTAAACTTAAGCTCACGCTTTAGTGGAGTTACTTTTTCTTTTTTTCCTGCAATACGGACTACAGTAAAGTTTTTTGGTAATTTTTTTCCAATCGATTTTTCGACTAACATGCTTTCGCTATCACTGACCAAAAATATAGTTGTAGCAAACCTTGAGCAAAAAAGAACAATTTTCCCGATTGGATTTTTTAAAAATTTATTTGTGTTTTTAAAAATATGCTTTAAATCTGCGCAGTCCGTCCAGTAGACCTTTTTCTTTAATGTTTTAGCTGCTAATGTACCTGAAATAAAGTCATCTTTGCTTAATATATGAATCGCATCGGGCTTTATTTTTGCAAAAATAAATAAATACCAAAAATATAAAATTGACTGCCATGTAATATAAAGAGGAAATAGTAATAATGAGCTTCTGCTCCAGTTTTGTTTTTTCCACCAGATTCCTTTTATTGTTTTAACTCCCATTTCCCTTGAGTATTTAATTAGTTTCAGGTGTGAAGAGATTAATATTCCGGTGGCATTATTTAAACAAAGTTCCTGAGCCATGTTTGCTGCTAATTTTTCGGCCCCCCCAAAGTCTTGGGGGGACGCATTTCTTATGTATATAACTTTCATGAAAATTGTTTATCCGTTAATTGAATGAATTTAAAAATACTACACCTTTATTGTACATTTGAATCAGTACTAAAGTATAATAAATTACAATTATCCACTATGAAAATTATAACCAAACAAAATAAATCAATCTTAAGAGAGCTAGTGAGTACTGATTTTAAGATTCGCTATCAGGGATCTTTTCTTGGATATGCCTGGTCGCTCTTTAGGCCACTGATGTTGTTCTGCATTCTTTATATTGTCTTCACCTATGTCTTTGGGCTCGGAAAGACCATACCCCATTATCCTGTATATTTATTGCTTGGTATCGTGTTGTGGAATTTTATGCTCGAAACAACTTCTATCGGGGTTTCAAGTATAGTCTCTAATGGTAATTTACTGAGAAAAATAAACATCCCAAAATATTTGCCTGTACTATCTAGCTCCTTATCTTCACTAATTAATCTTTTTTTCAATCTTCTCGTAGTGTTTGGGTTTATATTATTCTCGGGAATAAGTCCTAATTTATTTTGGCTGGTATTTCCTGTTATCGTTTTTGAGCTTTATGTTTTTTCTTTATCTTTAGCTTTTCTTCTATCCGCGCTCTATGTAAAGTATAGAGATATAAATTATATATGGGAGCTTGCCCTGCAGGCCGGCTTCTACTTAACGCCTATAATTTATCCTATTTCTAAGGCGCCCGTAAGTATGCAAAAAATAATATTCTTAAATCCCATGGCGCAGATAATACAAGACAGCAGGTGGTTGATTATCTCACGAGAAACAGCTACAGCAAGCAGCGCCCTAAAGTCAGTCACGGTATTAATTCCTTATACGCTAGTTTTATTAGTTTTACTTGTTTCAACGTTATATTTTAAAAATAGGGCTGCTTTTTTTGCAGAAGAAGTGTGATAGATGAAATACGCAGTAAGTATCAATAATATCCACAAAACTTTTAAACTCGCTACTGACTCCAGGAAGTCAATCAAGAGTTTATTTATAAAAGGTAGACCTAATAATAAGTTGGTCGAGACTCTTAGGAATGTAAGTCTTAATGTAGAAAAGGGTGAATTCTTTGGAATAATAGGAAGAAATGGAAGTGGCAAAAGTACTCTCCTTAAAATCATTGCTCAGGTATACCAACCCACCAAGGGTAGTTTAATTATAAACGGAAAACTTACACCTTTTATTGAATTGGGAGTAGGATTTAATCCCGAACTTAACGCAAAAGATAATGTCTTTTTGAATGGATCGCTACTTGGTTTCTCGCGAAAAGAAATGAGTGAAATGTATGAGGATATTGTTGATTTTGCTGAACTCCAAGATTCTATGGACAAAAAGTTAAAAAATTTTTCATCCGGTATGCAGGTCCGCTTGGCATTTTCGATAGCAATTAGATCAAAGGCCGACATATTTCTTATCGATGAAGTGCTCGCCGTGGGTGACGTTAATTTCCAAAAAAAATGTATAGAAGTATTCAAGACCCTAAAAGAACAAGGAAAAACTATTATATTCGTTTCTCATTCAATGGAGTATGTGAGAGAATTTTGCGACAGAGTTGCGGTTGTTGACGAGGGCATTGTCGTACACTGCGGTGAAGTCGAAAAGGGTATTGATCTTTACAATAAAATTAATTATGAAATAGCGCTTTCAGAAAATGATTTTCAGAAAAATATAAAATTAGAAGAAACAGAACACCTCGGTAATGGGGGTGCAAAAATATTAAACTTCAAGGTTTATGATGAAAAAAATGCACCCAAAAATTTACTGACATCTGGAAGAAAATTTAGGATTGAAATTGAAGTTATTTTTAACACAACCGTAAAAAAAGCTTCTATCGGTGTAATGTTCAGAAAGGATAAAAACGAGAATCTTTTCGGAATAAATAATTATTATACTAACTATAAGTTACCGACTTACAAAGAAGGCGATAGGGCTAAATTTAGCATTGGAGGAGTAATGCCTTTATCTGAAGGAGATTATTACCTAAGCTTATCGGTGGCAGACATAGTTTCTCGAATAGATTACACAGATCTTGATATTTTGAATAACTACACAAAAATAATTGTTTCAGGAGAACCTAGATGGGGTTTGCTTGACTATGCCGGAGAATTTAGGGAATTAGATGAATAGTCTTCAAGCCGTAAAAAAATGTCTGTGGTGTGGAGGTTCTAGCCTAGCTCACATTAGCTCTAGGGCAGATGGGGTCAGGGTTCTTAAGTGCAGGAATTGTCATTTAATAATGCTAGGTGAAATTCCTGAAGCAATAGATGACCACTATTATGTGGAAGACTACTACAATGGGGGCTTGAATAACATCGACACAGGTTATGCTGAAACTTATGATTTGATGGCGCCAGCTTTTCTTTTCTGGCAAAGCTGCATAGTTAAGTATTTGGCAACCAATAGTGATAAATTCTTAGAGATCGGATCCGCTACAGGAAATCTGTTGGATATAATACGAGAAAATCAGCCAAGACTAAAGATCTTTGGGATAGATGTTTCGGAATATGCAGTTAAAATATCTAAACTCAAAGGCCATGAGGTCATGCATGGAAGAATAGAGAAGGTTCATTTCGAAGAAAAAATGGATATGATTTTTTCATCTGAAACAATGGAGCACCTAGATGACCTCAAGGCATTTCTGGGTGGTGTTAAAGAAAATATGAAAAAGGATGGTGCATTTTTATTTTATGTGCCAAGCGTAGTTGAAGAACACTTGATCAAAGAGGGATCAAGCTACATTCGGTTATCAAATAATCTCGAACATGTACTGCACTTTACCCCTGATTTTCTACAAAAAGAACTAAAGCGATTTTTTAATAAAAAAGTTTTCATAAAAGAGCTCGATGCGGGATTTGGTCCTTTTATCGTTGGTCTAGTGACTGATGATGCCGAAAAGCTCAATAAAATCAATATTTTATTCGAAGCACTTGATCTAGAGAGATTTGACTCCATCGTGGATCAATCATCTTCTGAAGCCTTACTGGTTCTCGCTTTGAAGTTTGGTAAATTTGAATATGCAGATCTGATACTAGAGAAAATAAAAAATAATATAGTAGACGAAAAAGAGATTCTTTTGTATGAAGCACTTGCTGCTTATCACAAAGGTCAATTGATAAAATCGAACGATTTTTTAGAGAGATATATAAAAATAAATCCTGCTAGCAATTTTGCAATTAAGTCTCTTCTCGCTAACGGCAGAATTCTGAACACAATCTATGAAGAAAAAATAAATCAAAATGCTTTATCCGAAGAAAAATTATTTGAAGCACAGAACCAGATTCGAGAACTTTACGGTTCGAGACTAATCAGGGCAGCAGTAGTATCGCGAGAACTTATTGGAAAAATAAGAAGAAAAATAAATCAAAAAAGAAATAAATTAAGAGGCTTGCATAGAAAAATTATTATTTTAGTTTTACCCGTGAAGGTCAGACGCTTGTTAAAAAAACTAATAGTTTATCTTAGATATAAGGATATACCCTATAGCAATACTTTATCAGAGAGTGAATTTCTGTGTTCTGTGGTAATCCCGTTCTACAAGAAAGAAGCCACTGTATTTCAGACACTTGATTCGTTGAAACTTCAAACATTTCAGGATTTTGAGATAATACTTGTAAACGACGGTTCGCCTGATAGAAATACCGCAAGTGTGCTTTCAGAAATAAGCCGTAAATTCCCCGATATTATTATAATAAATCAAATTAATTCTGGAGTAGCTGCTGCACGAAATAAAGGTATAAATAGGGCCAAGGGCAGGTATATTATTTGCCTCGATGCTGATGATAAACTGGAGCCTACGTATATAGAAAAAATGGCTATGATACTTGAAGCAAAACCTGAGCTGGGATTGGTGACTTCGGACATGAAAATATTTGGTGTTAGAAACGAGATATACATTCAGGAGCAATATAGCTCTCGGAGGCTGCTCGAGAATAATATGGTTACTACAGCGGCAATGTTTAAAAAAGAAGCATGGGCCGTAGTTGGTGGCTACACATCTGGAATTGGGTACGAAGACTGGGATTTCTGGCTAAAACTTGCCGAAAAAGGTTTCTTTGGAATAAAGATCCCAGAATCGTTATTTAATTACAGAACTTCCATTTCGTCTCGATACACAGATGACAAAGCCAACCATCAAAAAAACTATAAAAAAATTAAAAGAATGCACGCAAGTTATAATACAAAAATTAATAAATTAATAAAGTTTAAGAAAAGGAATAACTATCTCGTTGATCCCGTAAAAACATTTATTAATCTCAATAATCCTTCGAGTTATAGAAAAAATACTAGCAAGGAGCTCCCTACGCTTATGATTGTAATGCCTTGGATGAATATGGGAGGAGCTGAAAATCTTACCTACAGTTTCTGTAATGAGATAAAAGAAAAATACAACATTGTTTTCGTAACACTCCTTAAGTCAGATAATAATTGGGAGTTCAAATTCAGAGAGGTTTCGGAGGATATATATCATCTTTATAATCTTTTCGGAGAAGATAAAGACTTAAAAAGAGAATTTATCATTAATTATCTAAAAACAAGATCCGTAGGTGTATTACATATAGTTCATAACGGGAATATTTTTGAAGATTTATCAGAAATAAAAAATCAGGTTTCACGTTTGAATGTAATCGTAACGATGTTTAATGATAGAGTAGATTTTTTCCAAAAAGCTATAGATCAAGCGAAGTACATTGATTTATTTACAACTGATAACGGCAAAGTTTACGCAGAATATATCAGACTGCTTGGGTCACGGAAGAAAAAGCTGCTATTACCAAATGGGATAGATACCAAAAATACATTCAATCCGAAAAACTATAACCGAAATGCAATTAGGAAAAATTTGGAGATAAAAGAAGATGAGGTAGCATGCTTTTTCATTGGTAGGTTATCTGTAGAAAAAAATCCTAACGTTGTCGTTGAAGTAGCCAAGAAAATTAAGAAAATAAAATTTTTTATAGTCGGCGATGGACCAATGAAGCCTCAAATTGAAGCATCCACAAAAATTAAAAAGAATAACGTTAGATACCTCGGGTATAGTGATAGAATACCTGAATATTTAATCGCTGCTGATATTTTCTTATTACCTTCTTCAATAGAGGGGTTCCCCCTATCTCTGATTGAAGCAATGTCTATGGGTGTAGTCTCCATAGCTTCTAACGTTGGAGCGATTTCTGATGTGATTGACGAAGGAAAGAATGGTTATATAATTAATCCCCCTGGTTCGGTTAAAGAAATAGTAAAAATTTTATCAAGCTCCAGCATGAACCACAAACAATTAAAGCAAAAAGGTTTGCTAGCTAGAGAAACAGTTGAGAACAAATTCTCTCTTGATGTCCTTAGGAAAAATTATATCAATACGTATGATGAAATATTAAAGAAATAATATGAAGATTTTAATTTTTGGCTCATCTGGTTTTGTGGGAAGAAATGTTGCCGATAGCTTAAGTTCAGCACACCAACTAGTGCTAGCATCGAGTGAAGACCCTAGTGAGTACTCTCAGGTCAAACTTGATCTGAGGGATAAGGGTTCGATAAAAGATATTATGAAATCTACTTTACCCGATGCAATAATTAATTGTGCGGGTATTATTGGAAATTCAGAAAAATCAGATCTAAACTATACTTTTACTAAAAATATACTTGAATCCATCGAGGAGCTCGGGCTAAGCCTTAAGCGTGTAGTCATACTTGGTTCAGCGGCTGAATATGGTGAAGTTAAAGGCGATGAACCTACGGACGAGGACGCAAGACTCAACGGAATTTCTGCTTATGCGGCCAGCAAAATTAAAGAAACAACTTTTGCACTAAATTTTGGAAAAGAAAAAAAAATTCCAGTGGTTGTCGCAAGGCTTTTTAACCCAATTGGGTCGGGGATGAATGAGCAAATGTTACTACCAAATCTAATAAGACAAATTAAAGATAAAAATAATAAAACATTAGAAATTAATAGATTAGATTCAAAAAGAGATTACATAGATATTAATGATGTTGCAATAGCAATAAAAGCAATTTGCGAAGGGAGTCCTCATTTTGACCTATATAATATAGGCAGCGGGAGGGCTTCAACTAATCAAGAAATTATAAATTATATTTTCAATGAATTAAAAATTGATAGAAAATCATACCAAATCAGAGAACTGCTACCAGAGCCAGAGCCGAATTATGCATATTGTGCAAATATTAGTAGAATTAATAGTGACCTAGGCTGGGAGCCTCAGTCAAGCCTAATGTATGTTATTAAAAGGATGATTAATGAGCAATAAAGAACAAGTTAAAATTAAGGTATTAATTGCAGGAGCCGGAAAGGCAGGAGAATTATTATCAAGAAATATAAAAGAAAATACTGATATATCTTTTGAATTGATTGGTTTTGTCGATGATGAAGAGGTTAAGGTGGGAACGTTGGTCAATGCAATTCCAGTTTTAGGTAAAATATCAGATTTACAAATGTTAATAGACAAATATAAAATAGATGAAATTATCATAGCCCTTCCCTCTGCCCGGGGCTCCGTAATAAGAAAAGTCGTAAGTGCAACTGCAAACAGAAGAATAGTGTACAGAATACTTCCTAGGATCTCTGAGGTTCTTGCCCAATCTTTCGAGAAGGACTACCTGAAATACGTTAGAAGGGTTGAGATAGAAGATTTGGTAGGTGGAGAAATAAGTAAGAATGATCAAGCCGCGCTTACTAAGAATATTCAAAGAAAAACAATCTTTATTACAGGTGCTGCGGGATCTATTGGATCAGAGCTCAGTAGGCAAATTGCCCTTTATGGTGCCAAAAAAATAATTTTATTTGACTGGTGGGAAAATGGAATGTTTGAGCTCAGAAATCAACTGATAGAGAATTATTCTGAAGATAATTTTGAATTTATTATCGGTGATATTAAAGATGCCAAAAAAATAGATTTTTTATTAAAAAAATACAAGCCTGATACGATATTTCACGCAGCTGCCTATAAGCATGTTCCATTAATGGAGTCCAATCCTGCGGAAGCAGTCAAGAATAATATTATAGGTACAAAAATAGTTGCCGAAGCTGCTGTTAAAAATAAAGTTCATAAATTTATTTTAGTTTCAAGCGATAAAGCAGTTAACCCAACTAATGTTATGGGCGCAACTAAACGGGGGGCAGAAAAAATTATTCACACGGTTGCTAGTAGCCAAAAAACAACAACGTTTTGTGCTGTTAGATTTGGAAATGTCACAAACAGCAACGGAAGCGTAATGCCAATTTTCACAAAGCAAATAGAAAAGGGCGGCCCTATTACTTTAACTCACAGGGATGTTACGAGATACTTTATGACAATTCCAGAAGCCGTCCATTTAATACTCAAGGCGTGGTTTATGGGTGAAAATAATGATCTTTTCGTTCTTGATATGGGTGAGCCTATACGCATTTATGATTTGGCTCGATGGATAATTTCTATAAATGGCTTCATACCTGAAGAGGATATAAAAATTGATGTTGTGGGATTGCGCCCAGGAGAAAAATTATTTGAAGAGCTTCTTGTCGACGAAGAAAGTACGGAAGTAACAACAGTTGAAGGAATCTTTAAAACCAAAAACTATCTTAATTTTGATCAAAAAAAGTTTTTGGTGAATTTAGATAAACTTAAGATAAATGTAGAAAACTCAAGCCTTTCTGTGTTTGAAATAAAAAGTGCACTTAGTGAATTAATATCAACCTACAATCCTCAGAATAAATCGTAAATCAGATTTGCAGATTAAGAGATCGGACTATTGAAGAATTAGAGCTGTAAGGTATTTGTGTAGACCAAACTTGATTCCAGTTTGCAATAAATAAATTGTAAGAACC
>JGI24890J29729_1000913_pt1 | contig 15478 bp, 25 predicted proteins | sample FreactcultureFD7_FD_29729 | JGI IMG/M metagenome (IMG submission 29729)
CGCAACCACCTACGCAACCACCTACGCAACCACCTGCCCAGAACCCGGCCACGACGACCATTGACCTTTCCGTAGTCTCTAAGGCCGCGTCGCGCAACGCCCCTGCCGTTCGGGCGCTCCTGACCAAGTATAATGCGCGCACAGCGGACAAAATCGCACCGGCAGATGCAGCCGCCTTTATGCAGGAGCTTTCCGCGCTATGAGTGAACATGCTCTTTTCTCCGCCTCAGGGTCTAAGAAGTGGCTTAATTGTGCCGCGGCCTTGGCCCTTGAGCACGGACTACCCGACAGCGAGTCCATTTACGCGCGGCACGGTACGGAAGACCACGCGACGGCAGAGACCCTGCTCCTCGACCGGAGCGTCGTGATGGACCTGTCTACCCCCGAAGCCCGCGACCGCGCCCAGTGCATCCAGTCCTATGTGGACTACGTAAACGATTTGCGCGAAGGAGCGCAGGTATCGTTCATCGAGCTAAGGGTCGATTACTCAGAAGCCATCGGACAACCGGATAGTTTTGGCACCGCCGACGCCGTGGTCCTGCGCGATGGCGTCTTGCACGTTGTCGATCTCAAAACCGGACACGGATATGTCGAAGCTGAGGAAAACCCTCAACTCATGCTCTACGCCATTGGCGCGTTGGACGCCGTGGGTATGGCGGCAGAGATCAATTCCGTCACGCTTCACATTGTCCAACCTAAAATTGACAATATTTCCTTCTGGGAAGTCGATCTTGAACGTTTGGAGTCTTTCCGCAAAATCGCTAAAGAGGCGGCGCGGCACGCCTGGACTATTTACACAGACGTAATGAACGACACCCCCAAAAGCGATATTGAATTAGACCACTTTTCCCCGTCCCCCGACGCTTGCAAATGGTGTAAAGCCGCCAAGAACAACATCTGCCCCGCACTCACCAATATCGCCAAGGAAGCCGCGCAAATCGCCGGAGCCGCCGCCGAAGACTTTGAGGACATCATGTCAGACCCAGACCAACTTGGCCGATCCCTCGATCAGGCCCCTTTGATCGAAAGCTACATCAAGAATTTATACGCCTTGGCCGCCCAGCGCACCGCGGAAGGCAACCCGCCCGTAGGCAAGGACGGGCCCTACAAGTTCGTGGCGGGTCGCGCAGGCGCACGGGCATGGACCAACGCCGAAGAAGCCGAGGTCCGTATGCGCAGGATGCGGCTCAAGGTCGATGAGATGTTTACCTACAAGCTGGCCTCGCCTAAGCAACTGGAAACCACCCTCAAGACCAGCCCGCAGCGATGGGCGAGCCTTCAAGACCTAGTAGGACAGGCAGAGGGCAAACCGAAATTGGTGCCAGCGACCAACAAGAAACCCGCCATACAGGTTTCGGTCACCGCCGACGCGTTTGGTGAATTAGAGGACGAAGATTGACTTGACAAATCACTTCGGTAGCGTAACGTAACCTGCCCACAACGGGCTTAATATTGGAGATTGAAAACATGGAATTGCATATCGGTAAACACAAATACGGCGTCAGGCTTTCCTACTCGGACCTGTTCACCTCAAGGTCTTTTGATGGTGACGCCAACCCAGCATGGAAGGCAAACTTCCTTATCAACCTCAAAGACCCTGGATGTGTCGCGGACATTGCGGCCATCGAGGCCATGATTGAAAAGGTCGCCAAAGATAAATGGGGCGCCAAGGCCGACACCATCCTCAAGGAGCTTCGCAGCAAGGATAAGATATGCTTGCACGACGGCAACCTTAAGGCCGACGACGGCTACGAAGGCCACATGTATTTGTCCGCCCGCACCCCGGACAATGGCAAGAATTCCCCGCCCAACGTGTTCCGCCAGGTTAAGGACGAGTTCACGGGCGAAGTTGCGCGCAAGAAGCTCACCCCCGGCGACGGCCTGATCTGGGACGGATGTTATGTCTACGCCATCGTGGACATCTATGCCCAAGATAATAACTTCGGCAAGCGCGTCAACGCCGCACTCAAGGGCGTCCTGTTCGTCCGAGAGGGCGAAGCGTTTGGCGGTGGGCGTCCCGCCGATGCCGAAGCCTTCGAGGACATCGGCTTCGAAGACGAAGCCCTCCCGACGGAGTAAGCGAGACCGTCGTTTGCCACACTCGACGTTAAACAGGGCTTTTTCTCTTTAGAGAGAACCCCTCAGCGAGGGTTTTTGGCTTCGCGACACTGAGTAAGGGACATGGACGAGATTGATAAAATCCTCGCAGCCAAAGGCAAATTGCACCTGACGGGCCGCAAACGTAGCCAAGCCCGTATGCGCGCTAAGCGGATACTAAGGGAAGGCCGCGATACTTCGGTAAGTATAGGCGAGAAGATCATATGGCGCGAGGCACTCGTCGCCGAGCAGAAGGGCATATGCACCTATTGCGGTAAGTTTTTCACGCCCGACGACCCCGCGACGTTCGACCACATAATCCGGCTTACGGATGGCGGGGAGCATAGCAAAGCTAATGGGCGTGCGGTCCACCTCACGTGTAACCATCTATTGAATAGATTGGCACAGAAACAATGACTTTGGCCTATTACAATGAAATTGATCCTTACGCGGCAGCGTGGCTGCGTAACCTTATTATGGTCGGTTTGATCGCCGACGGCGAAGTTGACGAAAGGGATATTCAGGATGTCTGCCCCAACGACCTTAAAGGATTTACGCAATGCCATTTTTTTGCGGGGATCGGAATATGGTCTCTCGCTCTCCGACGTGCAGGTGTGCCAGACACTGAGCCAATTTGGACAGGTTCTTGCCCGTGCCAACCTTTCAGCGCGGCAGGCAAAGGATCTGGGTTTGATGATGAGCGGCACCTTTGGCCCGCCTTCTTCCATCTCATCGCGCAGTGCCGCCCTGAGCGCGCCTATGGTAACGCGATCACGCTCGGCCAGGCCCAGAACTTTATAGAAGCGGTTTACAGATGACCCAAGACCTTTGGCTTGATACCGAAACCTTTTCACCCGTGGAACTCACGACCCATGGCACGCACCGCTATGCCGAAAAGGCCGAGGTCATTATTACTTCATGGGCGGTGAACGACGAACCGGCTAAGGCGTGTGAGGGATGGAACCCCGACCTTGAACCCTTGATTCACGACCCTGCGACTACCATATACATCCACAACTCGGCGTTTGATCGCACCATCCTTCGGCACACCCAGAATTTGGAATTGTCGCTGGAGCGGATCGTAGACCCGATGGTTGTAGCACTCATGCACTCGCTGCCTGGAGGGCTCGGACCCCTGTGCGACGTGCTGGGTATCGACCAAGATCTGACCAAGATTAGGGCTGGCAAGGAACTGATCAAGCTATTCTGCAAACCATTGCCCAAGAACCGTAAACTCACCCGCGCCGATAAGTTCACCCACCCGGCGGAATGGGTGCAATTTATGGAATATGCGCGGATGGACATCGAAGCCATGCGTGCCGTCATGAAAAAGCTACCCAAGTGGAACGCCACACCCACGGAGCGTGCGCTTTGGGTACTGGATCAAAGGAGCAACGACCGCGGCTACCGCATCGACCTCGACCTCGCTCAAAAGGCGCTAGACGCCGTGGGTGTTGCGCAGGACGCCCTGGCGGAGGAAGCCTTCGATATGACGGACGGCGGTGTGACCAATACCCGACGGAGGGATGTGCTGCTCGATTACCTGCGGGAAGTGTGCGGGTATGATATTTCCGATCTGAGGGGGCCGACTATCCGCAACATCCTGCAAGACGACACGCTGCCCGAAATCGTGCGCGAACTCCTCCTTAACCGGCAGCAAGCGTCGCTATCCTCGACGGCCAAGTATAAGACGCTCATACGCTCGACTTCCAGCGACGGGCGGCTACGCAGCACTATTCAGTTTTGCGGGGCGTCGCGCACGGGTCGAGACGCCGGGCGCATTTTCCAGCCACAGAACCTATCGCGATGCCCCAAGCACCTCGCCAAGCTCATCGACACCGGCATTGAGTCGATCAAGGGCGGTTACGCCAATATGCTGTTCGACAATGTCATGGAACTGGCCTCGGCCTGTGTGCGCGGGTCGATCATCGCCTCGGAGAACCGCAAGCTGGTCGTCGCGGACTTGTCTAACATCGAAGGTCGGGTCGCGGCCTGGCTGGCAGGAGAGGACTGGAAGCTAAAGGCGTTCAAGGATTACGACACGATCGTTGGGGAGGACGAGAAAGGCAAGCCCATCCGCAAGGGGCATGACCTCTACGCACTTGCCTATGCCAAAACATTCAACGTGTCGCCCGAAAGCGTCATGGAGGATTATAAGGCCGGGGGCAGCCAACGCCAGATTGGCAAGACCATGGAGCTTGCGCTCCAGTATCAAGGCGGTGTCGGGGCGTTCGTGACCTTTGCTACGCTTGGCGGGTTGGACCTTGAAGATTTGGCGAACACCGCATGGCCGCAAATACCTCGCGACGTGCTGGAAGAAGCCGACCGCTACTATGACTGGGCGATGAAGCAGAACATGTCGGACTTTGGGCTTAGCCGCCGCGCATTTGTGGCCTGTGATTCGCTCAAGCGCATGTGGCGGGCCGCGCACCCCGCTATTGTCGGGATGTGGGACGCCCTTAAAACCGGCTGGGTTGACGCGGTTGACGGACGCCAAACAACAGCGGGGCGAATCAGCCTTGACAAGAAAGGGGCTTGGGTCCGCTTGCGTTTACCGTCCGGACGGTATTTGAGCTATCCGAGCGCAGGGCTCTCCGGCAAGCAAGCTTACTATTATGGTCCTAACCCGATTTCGCGCAAATGGGGTAAGATTCGCACTTATGCGGGGAAAACGTTTGAGCAATGCTGCCAGTCAGTAGCCCGAGACGTGTTTTTTTCCAGTCTTCAAAGGGTGGAGGACCATGGGTATGAGGTCTTACTTCGCGTCCATGACGAATTAGTTGCAGAAACGCTTGACAACTCCGATTATTCGGCCCATGATTTGTCAAGACTAATGGCGCAGAACCCGGATTGGGCACCAGGACTCCCCCTAGCCGCCGCCGGTTTTGAAGCCCATAGGTATCGAAAGGACTGACATGATTACACTCGAGGATTTACAGAACTTGCTCGTGCAAGCGGATATTTCCGGCGCGATCAATATCAATATACCTGTAGAAGCCTTACGGGCACTGCTTCAAGGCGATTGGAGCTACGATGAAGGCTACGAGGAAGGCTACTGCGTAGGATACCACGAGGGGTATGAGTTCGGGAAACACGAAGGTGGGGTAGAATGACTAGCGAACACCGTCTTTCTCCTGCGTCCACCCGTAACGCCGTCATAGACGCCAGCGTGGAGTACGCCGCCGCCTTCGATGAGGCTTATTCTGGTGGCGAGGGCCGCGCTGCCGCTGCTCGCATTGAGGTCAATACCGAGGTCGCAATCAGCCTGATCAACAAGCTGGTCGAGCTTGCAGACGATACGGACGACTACGAAGACCCAGACACCAAGATTGATGTTTTTGGCGCCATCTTCGAGAGCTACGCCGAGTCCGTCATGGACCGTCAGTGCCTTGGCGAGCACGCGGCACGCCTCTGCTACGCGGTCAAAGACCTTCACACAATTAAAACAGGTGTCGCATGAATGAAGAAATGGAAAAATTTACCAAAGCCTTAACTGCAATAGGTTGCGAGTTTGTTATTACGGGCGCGGGAATTGAGGTAACGGACGGCTTCGTCGATCTGCCCAGACTGACCTCGATGCCGGAGGGGATCACCTTCAACAATGGCGGAGGTGTCCATCTACAGAGCCTGACCTCGATGCCGGAGGGGATCACCTTCAACAATAGTGGAGGTGTCGATCTGCAGGGACTGACCTCGATGCCGGAGGGGATCGCCTTCAACAATGGCGGAGGTGTCTATCTGCGGAGCCTGACCTCGATGCCGGAGGGGATCACCTTCAACAATGGCGGATATGTCGATCTGCCCAGCCTGACCTCGATGCCGGAGGGGATCACCTTCAACAATGGCGGAGGTGTCTATCTGCGGAGCCTGACCTCGATGCCGGAGGGGATCACCTTCAACAATGGCGGATATGTCGATCTGCCCAGCCTACCAGATGGGGAATACCAATATTTGGGCCAAACAGTCACGCTGGCCCAAATAGACGGCCTTACGATGTTGGTGGGTTCAGTGCGCAAAAGGGGCGAAGTCAAAGTCATGTCGTGCCGTTATTTCGGCGGGGGCGATCTGAAAAGGCTCAAGGCCTATTTTGTCGCTCAATATGGCGAATACAGCGCGCACGGCGCGACGGTTGAAAAAGCAATTCGCGATGTGCGCTTCAAGGTTATGCAAGCCGATCTCGACCCGGATGAACTCATCGCCACGATCAAAAAGCGCGGAACGGTGACTTTTAATGACTTCCGGCTCTTAACCGGTGCGTGCGAATCCGGCCTTTCTCACGGCCTGGAGCAAGCGGGCCTTAAGGGCGACACCGAAGAACTAACCATAACTGAGGCAATTAAAGCCGCGCATGGCCCATATGGTGCTCAGTTTAAGCGTATGATGGAGGTCGCACAATGAACACCCACGAACATATTCAACGGACCTATCCGTCACACCATCGCCAGACTCTTATGAGCAANCTTGAGCATGAAAACGATCTGGCCGCATCACGAAGTCTCATGATGGGGTGCGCATTTACCCTAATGCTGGCGGGTTTTATATTTGCGGTCGTGTGCTCGATTGTGGCCCTTCATAAATACGGGGTGATCTGATGACCAATCACTGGTCAATGCTGATAAAAATACACAAGTTTAACCGTAAACAAAACTGGCCGAACCAATCTTTTGAATGGACAACGGATGGAAAGAGGCGGGTTGTAAACCCTGACTATTACCTGCGGCTAGACTGGCCGTATAAACCTAGAAGATGGATGGCGGGGCGATACGCTATTGAGGGGCTTGATTTTATATCCTACCCCAAGAACAGAAGGAGCACGCATCAAGAAATGATTACTATGCAGATGTTCGCGGGCTGCGTGACACACTAGCCGCAATTAAATGGAAGGAAGAACAATGACCCCATCCTCTGATGAAGCAGAGAAGCTGAAGCCCTGTCCTTTTTGCGGCGGTATTAAATTATCGGTGTGCAAGACGCCTTATATGGATAGCGACGCTTACACTGTTACTTGTTTAACCGTAGATTGCAATGGAGCTATCTTTTCTCTTGGTTACGGCAGGTTTAAAACAAAGCAAGAAGCCATTTCTGGATGGAACACCCGCACATCCGACCCCAAGCCGCCAAGCACGGCTTTGGCTGGGGCGCGGCCCTGAGCGACAGGCCAGACCCTAACCAAATCGACCTGTTTCAACCCATGTGCAAAGACTGTCTCAAGGGTGCAGCCTAACCCCCTCAAACACCAATACACCGCAATACGTGACACCTATCTAAAGGAGAAAGAGAAATGACGTTTGATCCAAATAAATTTTGCATGGACTTTTTGCTAAATGACGAACTTCAAGAAGGTTACGGTCACGTCGAAAGCGTTGTCCTTAAAGCCTACCAGCAAGGCCTTAAAGACGCTCATCAATGGATGCCGATAGAAACGGCTCCGAAATCGCTTGTGACAGATGGGGGTATGCGCGGAATATACTTGCTGGGATATGTGCCGGGGGACAGCCTGGACGCGCAAGGCTGCATGTCGTCAATATGGTATGAGCCACTAACCCGAGGCACGATTGGTAAGCGGCGCGGTCTAATGGGGACGTGGTTTGGCGAGGGCTCTTTTGAGGTCGAACCAACCCATTGGATGCCCCTTCCACAACCACCGAAGGACACCAAATGACCTATGAACGGGACGTCGAGCGGTATTTCACGGAGCAGGTCAAAGCGATCGGGGGGTACTCCCGCAAACTTAAATGGATTGGCGTGTCGGGGGCGCCGGATCGCGTCGTTTTCTTTCCGTGGGGGATACCACAATGGGTCGAGATCAAACGCCTAGGGGGCCAACCTAACGGGAGGCAACCTCGGGAGTTTGACACCATGGCCGCACACAACGCACCAGTAACCGTGATAAATTCATTAGAAAGAGTTGACGCATGGATAACTATGCAGCGAGCGCTTCGCGACTGCGCTACGCCTGGGGGATAGAACCCAAAGCTGCGGACTATTTACTCCGCATGTATGTGCGACCAAACCACGTCGCCGAACACCGACACCTGCCCGCCAAGTCTAAGGACGCACGCAGGACCGTTATTAACCACCTCCGACGCAAAGTCGGGAACATTATCACCTTCCCCGGCCACGGATACGGACTCCCGCCGGAGGTTGCCGAAGTCATTAGAGAGGTTATCGGATGGTAAAGCTCGTTATCAAATTACAAAAAACTTACGGGCTTACGCCTCGGGAGGCTTTAGCCTTGATGGTCCTATGCGTTCAGCGGGGCTTTGCCACCGACTATACGGACCTTTCGGCGCTTCTTACGTGTCAAAAGGATGCCGCACGCGCGACGATCAATAAGCTTCGCAAGAAACTACCCTTTGAAATTGTCACGGCCTATCGCACCGGATGGATATTGCCTCCGGAAAGCTTGGCGTTTTTGGATGCAGCGATATGACCGCCCAAGAAGCTTTGGAGATTTTATGCGAAGGAGAGCCCCTACAAGCGGCTTTGCTCCGAAAAACCTGGGGAGTGTCTAAAGCGAATTGCCGCATCATTTGGTGTTTGTATATCAACTACCCAAACGCGGTTGCGGCCACGACCTTAGCGGACTGGTATGGGCGAGCCGACGGCGCGTGGTGCACGAGTGGCATATCCAAAGCGGAAAAAGACATCAACGCAGTGCGGGTACATGTGACTCATGCGCGTAAATTGTTCCCCCATATCGAAACCACCTTTTGGCCTAAACATATTGAAATGAAGGACACCTTCTACGCGCTGACAGAGGCGGGTAAAGGCATTATCGACGAATTGCGGGTGGATCGCCCATGAGCAGCAAGACCTACGACTTTATCCCTCACGATTACCAAGAGGACATGATCGACTGGCAGATAAACGTGGAGCGTGAGGGTATTTGGGCGGGAATGGGCACCGGCAAGACGGTGACGACCTTAACCGCCCAAAACGCGCTCCAGATGTCCGGACAACAGGCCAAGCCGTTCCTTGTCCTAGCGCCCTTGCGCGTGGCCCGATCGACTTGGCCTAACGAGGTCCTCAAATGGCGCCACCTCAACGGCATGGAAATTACGCCCGTGGTGGGTAGCGCAACGGAAAGACATCATAAGCTGTTCAAAGGCTTGGCAGCAGGTAATTCCGCCGGGTACACTACGAACTACGAAAATGTGCCCTGGCTCATCGAGACTCTCACCGAGGCAAAAAAGGGATGGCCTTTCGGGACGCTGATCGCGGACGAGCTAACCCGGCTAAAAAACTTCAAAACCCGGCAGGGCGGGAAACGCGCGCAAGCTCTGGGTAAAATTGCCCACACGCATGTAAATCGTTTTGTGGGTTTGACAGGTACCCCGGCGCCTAACGGATTGAAAGACCTGTGGGGGCAGACCTGGTTCATCGACAAGGGAAACCGGCTTGGGGCTAACCACTCCGCCTTCCTTCAGCGCTGGTTTTACCAGCACCCTTCCGGCTTTGGTTACATCCCGCATTCATGGGCGGAGACCCAAATCCATGGCGCTGTGCGCGACATCTATTTGAGCGTGGACCACAACCTTCCGGTCAAGGAGCCGATCCGCAACACGGTTTATATAGACCTCCCCGACAGGGTGCGTGCCGCCTATCGGGAAATGGAGCGGCAGATGTTTGCCGAACTAGACGGCACAGAACACGAAGCGTTCAACGCGGCGTCACGCACGCAAAAATGTCTCCAGATTGCCAGCGGCGCAATATATCTCGAAACGGATGGGGCGCGTAAGTGGCAGGAAGTCCACACGGAAAAAATACAAGCGCTGGAATCCATTATATCAGAAGCTAACGGGATGCCGGTTTTAGTGGCATTCCACTTCGTCTCGACCCTTGAGCGGTTACAAAAGCACTTCCCCCAAGGGCGACATTTCGACACCAACCCCAAGACCGAACAGGCGTGGAATAATGGCCGCATACCGCTCATGTTCGTGCATCCCAAATCGGGAGGGCACGGCTCCAACCTACAGGACGGCGGCAATATCTTGGTGTTTTTCGACCACGACTGGAACCTCGAAGAATATCAGCAAGTTATTGAACGCATTGGACCAGTGAGGCAGCTACAATCCGGCCACAATCGACCGGTATTTATTCACTATCTTGTGGCAAGAGACACGATTGACGAGGTCGTAATGGAACGTCGAGAAGGCAAGGCCGCCGTGCAGGATTTGCTACTCGACGCCATGAAACGCAGGGCAATGGGTAAAGAGCTATCTTGACAATCGGCCTGATTTTGATAGATTAGCGGACACTTGCTTCGGTACCTTCGTCGCCCGAAAGGGAGCCACGTCTGGATCGGTGTAGCTCAGTTGGTAGAGCGTCGGTCTCCAAAACCGAAGGTCGTGAGTTCGAACCCCACCGCCGTTGCCAGACGCAAGTTTCGCCCGAAAGGGTGTTATAGAGTCCCGCTTGCTGAATCCCTGTTGATTGGCAAGTATCTGTTCGCAGATTGTGGAGTGCAGGGCATTGCCTCGGCAATGGTTCGCGGTTTTCTGTCACCCGTGGGGCCTGCACAGCCCAAAAACAGAACAAATATCGCCCGAATGGGTAACAGAGGAATGATCAGGTCGCGCCTGACTTTGGGCTGGGATGAGCGGTTAGCCAGCACGAGAAAAGTTAAAAATCCCTCACAATTATCACCTTTAGGTAATAATATTCCCGCCAGAATATGATCTATAGGTCATATGTCGTCATATCGCGGTTTTATCGACATAAGAGGCCAGATGTGTCGATTTAATAACCCTATTAACCAAAACCGCCATTTCGTTTAATTGCTGAAATCGGTCCAGTCGTTAACCTTGGTTCTCGACCGCTCAAGCGCTTCTAAAACGGCCCGAATATCACCTACCAAAGCACCATGGCAAAAGCCTATATCGGGATAGGGCTTACCGTTATGATCATTTAAAGCAGCACTAAGTCGGTTAATGACTGATTTATGATCCATAGGCGTCATGCGACATGCAATCCTAATTTGTTTGATACAACAGCGGGTGATTTGGTTTGGATCATGGCGACGTTACAGGTGTGCCGCTCAATCTCGCCAAATTCAGCATGGTGGACAATGACTCTCATATCCCGCAGGGCCCTATAGCCCTTCCCTGCGTGCCAAGCGTCCTTCCCGGCAAGCGTTCTCAGGCTTTCGACACGCACGCCCTGAACCTCCTTAACCGTGTCGTGATGGATATGACCAATATAGACGTATCTTATAGTTGACGCACCCCACTCAGCGCTTCGATCCACCGCCATAAGCAAGGGTAAGTCCGCTTGCTTTGCTCCGTGACCATGGTGCGCCCCAATCAAAACCTTGCCATGCAGATGATAGCGGTAGAGCGAGGGGCTTGTGTCAATCGTTACGCGGGGTTCTGCATGGAAAAAGGCTTCTAGGGCCAAAGCAAGGGCGAAGCTTGAGTGCGGGTCATGATTGCCAGGGAGATTCCAAACAATAACTGTTCTGTGTTTTTCTAAAAGTCGCTGGATTGCGTAAATCATGGCGCGGATCCCAACCTTCATGACCTTGGCATAACGTGTGTCCACATCGAGTGCGTGCCCGCGTCCGGGGGTCTGGTTCTTGGAATCATCCGCATGAAAAAAATCTCCCGCTTGAAGTAGAAGGGCGGTTTTTGACGCAGGTGAACTGGAAACCAACCGGTCCACCGCGCCACGGGTTAAAGCCGATGCCGTGTCGAGATCAAAATCGTCGCCGGTTTCTTCACCCCACGCATACATGCCAAAATGCGGATCACCCATAGCATAAACAGACAAGAGGTTTTTTAAAACCGCGCCAGGGGAGGGGGTGATTGGGGCAAGGCCGCGTAGGCTGTCTTGACAAGCTTCAACAGCCTCTCGGATCATGGCCTCAATATCTTGTGATTCAGGGCTTTGCCGCTCCCAAACCCTTTCAACTCCGGAGGGGCCGCGTTGGATTGTAACCTTGCCCATACGGAAACCAGGGGCAACGCCGGACGTGAAATGACCCTCCGCGTGTCCCGCCTTCGCGGCCTTGGCGGCTACCACATCATATGCGCGGCTGATACTGCTTTGATAAACCCCAATTGCCTTGGCGGCTTGCAAAGCGCTGCCATGTTCTTGCACGGCTTTTAAATATTCTTGTTGTTTTGGTGTAGCGTAGTCGAACAGGTAGTCATAAACCGGTTTCGGACGTACCATCAATCACCTATTTGTCAGCTTTTGTGTCTAGTTTGTCGTATATCCGCTCGAATCCGGACTCGATTTTATCACCCAGGGTTTCAAGACCCTTGGTCACTTTGTCCTCAATCCGAAGGACTTCTTCTTTCGTGGCGTAAACCTTAGGAAGCTCATCGGATATTTTATCCATCTTGCCAGATAGACGCGCAACAAACCAAGCCACGCCACCCAAACATGCGCTTAAAAGGGCGTCGAAGGCGTGTTCTAATGTCATTTTGGCGGGCCTTCTATTGTAAGTTTCGCGGACTGGTCTATGGTTTGGATCAGGCCCTGCCTCTTGGCTTCACACAGGAGGAGCGCTTGGCGTTGTTTAAGGGTGTAATCACCCAATTCATTCACCGTCTGGAACGGCTTAGGATCGTCAGTGAGGCACGTTTCCCGAAGGCTTGGCGCTATTACTATTTGCGCCGGTTTGGTCGTCTGACAGCCCGACAAGGCCAGCGTACACATGATCAAGAAAGGGCCGAGGATCAGTGCATTTCGGGTCGTCGGATTTGAGGGCATTTTGCGCCGCCTTTAGCTGGATGTTGAGTTTATCTTGGTAAACGTGTATCTTGATCTCTTGGGCCTGAGCGGCTTTGTAACCATCAACCTGCCCTTGCAGATTGGCCTTGTCGGTCTTTAGTGTGGCAACGGTCTTACGCGCCTCGGTCAGATCATGGCGCTGCCACAGGAATAATCCCGCGATAAGCATAAGTATGGCAAGGCCGGATAGGACTTGCTTAAACCATGAGGGCAGGATTTGCATCATTGACCAAACCTCTTTTGATATGCGGAAACCCAATCCGTGGAAATTTCATGTTGCGCGTCTATGAGAGTCGTCTTGCCCGCGCAAACTTCACGCTTTAGGGCGTTCTCAAGGCGGTCTTTGGCGTGCGCTCCGTATTTGCCTATCCATGGTTCGGGCCATAAATTATTCGGGTCCGTAGGGTTCCCGCCCAGCTCAAGGCTGATCAAATGATCTTCTTCATAATCCGATGGCTTGCCCGTAATGCCCAGCGCTTTCATCTGCTGGATTTTGAGCTTGGTCGTGTAGCTTGCTGGTGGCCGTATGGTCTTGGTCCATCCCGACACGCACACGGTTTGATGGATATTGCCTTGCGTGACCGTTGGGTTGATCGCGCCATGAACCGATGGTGTGAAAAAAGTTAAGAGTAAGATGATCATTGATATTCACCCGTCCGCATTTGAGCCGCTAATCGGATCGCGCGATTGCCGACTTGCCGAGCCCATTTGCTTTGCAGCATGTCCGCCGCCGCCTCATCCCATTTTTGATCGTGTATGGCTTGCAACGTGATGTGAAAAGTACAGAGTGTCGCGACACCAAGATTAAACGACATATTTATCAGGCAATCGCGACGCACCTGGTCGAGTTGAGAGACCCATGGAAGGGCCTTTTCAAGCGCCTGCGTTGCCACCTGCACGTCCGCATCAAATTGCGCGTAAACCTGATCATCGGTGTGATATTCACCGATAGGCGAGTGCTTGTCTAAATGCCCGATTCCCCATGTGTGATAGCCGAGACTATCGGCATAGGTATAATTGCGCTTACCTTCATCTCTGATTAACTGGTCGCGTAGGTTCATTTATCATTACCCTTCGGTTCGGTTGAATTGGTAAGCGTGATCAAAGCCACCGCAGATCCGCAACAGGGGGTGTAAAATGCTCCGACCTGCATCAGATATGCGCCCCACTGTTCAATGGTTGGATGGGTTGTAACAGCTATATAGACGGCAAGGAATATCGGCGCGGGTAATGCGGCCAGCATTAGGCAGATCGCCAGAAACCGACCGACCGCAACGGTATCGCCATCGAGTCCAGTTAAGATGTCGTTAAGGAGTTTCATCGTGTTTTACACCAAACCAAGTAAAGACGCAGCTTTTTGCACAAAAAGTTGGTTTGTTATCTGGTAGCCGTATGGTGTAAGGTGTATGCCGTCAGTTGTATTAAGTATCCTGGCTTGAGTTGTGGCGCCTGCGCCCAGAGAGTACATATCAACAGACGAAACAAAGGACGCGTTCGCCGCAACCGCTGCATCAATGGCCGGAATAACCACATTGGTCAAAGTATTTTGGGACAAGGCTGAGGTGCCTTGTGTTGGTGTGCGCCAGATTATTACTTTGGAATTTGGAAAATCCGCATGGATATTAGCCAAAAGCCTTGCCAATTCAGTAGATGTCCCTCTTGCGCGATAGCCAACGCGATTCGCATCGTTAGTTCCAAGTGTAATTGATATAATGGAAGGCGTACCGATGCCGCCACCCGCAGCCAAGAACGATTTAGCGTTTGCATAAATTGCGGACGTCGCTGAACCGCCGGTCATGTTTTGAGACGAAATAGGAGATAGTGCCGGAGTCACCGCAGTGACACGGCTCGTGTTGCTAGACGCAATGGTCAGTGAGTTCCCTGCCGTGCCCGACAGCAACGCAGAAAACCGGCCATATACTGTTGACACAGGGTTCATGCCCCATGCGTTAGGATTTACAACCGTTCCAGCACCCCAACCAGTCCCCTCTGCGTTTACTGCATTTTCAAGATTAAGGATCGAAGCTGCACCCGACGCACCGATCAACACGTCATTAGCCACTGAGGGTACGGCCCTAAATGTATATGTCGTTCCCGCAATCGTGACGGTGTCGCCGTCTAATGGGATGCCGAGGCCAGCCACATAGCCATAAGCGCATTCACCCGCCCATGTGTACGCACATGACCCGCCAACGCCTAGATTTGCAACGGTAATAGCGGCCAATGCGGGATAAGTTATCCGGAGGCTTATCGGAACCCAATAAAGCCAACTCGCAAAGCTGTTATTAACTTGAGAAAAAGATTGATCATTAGATGCATTCGGGGACGTAACGCTGTTAATTGCGCCATCCACCTTAAAATATGGGGCGGTCCCTCCTGCTTGCAACCACTGCTTATCAAGCGGCGAACAGGCTATCTCTGCGATTGGCTGTCCTACCGATCCATCGCTTGCCGTCGCTGCATTAATGCGTCCGTCCGTATGGCTGTCTCCGAGGCCGACCCATATTAAAGGGTTTCTATGGGTCAAAGCCCCACCAGCAGCACTGATTGCGAAGGGAGAAAGGATGCGAGCTACCGGATCAACGGCTGTCAAAGTCATTAGATGGTTACTCCGCTTAGAGACACGTTGATATACCCCCCC
>JGI24890J29729_1000914_pt1 | contig 15470 bp, 32 predicted proteins | sample FreactcultureFD7_FD_29729 | JGI IMG/M metagenome (IMG submission 29729)
TAGTTCCAATACCTGTCCTAGAATCTAATTGTAAGATACTGTGATCATCATACTCAACATACAAATCTTGTAGTCCTGCAACAACTCTTTTTACGGTGTCCAAAATCCCTCCAAGTTAATTGCAGTATCTGGATCAGAGTCAAAGTTCATTACATGTCCTGTTGATTGTGTTATTTGACAGCCTGTGTAATCAAAACCAGCCCAACCACTTGCATTTGCTTTCCATCCATAGTGAGCTACTCCCAAATTTTGAAGTCCTTGACAAACTATACCCGAACCATATACACCTGTTAGATAACCAGCTGATTTCATAACAGCCCATGCTGATTTAAAATATGCAGCAATAGGACCCATTACTTGGACTCTAGTTACATCTAAGTCTACTGCAAAATAACCACAAATTTTATTGTTTGCAGGAACACCTAGTAATTTTAGATAAGCTACAAATTCTTTAGCGTCTGCTTCTCCTTTTGAACTTGTAAAACTATCTATTGTGTTGCCACGTTCCCACACAAAACCTGCGCTTAGACCATTCTTTTTTAGCTCTGCAATTTCTAGATGAGTAAATCGTTTATCTGGAAATGTACTGCTAACAGCTCCATACTTAATAATAAAACTGTATTGTGCGTCTTTTATTGCTTTACAGTGCCCCAATACTGACTCTGTAGTGTCAAAACCTTTTATCATTTTATTTCCTTAAGATAGTTAATTAATTCTGTCATTACTTGCATATAGTTAGGTCCTTCAAAATAAAAATTATTACTGTTTGGATAAATACCTGATGGAGAAGAAAAACATCGAATAACATTTCTACTCACCAACATTTTTAAGTTTGAATCATGTTTTAAATATCCATCACCAAATGTAATTGTATTAAATACATGCATTAGGATAGACAACTCAATTCTTTCGTTTTCTATTAGCAGATAATGTTTAGTCTCTGCTAGTTTTTTAATCTCTAATCCCATATAACACTTTCTTCTACAATACTAAAATTTTCAGCGCCTTGTATTTCATTTATCTCTATCATAAAATCTATTACATTTTGCATTCCTAGTTCTTTTTTAAAGGAACCCCACTCGTATTGTCCATATTCTAGAAATTGTTTGCTGTGGTCAACATTAAAGCAACTATGTAATGGATCTGTTAAGTGTCGATTTGAACCATTAAGTGTCCACATTGGATTTAGGGCATCTGCGTAAAGGGTTAATGCTGTGATCATAGTAATTGGTGTTAATGTGGTCCCCTAGACGAGACTTGAACTCGCTTTCTTCAGATCGACAGTCTGACGCCTCGACTCTTACGGCTTCTAAGGGATAAATTTTGGAGGCCCCTATCAGATTCAAACTGATGCGGACTTTCGTCTCCCGCTTACAAGGCGGGTGCAATCGTTCACTATGCGAAAGGGCCTAATATAGGTTTATAAGGGAGAATTCCAATTCATTATTTTGGTGAAGACATTCTCGTTCTTTGCCTTTTAGTTGGAATTATAGGATATATAATTCGCTAAATTGGTGGTTGTTTTCATTCATTAACTATTTAAGACCTGGAGTGTAAAAAACAACCAAAAGCCCATACATCCCTAAGTTGCCACTTAGCCAGTTAATGCCCGATGTATTGTTAAAGCAGGGTACGAACCTGTATTACTAGAGAAACTTATTACAGCCTAGTAGTTTTAGATTTAAACTATTAACAAATTGTTGGAGCGAAGTAAGAGACTCGAACTCTCAACCTTAATCTTGGAAGGATTCTGCTCTACCATTGAGCTAACTTCGCACGCTAAATTGTAGTTTTTAAGAAACTGCTAAACCTAATTTAAGCAGGAAGATTTTGCCATCCATAGAGTGTAACTGGAATAGCTGTACTTGTTTGTGAAACTATTCTACCTTGTCTGTCCATCCATGAACCTTTTCTAAATCCACTAGTTACGTATTGCGCGTCAGAGTAACAATATACTCCTTTACGTAAATACTTCAATAAAATAAATGTGCCGTTCTTAGGGGCGGTTGCCATTGTACTCCAAGTACCCATTTTAATCTCCTGTGCCCTAAAGGGCTAGTTAAATAGAGTATCTTTAATTATATTATAATTAAATGGTCCTGACAATGGGACTCGAACCCATGACAACCGACTTATGAGATCGGCATTCTTCCAACTGAATTATGTCAGGTTGAAACTTAATAGAATGGCTAATTCATTTTTTGTAATTGATTGTCTTCTATACGATAAGCTAAATTAATAAGACTGTCTTTTTCTTTCCAGCCTACAAACATTAAATCTTTAGATAATAAATATTTTTTATAGCCAAAACATACTCTATCTACTACAGAACTAGTATCAGAACTATCAAGTATAACCCGCAAATTTTCAATTAAACAATAAGGAATATTACCATAATCATCAAGTTTGTGAATTTTAGCAAATTCATCATCATCAACAAGACTCCAAAATGTATCTGCTTTCCATCCAATTACATTTAGTTTTGAGTCAAGAAGTGCTATTTTTATCATATTACTTACCAAAATCCTTTTTTGTCAAGGTAACTACTTTACTGATTGTAATATAATACCTACCACCATACTCCCACCTACTATATTCATTTTGAAAGTGAGCTTCAAGTTGGTCACAAAGCTTATCTAGTTCAGAATCGGTAGCGTTATCAGGTATATATAACCTTATATTTTGTTCTTTTATTCGGTTATTTAGATACTTTTTAAGTGCTAAGTAACAAGTTTCTTTACTATCACAAATACTAGATTGAGTACCACCGTACTGAAAATGTTCGTCTTCTATTTCGAGCTTCCATAATTCCATTAAATCACTAATTGTATAATCGATTAACCAAAATCTTCTATACCAAAATCATGCATTTCCTTTTCTGTTAAATCTGGTATAGTGCTTAGTATTTTATATGTTTCAAGATGTTCAGGTTTGAATGAGCTACCACAGAATGTTTGGTAAACTCTTTTAGCATTATAATATCTAACCATATGTTGGTGTGTACCACTATCCAGCATCTTTGTAGGGTAATTATATAATCCTACAATACCATAGCTACCTGGAAATACATGTACTCCACAGTAATTTCTCATTACTTTGTGCTCTAAATTTGGTGTAGAATAGATAATCCATTTTAGGTCATTTTCATTTATTTTTATACCTGAACTATATATCCACTTAATATAGTCTTCTACACATTCAAAAGATTCTGGTAAGTCAATTATACTAGCGCCTTCTAGTTTGTCAACATCTACATATTCTCTACTCCACTTTTCTTTAAAACACAATTGACCATAGTGAGTATTTAATGGTACAGAAAGTTCTGGATACGGGAAATGTGGGTCATTGTACCAAATACGAGACCAATTACTTTTACTAAAATAACCGTCTCCAAAGTTAGCGTCTGGATGAACTATTATCTTGTTTTTGTACCGATTCTTAAAACTATACATTTATGGACGACAAAAGAAATTAATTCTTTAAATTTGGTGGAAGATGAGGGATTTGAACCCACACAAACTTTAAATCTGGTGATCGGCACAGGGCTCGAACCTGTAACTTTTACCGTGTAAAGGTAATACTCTACCTTTGAGTTAGCCGACCACTACCAAAACCGCAAACTGTAACTGTACTTAGAACCGTAGTCACAAGTCTCGCAACCGGACTCATAGTATCGATCTCTTTCATCTCCATTTATGCAGTCCAAAATCTTAGATATGGCCTGAAAACCTTGTAACACACTCATGTTTTTGAATTTTACATAGGAATACATCTGTGAGATTTCGATGTCATATCCCAGAATCGATTGACTGAATTTAATATTACCGCCGTCAAACAGCTTAGTTATTCGGGCCTCTTGATCTGGTGTAATTTGTTTGTATTTATTTGTCTTCATCTACTTTCACATTAATTTGGAGAGGGTGACGGGACTCGAACCTGCCATGTCAGAGCCACAATCTAACGTGTCACCGGTAACACTTACCCTTGAATTATTAAGCATAACCTATTATTCTTTCTTCGGAAGATGGAAGGTATGGCTTGCTATAATAAGGACCAAACATCTTCTTATAATCATAACCATCTCTTAAGGCATTAATATAAGATGGTCCTTTGTCAGCAGGTAGGATATCTACATCATTACTATTTAACCAAATATAGCCATGATATTTACTGTCATAGACATGCAAAACATGGCGAATCTCTACAACTTTAGAAGATGGATTAGAAATAATTTCACCGCGAACCCAATTACCATCAGCCCCAATAGGCCAAGTGCATTCACCTTGAGCATGTTCAATAACATAACCCTTTTTGAAATGCACTTTACGAAATTGTTCTTTCTCCCAAGTGTAAGTTTGCAAAGACTCACGAACAGTTACATCACGTCTAAATCTGATTCTATATGGAATTCCATTTCCAACTTCTTTTATCTTCATTTTTGGCACCAGTTAAGAGAATTGAACTCTTCACGCTTGGTTTTGGAGACCTCGCAGCCACCTTGGACTCAACTGGCACTAACTTTTTTCTGTGGTACCTGTAGCTTCTGCAACTATAGTTCCATCAAAGTATATCTTGACATTACAAGACAGATATTCAGAACTAGTCGGAAAAGGATTTAAATCCACTTCAATATACAAGTATCTAGATAATAGAGTTTTTAGTTCAGCTTTACTAATAAATTCATTAGGAGTGAAAACTGGAGGTCTAATATCGCTCATCTTTATTCACGTATTTTACTGCCAAATCCATTACAAAATTGTTAAAAGAGCCCTTAACTTGTGTATCTATGGCTTCAAAAGTAGAACAATCTGACTGAAATCTGCTACCACTTACACCAACATCACATGAGTTTTTATTTTTAAGTAGAAGGGCAATATTACAACCTTCTGCTTCTATTTCTTTAATGCTACTGACACCGTCACCCACAAATACTTTGGCGGTAAAGTTTTCATTTTGCATATAGTGACGTTCTAATTGTCCGGCAATCTTGCCTACTAGTTCGTCACCTGCTCCAGTTATCTCTACAATAATAGCTACGTGAAACAATGACCTTACTTTGCGTTCACTTGAACTAAACCAGCTACCTTGAATAATTAATGGTACGTTTATCATATTAAAGCCTTGCCAACTCTAGTTGTGCACCTTGTGTAAGTTTAAGCGCTTCATGAGTAGCTTCAAATTGACTAAGTACTTGATTTCTCATTTCCATTAATTTATGGATATGAGTTTGATTATCATAAATCATAATCTCACTGTCCTCTACTAGCTTATAAGATTCTTGAATGGTTCTAATAGTTGCTTCTTCTTCAATTGTTTCATTAGAAACTCTAACATAACCTTCAATTTCACTTAACGCATCTAAACAAGTTATTTTTTGCCTATTAAGTATCTCATACTGGCTATTCATCTTTTCAATTAATCTTGTAACTAATTCTATTTTTTCAGGTGAAGCATTTTTAGATTTAAGCGAGTACTTAACAGACTGTAATTTGTCTGTAGCTTCTGCTTGCTTGTACATTTGGCTTTTTATTTGATCTAACAACCCTTGTTGCTTAGTTTCAAGCTCAGTACAAACCACTTTATTAAGTGACTGAGTAACTACAGTACTATCTAATTTTTGTTCAATTAGTTTTTTACTTTTTAAATTTTTGAGTATATAAAACCAGTAAAAGATAGGTGTTATTAAAGTAAAATGTCCAATAATTTTTAATGTTTTGATATAGTACGGATCAGGTCTACAGTCAAAATCACACAATGAAATGGATGCTATCATTAGGAAAAAACTAGTAATTGCTAATGCTAAACTTAACACAACAACCAAAAGAATACCATATCTAATTAAAAATACACATAATACTATGTATAAAAAATAACCAAGACCGTTGGAAAGTCCCCAGTAATAATCTTTGTCTAATTTTTGTATCTCTTCTTGTCTTGCTTCTTTTAGCAATTCTTTTTGCTTTTTTTTAAGTAGATTATTAATAGTTTTATCATCAATAATTTCTAATATATCTAATTTTGACATGTTTTTCCTGCGTAAATTGTGGTATAAGAGGTGAGACTTGAACTCACAGGGGTAATTAACCACTTGTTTCCAAAACAAGACCGCTACCAATTACGGGCCTACTCCTATATAACTGACTTAAATTTGTGACATTTGGTACTTAAATTGCAAACTAAACCTGGAGCATACTCAACCAAATATCCCAGTTTAAGGCCTTCTTTAACTGAATCTCTGTAATCCATGTAGTATTTAAAAGTCTCAACAACTTCTACATTACTCATTTTGCTTAGCCAAATGCTTGCATCTGGCATACCAATTTCATAGATACCAGCTAAACCAGCAGCAATACATTTAAGTAACAATTTATTCATAAACTTGATTCCAAATATTTGGCCGGGCAGGATGGACTTGAACCAGCGACCTCTGGTTTTTCAAACCAGCGCTCTACCAACTGAGCTACAACCCGATACTTTTTAAATCTCTAAAAACTTGAGTATTTATGTTTGCATGATCACAAACAGGAGCTTGTATAGGTTTAAACTTATCTCCTTCATACTCAATCAAAACTATTTTTATTTTGCCACAATTTTCACAAGCAAATACTGCTACATGAGGAGTAGGCACGCTCACTAATTTCATATTAATGTGGTGGAGAATAAGGGACTCGAACCCTTGACCTCAACTTTGCAAAAGTTGCGCTCTCCCAGCTGAGCTAATTCCCCATTTAATCTGCAATTATCAATAAAATCAACAACAGTAAAGCAATATATGGAGCCGCTAAAAACAATAACAACCATAACAATACTGAACATCCAATATCAGATTCTTTCATTTATATTCCTAATTCTAATTGGTCTTAACTTACTGATGTACAAGATAGTAAGCTCAGAGGGTTGTTCTTGTACCACGTTCTCTAGTAAGACCAAATTGTGGAGGGAAGGGAACGATTTGAACGCTCGTAAACCTTTTTAGGGCCCTTTGCTTAACAGGCAAGAGTTCTACCAACTGAACTACCTTCCCAATTTTTATTTCTGTACTGTAATATAAACTTAAAAATGTACGTTAATTGTCACATAGAACTGCACAGCCAGTGACGCTTATTTTTATCTAACCCAAACATCTAATAATTGACTGTATTCAAAAGGAATATTATCAGGTTCAAGAACAATTATTTTTTTAGGGGATCTAATAGTAACAGTCCTTTCGCTTAANTTCTTACCATTCCAATTTTCAAGTACACTCATTACAGAGCAAGTGTTTTTGATGTCATCTACTTTAATGACCACTGCAATTTTTAACTCGCTACAATCAAGTACCTCTGCAGCATAAGCTATATATTTACCAGGTTTAATTTCTTTACCAAGTTTATCTCTCATTTTATGTACTCTTTATAGTAAGATGTTAGTAAATCTTCTAATTCACTACTAAGCTGACCAGGTCCAATAACCATAATCTTGTAGCCAAAATTAAGAATACTAGTTCTAAAACTTAATGTATTAGCTACTCTACCTAAACTCATAACAGTAAGTGTTTCGTCTTGATTATTTTTTAGTGCAATTCCTACCTTTAAGTCGCCTGAACTGTTTCTGGCAACTCCATAAACAATAAAGTTTCCAGGCACAATAGTTTTTTCAAATTTATCTTTCACTTATTGTCCTCATAATAATTTACTAAAAGACTTTCGTAATCAGATCTTAATTGTCCAGGACTTAGCTTTAACTTGCTACAATGTCCGAGTCTACTTAAATGCTGACTAAGTACTGGCTTACCGTAACCTTGAGCCAGTGATATTACCACTAGTCTTCCACCTTCGTACTTCATTACTACACCAAATCTCATGCCTTTATACTGAGTAGCGTAAGCAATCAAGTCTCCAGGTTTTATATCATTTCCAAATTCATCTGTCATAATAAAAAAGAGCTAGCCCCTACTGGAACTAGCTCTCACCTATTAACTTTTTTTTTTACTTAGGTTTTCGAGTAGACCAGCCATTGTTACTGTTTACGTTGTCAGTATTACGGCCACCGCCTTTAACACTGCCTTTCATAGAATCAGAATTACCAAACTTGCCAGATGTTTTCTTGGCAGGACCTTTGGGGTCTAGCTTTGTAGTTGCAGGCTTACTAGGCTTGCTTAATTCACCACTGGCTTCAGTGGCTTTGATTGCTTGTTTAATCAACTTAGATTCAGAGTTCATAATGTACACCTATGTATTAATAGAGGAGTGGTAGCCGTCCTAGGACTTGAACCCAGAATCGAGTGCCTCAGAAGCACTTGCATTAGCCAATTATGCTAGACGGCCACTTAATATACAAATTTGAGTGGCGCACTAGGAGTTGCACCTAGATTCCTACTGTTCAAGTGAAGTGACTTACTAGAACACACCCGTGGAGTGTGCTACTTAGTCGACGCGCCCATTTAAATTTGCTCAGATAATCTGTAAATAATATCTGTATCTCTATGTTCTTTTATTTCGATCTCTCCATCTCTCAGCCATCTTCTGACTGTAGACCTTTCAAGAGTTTTCATGATTCTATTAGTGTCTTTTTTTATAAAAGTTGCTAGTCCTGATGTGGGATATTTAACTACGCAACCTAACGTAAACAATTCTCTGTTATATGTATTCATTGTATACCTAATTCAAACTTGGTCTCTTACCTGGGACTCGAACCCAGAAAACTTCTGTTCCTAAGACAGACGACTTTACCAATTTGCCCAGTAAGAGAATAGTTAAGGTTTATTTTTTTGTTTTATTGATAGTACTAATTTCAGGACTAAGTTCATATACTTGATGACCTTTTAAAAGCATAGCAATTAATGCAGGATCTGCACTTCGAATTTTAATACGTATAACATGACCAGATTTTACTTTTGGCGTTTGAGACCAACTAGTCATTAATGCACCTAGTACGCCAAACAATACCAAGAAAAAACAAAACAATTTTATTTTCATAATTCACCTACTTCAATTAGAGCTTGAAGTTCTTCAAGTATTTCAGATCGTGTTGTTTCATCAATACTGTACCACCAACCATCAAACCCATTTAACCTATTAAGCAAATTAATTATCGTTTCTGCCAACATTTATTTGCTGCACCAATTTACATGAGTAGCATCAAGAGGAATCTTCCAAAGTTCATTTGGACTTATCCAAATATTTGTTCCAATTACTCCGTCTCGAACAGGTCTAGCTGCTCCGTCGTAATAACCTAGTCTTCGATCTTTAACCCAATTTTTAAACTCTTCTACTTCCCATATATCTAATGTACTTGACTTACTAATTGGTAGATCATATCTAGCAGTTTCTGGGGTAGCAAATTGAGTTACCTGATCAACTTTAGCGTCGTTAACTAGGTCATCTTTATCTAATTCATTTTCTAGATTATTTAATTGATCTTGAAACCTTATTTTTGTATTTTCATAAAAACAAAACATTAATAAAGCATACACAACAAATAATCCTACTGCAATTATTACTAATGACCACATTTACTTGTCTTCCTTTTTTAGAGTTTTATACACTAGTATAGAACCCATAACAATAGTATAAGTTACTGAATACAATATTAATATCCACATTTAATAGCTCCTTTGTAACTTATACTATTTACTTAACTACTCTCTTCCATGTCTTCATAGGTATCGTCTTCTTTAGCAATACCTTCCATGAATTTAAAGATCCAAGATTTCTCTTTTAGCCAATCAGTTCCAATTCCAGACTCAACTCTCACAACCACTCCTTCCATTGGATGACTAGAATCTAGTAAACTAGGTAGTGCTTCAGCACCTTTACCGTTTACTAGTTCATCTATGCGTTCAGCCAAATAATCTTGTGTACCTTTACGAAAAGGCATTTCATCTTTCTTGTCTGAATCTGTAGGCTCGTAAAAGAATTGATCTATTTCTGGAACCCATTTTAATCCAAGTTCAGTGCATCTTTGTTTGACTTGATTCCAACTTAGATCAGTTTGCACTCCATCCAGATTTACATTAGTAATACGGTATACATACAGCTTACAAGTACCAGGTTCACACCCGTATTTGTAAACGATATCTGCGCCATACTTCTTGGTAACAGCTTTGTCTTTTAGTTTATCAGAATGATGTGTAGCCATAATTTGCTTACCATCTTCTGTATATCCTACTAACTCACAATAAACTACTTCACCTTTATGTAGTTCAATACCTCTTACAGCATTAAGCCTAAACCCTTCAGAACCGTAGAAACCAGTTGTTTTACTAGGGTCACGCATAACAGTATGTCTGGTACCATTAATATGAGTCCACTCAGTTTGTTCTTGTGGTATACCTAGTTTCTTGGTTAACCAAGTCATAAATCGATTACGTTTAATGGGTACTGTTTCCAGTACATGACCAAGTCTATGTGAAGTGCCGTGAACTTTTTCAGTGACAATAATATGTGAACCTGGAGGTATAGAGTTGATGCTACGCTTAAACTGTTTGGTATCAATATGTTCAGGGAACATTAAGTTACGTTTACGTGGGTTACCTTGTTTCTGACTTTGTGCACGTCTAGCTGTTTGAGGTGTAACGTATTTATTGCAAATAGGTACATCATTGAAAGTGTCAAACTCATAACCTTCAACCAACAATGCCCAAGACTCGAATAAAGATTTCCCTTCTTTAAGAGTGAAGTTCAAACTAGTAAGCGGGATCCAAAAACCTTCACTACGTGCTCCACGCATACTAATAGCTTTAACTCTACGATTATCTTCAAAATAGCCGCCTTCAGCAGCACCTGTTACCAAGTTTTTACGTCGAATTAAGTCATTAGCCGTAGCAAATTCAGTACTTAACTGACCATCTTGCTCAAAAAAGATGCCTAGTTCTTCGTCTTTTACTTCTTTGCCTACTATAACTTGGTAACCTAATACAGTTCCAAGTTGAATATTGTCTGAACCTTCAAGAGGTTTAGTGTTTATTTTTCCTACAATTGCTTTATACATATATCACTAAATAGAAGCAGCTAACTGCTTCATTTTTTGGTTAAATTTTTCTTGAACTTGAGCTGTAATACTAGCAGGTACCAATCTCTCAACTTGTGATTTAATGTCGTAACTTTTTACTTGTTCTTCAACTAAGTCTTTTAAGATAGGATAAATAGCATCATGTATTACTCTTTTAGTATTTGAATCAATAAAATAACCATAAGGATAATTCATTTGTTTTTGAATACCTAAAGAATCAGCTACTAATTGTTTAATTTGTAAGCCCAAACCAGTATTTAATTCAGATTTAATCTTTTGAATTAAATCATCATTCATTAATTGTTTAATGTGTCGCCTAGAAAATTCTTCTACGACCCACTGCTTAAGTTCAAGATCTATTTTACTGTCTTTACATAGCAAAGTTTCTAAGTCTTTTGTATTTAATTCTAATTTTAACGTTGCCATTATTCTTAATCCTTTATTGTTATTTCTGTTATAAAATAATTGAACATGTACTGACCATACCAAAGTGTATTAGTAGCATCATGTTGATCAAAGTCCCATTTAAACTTAGCAGGATTTCCAGCATTATAGAAAGGTCTGTTCAAGTAAGCAGTATACACATACTGCTTGGCTCTACCATAACTTAAGAACGCACCAACATCAATTATTTCTGCTGGTTTTACATTGGTTACAACTCTTAATTTAAGAAGGTAAAGTTTCATTTTAACTTTAAATCAGCTTCCAGTCTAAAACATTTTCCTACTGGGTTACGTGGTATTTGTTTTGCTGTTCTGCCTATATGCTGTACTGTAAGCATTTTACCAATCAATTGTTCTCGATTTGCAAGCTGTTGAGCTTTAGATTTAGTACTGCTTGCCATTATACATTCAAATGTATCATCTGTAAGATCATTTTGGCACACAAAACGAGCACAAGTTAGATATGTACTAGGATTTAATGTGTCAGACATTTGATATTCGACTACATCAATTACTTTGAATTCTGTGTCTTCGAATCTTTTAATTTTGATCAAGTCTGAGCTACGTCCACCATACTTATAAGCTCCTGATTCATTACGCCAAATTGCACCTTCAAATCCTGAATCTACAAAATAGCTTTCCCATTTATTTAGATCGTCCATGTCTTTGACATGTATAGTAGCTACCTTTTTTATGCTAATAGATTGTTCGAATAGGGTTTTTAGTGCTTTCAACCTTTCTGAAAACTTATCTGCATAACTAGATACTGGAACATCGTATATATGATATTCCAACTTACTAGACTCAGATTTTACGCTTTGTTTTTCAGTAGGTGTCCAACTATTAATAGTTTCTAGTGTTTCTCCGTGTACGTAGATTTCTCCGTCTACAACCCAATCAATAGGCAAATACTTGGCCAACTCATCTTTGATGTGCTGTACATTAAATTGTTTATTGCCACGACTCATCAATACAATTTTGCCGTCAAGCCAGTATGCTATACATCTAAGTCCATCTAGTTTAGGTTGAATGTAGCCTGGAAACTTAATTAGCTTAATATCATAAGGTTTAGCTAGCATGGGTTGGTAATCCTTTTTAGTGCCAGTTATTTCTGTTCGATATTTCTTTCTAATCTTTTCGTTCCATTTAGATGTGGCTTCAAGTTCTGCTTGTTGTTCAGCAGTAGTTTCATTGCTCCGACCTACATTTTTTGCAGTTGCAACTTCAGAACTAATTTGCATTTTGCCGTCTACAATGCCAAACTTAGTAAGTATAGTTGAACCTTCAGTCCAAATTTCTAGACTTCTAAGAACGCCTTTTGAATCATTTTGATAAAGTATAGGTAATTTCATTCAGGTACCACTAAGTTATTTATTTTAGCCAAGGCTAACAATTCAAATTTGACTTTCTCTGAAAATGCACTTCCAGCCACTGTATTACTTGCTTTATCGTGTATATCTTGAGCCATTATTAGGAAGGACTGGATTGGCTCAAGCTCTTCTTTAATAAAAGTAGTTAATACTGAACCAAAAGTTTTAGTATTTGCTGCATAAATAATACCTTCAATATTGCTAGGATCAATTTCATCAAGTTGACAATCATATAAACTGTCAGGAATAAGCACTCCTACTGCACACTTAAATACCTTGTTATCTTTAATGGACTTATACCTACAAGATTCATTATCTATGCTAGGCCCATTACCTTCTACTACAAACCAATTCCAAATCTTATCAAATGCTAGTTGTTCTGTCATATATATCCTAAGTGTATAAGTTAATGTAATGCGTCTGGCCTCTATTCAAGTATGAACACTATGTGGGACTCACTTGATCAATTTAAGACAGGAGGCTGGCCTGCCAACTATCCTATTCATATCGTAAAACGATTTTATAGTCCACAAGATCAAGATCATGCTGCGTTTAAATGTATGTTATTAAGCGCTGTTAAATCTATTTACGTGTCTATGTACGGTTTAGATGATCCTGAATTAGTAGATATTATAGTAGCAAAAGCCAAAGACCCCAATATTAAAGTACTAATTAATTTAGATAAGACTCAAGCTGCTGGTCGGGGAGAAGTGCCACTTGTAAAAGAATTGATGGACACGCCAAATACATTTGTAGCAGTAGGTATGAGCCAGTTTCATAAAATCAACCACCTAAAAATGATGGTAATTGATGAAGAATATTTGTTAAGTGGTAGTACTAACTGGTCAATGGACGGAGAATCCAAACAAAACAACGAAGCTACTATTATCAGAGATTTAGTTGTTGCTGAAGAAGCGATTAAGATAATTGAAGCTGAACATCAAATAATGCTGTCACAATGTAAATCTAAATGAGTTACTTCAAAAGGATCTCCAATTTTATACAATTTAGCTTCTTCTTTAGTACAGTTTATTTTTAAATAAATATGACTCTGTGAATCTGTTTTAGGATTAAAAATACTAGTTACATGAGCTTTAAAAGGTTTGAGTTCTTCTTTGACATAGAAAATCATGTCAGCACATTCTAGTAATTTATCTCTTTCTTTTGCTACAACTAGTCGATATATGATATCTAAACTATTAGTTACTACCTTTATATAAAGATGAGTAGGTTGACACAGGATTGCATCAGCCGGTTTAATAGGTCTATATATGTATTTCATTTTGAATTGTATACTAATGAAGTAGGAGGGTTTGAAACATAGACAGATTTGATTTGTTTAAAACAAGAACTACATACTAAGTCCGAACTCCAATTAATAAGTGCTTGATTAATTTGGTTTCTAGGAAGTTTGTTGGCGCATTTAGGGCATAATATATCGTCTTCTTGACTTACATAGAATACTTCAATACCTGTACGTGTACGATTAGGTAGTTTTGTTTTAGATTTTGCTACAATACTGCTAGCAATTCCAATTGACCCGAAAATTAGCATAACAGCTAAAATTGATTTAAGTGTTTTCATTTTAATTCTTGGAGGAGAGCTAGAGAATCGAACTCTAAGCCAATTTATTTAGGCTCGCATTGCTTTCCAGGCAAACCCCATCACCATCAGGGCTAACTCTCCAAATTGGAGGTAAATATGGGATTCTAACCCATGAATCCCAGGTTGGGATTACTAGTTTTCGAAACTAGCGCCTTAATACTAGCTCAGCCAATCTACCAGTTAATAGATTTAATTTTGAAGGCAAGCCATTAGTTGGCAGCGAGTATCCGATTTGAACGGATGAACCCTTTTTACAGGGCTGGTTCCTTAGCAGGGAACTGGTTTAGGCCGGACTCACCCAACTCGCTATACTTTTTATTATGCAATTCTAATGCAGGACCAGGTAATTGTTTATGAAGTTCGCCGTGACAATTTGGACACAATAATAGAAGATTATTAGGCTTGTGATTGCCGCCGTTACATCTTTCAACAATATGATGTATGATTAGATTCTTATTTTTGTTATAGCCACATGCTTCGCATTTATGATCCCTATCTTTAAATATTGCTTCTCTGGCTGATTTTGTGTCTAATCCTCTCTTAAAGTCCGTGCTGCACTCTTGTCTTGCTCTAGACCTTTCAGTGTTATTAACACTATTGTAAATCTTGAAACATTCTTTACTGCAAGTGACCTTATGAAGACCTTTAAGGATAGGTGCTTTACAGATCCTACATTCTACTTCTTTCCTGCATGATTTGCCATAACATGCTTTAGAACAATATCCGGGAGAGTTTGAGCTTGGTCTTTTATAAATTGGCTTTTTACAGACTACACAATTAGCATTTGATTTTCTATTCACGCTCTAATAGAGCACTCAATCAATAAGCCATCTCAGTCAACTCCCCAAATCTGGAGCCCAGTGTTGAATTCGAATCAACGTGCTTACTCTTTTGCAGAGAGTTACATAGCCGCTCTGCCAACTGGGCTTGATAATGGTGGGTACAGTAGGTCTCGATCCTACGCTCCCATTACAGGAACCGCTTTTACAGAGCGGCGGTTTTGCCAGTTCACCCATATACCCTTGAAATTTAATAGAGCTAGTCTCTAGTTAATGTAATT
>JGI24890J29729_1000915_pt1 | contig 15450 bp, 19 predicted proteins | sample FreactcultureFD7_FD_29729 | JGI IMG/M metagenome (IMG submission 29729)
AGCAGATAAAGCCCCTTCAGGAAGCATATATCTTTTTTCCAAAGATGCATAAAGATTATCCATTATTGAATTTCCCTTGTTCCATCAGAATATTCGACTACTTTTTGACCGCTTTTTGTTTTACCAGTTCTAACAACTTGTCTATTAGACTGTTCTTTTGTTCCTTGTGGTCTTACAAATTTATTAAGAATATGTTGTTGAGTTTCTGCAACATGAGTTTCTGGATTAAGCTCTCTGCTTCTAATTTTATTAGTAAGATAATTTTGTTCTTCGTAAGCCATTTCATTTTGTTTGTGGGCAAAATTAAAGAAACGTTGTAAAGCTCTAGGGTCACTAGCAATATCAGGATTATTTTTAAGGTAATCGTTCATCATATTTGCAGTAGGGTTTCCTTGCATTTGACCTATACCAGCAGTAATTGATTGAGCAATAAACTTATTCATAGATTGAGCAGCGGATAAATCACCTTTTGCAACTTTATCCACCAAATCTCGAGGTGCGCCAATAGCTTGAAGCTTTTGAGCCAAATCAACATAAGTTCTTGCTCCAGCACCAGGTTTAAAGCTTTTCATCAAATCTTCTGCCTCATTTAAGCGCATATCAATTTGAGTTCCAGCAGCAACACGACTTGTTAAATCTTTTTGATAATCTCCAAAATTTTGAACTGACGGAGTGCTTGGCGATAAGTTTTGTCCGCCTTGACCGCCAGAAGGCTGTGATATTTGATTTGTTCCAGTAGTAAGTCCAACAATTTGACCAGCCGCATTAGTAGTGTATTGCGGTGTTGTTTGATTAAGTTCAGATTGAGGGCCATTAGCTTGTAATACACCAGTTTTCATTGCTTGGTAAGCTTGTTTTGGGTCTGTATCAATAAGCTTTAAAAATTCATCATGCGACTTTCCAGCATTCATTTCAGGAACACCAATGCTTTTTAAATATTCATTAGAAGCTTCTATTTTCTTTTTCATGGCTTCTTTGTTGCCATCAATAAAATCAGGGTCAGTTAAAAAACCGCCAAAAGTAGAACGTTTAATGTTTTCAAAATGCTGATTTAAGTCAACACCAGCTTTTTGAGCTTCTAATTGAACTTTTTTGCTTTCAGCTTTACCAGCTTCAATTTTGGGCTGTAATAACTCTTGTTTTGAAGTTAAATCTAATTGCTTGCCTTGATAATCAAGAATCTGATTAAGCTGAGTCATGCCATCTTGAGGCTTGTATTCAACTCCAGCAACAGGATTAATACGATAGTCAGCTTTGCCTTGTGGGGCAAAAACAGTAGGTGTAAATGCAGTTGCCATAATTAAGCACTCCAACCAGCAGAAGGGTCATAAGTAGAGCCATAATAATCAGAAGCAGTAGAGGCTGTTGAACTACTGTCAGGTTGTGCAACAAAACCGCCACCACTACCACCAAAATAACTAGAATTATTAGAGTTTTGACCTTGGTAATTATTGTAAGCATTAATTCCTTGACCAGCGATTGCTCCAAGGGTTGTACCAATATTGCCATACATATTGCCCATAGCGTTAGCTGCGCCAATAGTGCCAGCGCCTTGAGCTGCGCCTTGTTGACCATAATTAGAAGCTAATTGGTCAGCCAAGTTAGTTTGTAATCCAGCTTGACTTGCACCATAGCCTGATTGTAGGTTAGCTAAAGCATTTGAGCCTGATTGACCAATTCCAGCAGCATTTGCTGTATTGCCATAAATGTTTTGACGTTGATTCTGATAATTTGTAAATGCTTGTTGATAAGCGTTGCCAGCATAGTTTTGACTGTAATTTTGTAATGCTTGTTGTGCATTACCGCCAACCATGCCACCAGCAGCATTGCTAGCAGCGTTTAAAGAATTTTGACCTTGACCTAATTGAAACGCATAGTTAGGAGCTAAATTAGCATTAAGGTCAGCATTGCTAAACTGGTTGGTCATGTAAGGAGAACTTACAAGATTGCTTAAAGCAGTAGCACTTTGATTTCCAAAGTTAGACCAAGGTTGAAGTGTTCCAGTAGCGGTGTTATAAGCCGTTTTAAGCTCATTACCAGCAGAACCATAACCTTGTTGCAGTGCATCAGCACCTCTTTGCAATCCAGCAACTTGTTGTTGCGAACCTTGTTGTTGGCCTTGAGCTGCTTTATTACCGCCCAATACGCTACCAACAACGCTACCGACTAATGGAGCTGCTACTGCTCCAACTATTGAACCAATCATTATTAATCCTTCCTACTTATTAAAACTTCGTCTGCTTTATCAGGGTCTGTTTCTTCTGTCGCATGAATACAAAACCAAACAGTATCTTCCAAAGCTTCAATTTGATGGTAAATTTCAGCTTTAATTTCAATGCAAGCAGGAGCTATATATTCCTGATTATAGTCATCTGTGCGTACAATTACACGACCTTTAGCCAAAATACTTAAATGCGAAAAATGGTGTTTATGTTGGCAAGCCATAAACCCTTTTGGAATTGTCATCTGCTTGGCATATAAACCATCAGAAAAATGATGAGCAATATTAGGGTCTATATCAAATCGACCTTCATTGGCTTTAAAAGCTTCAGCTAAATTAGACATTGTAATAAGGCACTTTATAAGGTTTTCCAGCTACAGTAATATTAATAAACCCTACTGGGTTTGCAGGAAGATTAGCAGAGCCTTTAGTAGCTGTAGGAGCAGAGGTAAAGTTCAATAAATTTAAAAAGAACTGTTGCCATGCCCTTGTAGGCATTTTGGTAGTTTCATCAATTAAAGGGGTCTGTGGGTAGGGATTACCAGTAGAACTTCCCCAAATATCATTTGGACTTGCCATTAGTTTTCCCCTCCATAGGCTTTAAGGTTAGCCGAAACAATAACTGCTTTAATAGGGTCAGTTACCACGACTTCAAATATTCTATCTCTAGACCAGCCTAATCTGCGCCAAATAATACGATTTTGGTATTTACCTATTTTTCCGATAGCAGACCAATGCTCGTTTGACCATGTAGAGCCACCATCGTTAGACCATCGCAACATAGCCTGTGGGTTTGTAGTCGTGTCTTGAGTTGTAATTTTGGTATTTTGACCAATAGTAATCGTGTCATTACCGCTAATAGTTAAAATTTGAATAGGGTAAATAACTAATGGGTCATTAGAAAACTGTCCAGTTTGCCTTGGAGTAGAAGTTGTTCCAACACCAGGCTGAAACTGAATTTGCAATTCATCAAAGTATTGACGTTGTAAGTCAGCTACTAAATGAGGGGCACGTCTTACTCTGCGAATAGTTCCACCATTGTCGGTGTAGTTTTGTGGGTCAAGCTTATAAATCTGTCCGTTTTCCCAATCGCCCACTAAAACTGTGTCATTAAAGAAAGCGGAGCAATTAGACCGATGGCGGTGATATACGTTGTTATCGTCTACCCAAAGCCATTTATGCCATAAACCAGTAGCCACGTCATAAGCCCAAGTTAAATCAAGAGTAGGGAATGAAATAACGTAAACTTCATGCCCTTCAAGCTGGTATGTATAAGCAACAGCATCGCCTACATATTGATTAACTAGCGTATTTTCTACGGCATGAGTGGATATTCTTTGTGGAAAATAACCATTCATCATGACTATTTCGGATTGACCACGAGTATTTTTAGCCAAATAAGCAAAAGAATTGCCTAATCTAGCCATAGAAAATGGGGCAGCAATACCATGCTGACTTGATGAGCCAGGGATGCGTTGAAATGCAAAAGGAAACAAACCTTGGTCAGACCATACTTCAGAAGTATTTTCACCCAATAAATAAACTTGTCCGTGGTCAACAATTAAAGAAACTAAGTTGTCAGGGCCTGTAAATTTAGAAGCATAAGAAAGCCCATAAGTAATAGGACTTAAAATATTAGAAGCAGCCCATTGCTGGCTATTAGGCTTGTTATAAACAAAGTAGTTATCTACTGTATCAACAGTTACACCGCCTTGAAAAGCTCCATCTGTAGGAGGCATTACGGAAAAACGTAATGCGTACATCGTTTCTGAACCAACAGTTTGACTATTGTTAATAACGTAATTGCCAGTACCGCCTGTGCCTGTACCAAAGGTAAGGTTTAGGGTTAACCCTGTTCCTGAACCACTAGTAGAGGTTGAAGCTGGGCTAATTGGGTTGGAAGTGTATTGACCTGAATTAGTAGTGGTTAAAGTAGCCACAGCCGTACCAGAAACGCTTGCTACAGTATAAGTAGCTGGAGTTGTACCATAGACACCTCCAACGACTGTAATCACGTCATTGACCGCATAATTTGTTCCAGCAGTAGCAATAGAAGTAGTTAATACAGTTCCGCTTCCTAAAGCCGTAATAATCGTTTCTGTAGTGACTCCAGCACCTTGAATGGTCATGCCAGGATATAAAGTTTGCCCTGTGCCAATAGCGGTAACTGTTAGGGTTGTCCCTGACATAGAAGCAGTTAAAGTTGCTGCCACGTCAGTAATGTTCATTTCTGTAGAAGGAACAGTTTGATTGAGGTTGATTGAATAAGTTCCAATACCGCCTGTAGCCCCTGTTAACTGACCAGTAATAACAGTTTCTTGCAATACTCCTGCGCCAAATAACTGCTGATTTGCGCCAAGTGTGCCTGTTTTTACAAAAGTAACTGTAAGAGTTGTTCCAGAGATTGAGCCTGTAAAAAGGGCTTCGTCAGGGTCATAACTAATAAACCATGAGTATCTGTCGTTACCATCGGTAATGTAAACGCTTACTCCATTGTCGGTAATGCCGACTCTGCCAGCTCTAGTGTTTAACTGACCAATAATATGAGGCTGATATTGCGTGTCTAAAAAATAAACAAAATATCCGCAAACTACGACTAAACCTTGACCGCTAGATAAAGTCCTCATGCCACGCACTTCTGCTTGTGGAGATAGGGCTACAACGGAAGTAAGTCCTGGAGTTCCATATAAAGCTATTACTCCTCTAGAACCTTGTGGCTTAGTGGGGTCTATTTCAGGGAACCAATTTATACATTCTTGGCTGTCTTGGTACAACGATGGTGCTTCGTATGCAGCCCCCACAAAACCAAAGTCCATGTTTTACTCGCTTTCCTTGTATGAATCACCACGCAACAAGGTTTTCATGCTTGCACGACTTAAATTAAATTTTTCCATTAATTGTGGGATAGTCATACCAGTTTTTCTAAGTAAGCGAGCTTCTCTAGCTTGTTCCATTGTAAGCTTGCAACGAGGGCCTTTGTCACCACTAAAATCTGGACTACGACCTTTTCTAGCTTTGTCAGCCATGTTGTCAGCATGAGTTCCAATCCATAAATGTTTTGGATTACAACAAGAAGGATTGTCACAAATATGCAAAAGAAACCCTGATTCATCTTGTGAAATAGGTGCATTAAGCGTGATTGTGTTTGGATAGACAAGCGAATAAATGACTCTATGGGCATAGTAGCCTTTGTCATTAATCCAAGTCCTTCCATAACCATCATGATTTTTAAAACCTTTCCATTCCCAACATTCATCTTCGTCACGCTTATCAACTTTGCTCCAAAGAACTTCAGGAGTATTTGCTGGTCTGCCTGGCTCTCCTACTTCCCTACCAATTCGTTTTGCGTATGCTTCGTTATCTTTTAATCTTTTTATTGCTTTGTTTACTTCTAATTTTTCTGCTTTTAGTTCTGCTAGTGTTTTCATGATAAGAATCCTTTGTTAGAATCTTTATTATATCACACTAGCGGACTAATACTCTATCTGAAGAAACCCCCACTGAGCACCCACCCTGCATCGCGACTTCTACCCACTAGCATAGAATCAGGATAACCAGCAGCAGCAATAGGTTGCATATTATTGCGTTTAATAGTTGATTTAGATTGTGCAGCATATCCATTAATCATTGCTATTTGAACCTGAGAAGCTTTGCCGTACATCGGCATGAGTCTTTCTGCCAAGTTCCATCTTAATGCCATTGCATAGCCTTGTGGAAGAACTATTTCATCATAAAGGCTGGTGTAATTGCTAAAGATGGTAGAAGAAAACATGTGCATTTCGCCCTGTGCAGGGTTAGGCCATACAAAAATGTTTCCTGATTCAGCATTAGGATTGTAATAAAGGGCTTTAGGCCAAGGGCCATTCAAAGTCTTTAATCCAATTTGGTTATAGTTTTCTAAAGCAAGAATAGACACTTGATAATCTAAACCGCCATTGGGTACAGCCTCACCATTGCTTTGCGTATTAATACGAACATAGGCTTGGTCAATAAACAAAGGCTTTTGATAATAGCCTGTTATTGTTCTAGAGGTAATTCCAAGGGGATAAGTAATATTAAGCTGATAAGTACCAGTTTCGTTTACTTGACCGCCAGCACCGCTAATAAACTGGGTAATACGAGTGCCAGGAAGAATGTTAGTTCCGCTTAAAGTCTGACCCTGTGCAATAGCACCGCTTGTAAGACCTGAAACAGTCAAAATATTGCCTGAAATTGAGCCTGTAAATACTGCTCCTACAAAGTTTTGAGTAGAAGGATTAGGGCCAATCGTATATTGAGTTTGACCTGAAATTAAAGGAAAAATAATTTCGGTGGTGTTATACACCATCATGTCCTCGTTAGACCATTGGTCTACCAAGTCATTAAGCATATCAAACGCATCTTGAGCTGCATCTGGAGTCGGAGTTTCACCTGATTCTAGTGCGCCAATGTCTTTTAATGCTCGGCTGATAATTTCAATAGGTTGCATATTTAGCTCGGTGTATAGACTTGTGGCATCCAAGGAGCAGGGGCTGACTTGGGTTTCTTTAGTTCTTCAAGTTGCTTTTCAAGGTTAGCGGTAATATGGCATACACCATCGGTTACGGCTTCATCCTCAATCCATTTTGCTACCATTTCTTCAGTAACCTTTTCAAAAGGCACTTTAGCAGTAGGACAGTCAAAGTACCAATATCCCTCTGTTTCTACTTTGTCATCGCCATCTGTAGCGGTTACAAAGTATTTAGCAGAAGTAATTACCCCATTTTCAGAGGTTGTATCGGTAATTTTCCAAGTAATCATCCTGCTATTTCCATTAATGTAATTGTGCTTGGGCCATAGTTATTGAAAGAAGTGCTTGCACTAGTTAATCCGTTGCCGTTTTCAGCCCGACCACCTATGTTATAAGTAGTTGCTGATGTAGTTGCAGGAGTGTCAATAATAGATGCACTAAAACCATTTATCCTTTGACCCAAAGCGGAACTTGTGTCATACCCAACTAATGTAAAAGCAGAACCAACGGCTGAGCCACCAACCGCACCTCTAAATGGAACAAAACCACATCCACTATATGTATTGCCTGAAGCCATTGAGTAAGAAACATTAAACAAAATAAGAATTTTACTGGTGGAAAATTTAGGTGTAATTGAAGCAGAAATAATAGATTGATAAGCTGTTGGACACGATTGACCGCTTGCTATATTTACTGATGAACTGCTTGTTGCTTGAACCACTTGCAATACGCTACCAGCACTAGCTTGTACTGTGCTATTAGGGAATGTAACCCCTGCTGAACCATCTAAAATTAAACTCATTCTGTTGCTCCTTCAGGTGTATTTCCTTCAGCGCACCATGCAAGGTAGGCTTGGTAGTCTGTGTTGTCAGGGTTCATGGGGATAGCAGCCATATCTTCCAAGCGCAAAACAGTGGTTACTTTTCCCGCTAAATTGTCATAAACTAATTTATACATAATTAAAGTTCCGCAGAAAATTCAATATAACCAGAGCCTGTACCGTCATACAATGACCCTGCTTGACCTCCAGTTGCTCCACCAGCAGCCCAGCCAACAGATACTGATGCAGATGTAGGAGTACATCTATTTGTAAGTGAGTTTGGAGCTTGCGTTCCAGTCGAAGAAAAATAGATTTTTACACCAGAGCTTAAAGCTGGTGTTGGCTGAGTTCTCATTGTTACAGGAAAACTTCCTCCACTTCCTGCTGCTGTACTGGCACTTTCCGCAGCAAGCATAATATAGTTTGTAGTGGCTGTAGAGCTAACCATCTTGTAATAATAACGCTGACACAAAGCTAACTCTTGTTGATACTGACGATACTCAAAACCAGTAGCAGAACTACCTACTTCTAGTTGAACACCAGTAATGTAAAAAGTTGCTCCGCTTGTTCCTACTACGGATGTTGCTCCTGTGGCTGACCAGTAATTGCCGCTTGCCCATGAACCAGCAGTTGTAGATAAAGTAGAACCAGAACCCAAGCTAAATGCTAATTGCAATCCAGTAGTATTATCTGTTGCCCAAACACCTGTTGTTGAACCAGTAATAGTTACGCTAATTTGTGTCCAAGTATTTGCTACTGGAATAGAGTAAGTAAATGGATAAGATTGTGTTTGTGCGGAGTTTTGAATTGAACCGCCAAAAGTACCAGTAAGACTTGAATAAACCCATGCTGACAAGGTAACAGTTTTAGCTGATGCAGTTCCCCATGCTAGGTCTGCAATGTTAAAGCCTTCAACAAACTGTCGCAAAGCAAAAACATCGCCTGAAGCTACAGAATAAGCGGACAAAGAAGTAATGCCAGCGTATTTTGTAAATCCTGTAGTTGCGGCTGGTGTTAAAGAACCAGCATTTTGCTGAATACTATATTTAGATGATTGAGTGCAAACTGCGTTCCATCGGTCTAATGTATATACGCTTGTAGTAGGAGTAACACTAGCACCAGCATTTCTTTGGTCTATCACCATAGCACCATTGATGATGCGGTTCTTCATAATAGAAGCGTTACCAGCACCTAGATTAGAGCCAGCTACGCTTGTTCCGATTACATCGGCATTTACTGTTCCGTAAGCCATTATGCTAATTCCTCATCTGTTGGTTTAGCTAGGGTAGGATGATTCCATTCTTTGATGTAATCGCCTTTTCCGTCTGAATCGTTTTGTAGTGTGATTACAGTCATAAAGTCTTGTGCTGTAAGGCTAGGATATAGAGCCATGATTTTTTCGTACATTATGCCGCCCTTATCATGCAACCATTGAAATATGTTGGCGATGGGTCACCGCTACTACCAGCCGCAAATAAACCTGTTCCGCTCATCAAAGTATAAAGTTCAACATAATCAGTTGAGCCATTAAAATAAACAATAGAAGACACTCCACCTTTTCCTGCACCAGCAGAAGTATCGTACCCAAGTTTATATAAAGCACCATTTTTATAAATCATAGTAATTAATCTAGTAATAGTAGTTCCTGTTGCTGAAACTTCTCCATTAATTTGATAGTAACCAGCTACTTGCGGAGTAAAACGATAATTCGTAGCGTTGTCATAAGCATTAGCAGTATCAAATTCTTCAATATTGCATTGCACTTTTGTAAATGTGCTTGCAGTAATTGATTGATTGCTATTTAAATAAGCACTAAACGCTGGCATATTGCCTGACACCATTACTGTGCCTGTTGCGGCTGGAAGCGTAGCTGTATTAGTACCTGAAACAGCAGGGGCAGCTAAAGTAATAGCTCCTGAAGTATCGCCTGAGATTACAATTGAACTCATAATATATCCTTAAAGAACTAACCAGCGTTGACCGCTAGGAACTGTAACTGTTGCGCCAGCATTAATACTGACAGGGCCAACGCTAAATCCATTTGTTTGATTGCTTAATGTATAGCTTTGAGTAATAAAAGTATAGTTTTGATAAATTACTCCGTTAGCTACTGCACCACCGCTTCCTGCGATTGCACCCCAACCGCCACTTGTATAGCCTTCAAAGATTCCTAAAGTGGTGTTGTAACGAAACATTCCTTGTGCAGGGCTTCCAGGTCTTTGTCCTGTTGTTCCGTTTGGAGGAATAAAATAGCCAGTACCGCTAGAGATTAAGTCCCCATACTGGTCAATAGTAAATAGCGTTGTGCCGTTTACTTGAGCAGTTAAAGGTGAATATCCTGTTGCAGCATTTAAAGTTGTTTGACCATTGACATCGGCAAGCAAAAAAGTTCCATTTGTTGCAGGAACGCTAATGGTAAAAAAAGCGGAAGTGTCAGCTCCAATAAGGCTGATTGAGCCACCTTGGGTACTATCAAATATTAACGTACTCATATTTATCCTTTAAAGCACTACCCAACGACTACCGCTTGGCACAGTTACTGTTTGTCCTGAATTAATAGTCATAGGGCCAGTAGAACTAGCTGCATAACCACTAGGGATTGAGTAACTTGTTGCAATAGTCTTATTATTAACTATTAAGCCATTTGTGGCAACGACTTGTGAAGCATTTATGGATTTATCTGTGCTGAAATATCCAAGCAGAGTATTGGCTACTCCACCATTGTAAAAACTTAATGTATCAGCAGAACCAACAGAGATGCGACCATTTCCTGTTGCGTAATCCGTTACGATTCCATCGGTAAAAGAACCGCCAAAAGTACCGCTTGAATAGAATCCGTTGGTTGCTACAAAATAACTAGAAGCTAATAATCCTGTAGAAGGAGTGTAATTTAGCTTAGTCGAGCTAGTATATTCAGTAGTTGCTGTACCAGTAGTGATACGAGCAAATAATGGATAGTAAGGAGTTGCAGAGCTTGTATCGTCTGCAATAGTTACCCCAGTTACTGTGGATGCAATCGTAATTGCGCCTGAACCATTGGTAATTGAGATTCCAGAGCCAGCAGTCAAAGTAGCTTTAGTTAGGGTATTCCCTGTGCTATTACCTATTAAAAGCTGACCATCGGTATAAGAAGTCTGTCCTGTACCGCCATGAGCCACGTCAATAGTCGTAGCGTTCCATGTACCAGCAGTTAATGTTCCGACCCCTGTAATGCCTGTATAAGAGCCTGAAACATAAGATGAGCCGATAGTACCAGAACTGATATTTGTAGCGTTTAAAGCCGTTAATGAAGCTCCTGAACCGCTAAATCCTGTAGATGTAAAAATACCAGTAGAAGGGTTGTATTGAAGTTTAGTAGAGCTTGTATATTCTGTTGATAGGCTTCCGCTTGTTTGGTTAGCAAACAAAGGATAACGAGTCCCTGCTGTAGTGGTGTCATCGGTTACTGTCGCATAAGATACTGGGGTTGCCCAAGTTGGTGTTCCTGTGCCGTTTGACTGTAAAAACTGTCCTGTAGTACCAGCAGCAGTAAATCCTGTAACTCCTGTGGCAGACTGCCAAACTACCGCACCAGCAACACCGCCAACTAAATAAGTCGCATTTGTTGCATTGGTTGCAGACCCTACAGAAAGGGTAGATTGGGCAACATATTGCGGAGCAGTTGCCCCAGCAGTTAATACATAATTTGTAGTGCCAAGGCTTAAAAATGAAGTAGCCCCTGCGCCTGTGTTGTAAGGCAAAGCTCCAGAAGTTCCGCCACCAATGTTTGTGGCAGTTGTTGCTAAAGTTGCACTAGCTACAGCTCCGCTAACGATAGAACCTAAAATTGATGTAATCCAAGCTGGATTTGAATAAGAGCCAGTTGTATAAACTCCATTGGTTACAGTTCCTGCGTTGCCTGTAATGCCAATTCCCCAAGTGCCTGATGCGCCTGTTCCTGTTGTAGAAGGTGCGCCAAGAGTGCTGTAGTCAATCGTTCTTGCTACTGAGCCGTTATAAGTCGTGCCTGAAGCTGCGCCACCAGTATTTGTAAAAGTTACGCTATTGGTTACGCTTCCTGAAGATGTTGCAGTTGCAGCATTACCGCCAATAGACAATCCTGTTGCTGTTCCTGTTAATCCTGTGCCAGCCCCAGTAAATTGAGTTGTGGCAGTAATCGTAGTTCCACGAACTGTAGATGCCGTTGTTGCGCCTACAGTAGTGCCATCAATAGAACCGCCTGTAATTGCTATAGCATTGGCATTTTGCGTAGACATTGTGCCAAGACCTGAAACGGCAGTATTAGCAATAGCAATCGAGGTATTGGTAACGCTAGTAACTTGTCCGCTTGCATTAGTTACAAATACTGGGACTGAACTTGCAGAACCATAAGTTCCTGCTGTTCCAACAGGAGTAATGCTAAAAGTATTGGCAACAAGGGTTAACCCTGTGCCAGCGTAATAAGCACCAGTTCCTGAGAATTGAACGAATGTAATTGGGGTTACATTAATTGTTCCAGTATCAGCAGAGGTTGATACCCATCCAGTATTGGCTTGTGAGCCGTTTAAAAGGACTGTGTAAGCCCCTGGCACTTCTGCCCATACATCCATGTCAACTGCACGAGTCCATGCGCTTGCAGAGGCTATATAAATGCCGTTCTGGGATGTAGTTCCTTGGTTTTTTACTAATACTCTATCGCCAGCTAAAATCGTATAACCATCAATAGTTTGCAGACCTGACAAAGTAATGCTAGTTAATGTTCCGACTTTACAAGCTGCTTTAGGATTTAATCCTTGAGCAATCGTATCAACATAAAGCTTGTTTGTAATATCAGCAGGATTTACAGGAGCATTAGAAATTTGCCCTGTAGTGGTAGATATATTAGTAAAAACCCCTGTAGATGGGGTTGTAGCACCGATTGTGGAGCTATTAATCGTGCTGTTGGTAATATTTAACCCTGATTGATTAGGGTTAATTGATGCGTAAAAAGGCTGACCCTGACCTATAAATGTCTGAAAATTGCCATAGACATCAAAATAAGCCTGAACTGGCAGTAGATTTTGGTCTACTGTAGAAGATGGGCCAGCCATAGTGTTCCTTAATAAGCGAAACAGTTAATTAATACAACATCTCCAGCAGACATTGGAGCAGCAGCACCAGTAGTTACTGAATAACTTGTAAAAGTAACTGAAGTTGTTGAGCTTGCTGTTAATTGTAAAAATAAAGTAGTTCCGTTTGTTACATCGGCTGCATAACCAAACCAACCATTTACTGCTGTTGGAAGGGTAATAGAGCCTGAAGATGCACCACCAGTACCAACTACCACTTTAAATACTAAAGTATTTGCAGCAGTAATTGTTGGGCTAGTACCCCATCCTGAACCAATAGTTGGCAAAACATTGCTTGTAGCAATTAAATTACCGCCCATTTGAAATACTGAAGGATTGATGGTATCGCCTGTTAAAGGAGGTGAAAAGTATGCTCCACCAGGGCCAACTAAACCTAAACATTGACCAGCCGTATTAAATGCTGCTTGAACTGGAACAATGTTTTGCGTATTTGTTGAAGCTACAGAATTTGAAGTTGTCATTAGTTGATTCCTTCCCCTGGGGTAATTTCAAGGCTAGTAGCTGCACTAGCAATAAACCAAGCATTTGGTGGAATACCGCTAAATACTCCTACTCCGTTTGCAGGAATAGAAAGTACGTTAGCAACACCAGTTGCTGTAGGAGTTGTTGCAACAGGAGTAACTGTTGCATCTCCTGGCTCTTGTGGCTGCCATCCTACACGAACAATGCTAGAAGTGATGTTCATAATACGATAGCCAGATGGATATACATTATTACTAGACTTCACTTGAACTGGTGAGGTACTTACCAAATAAGTTGGGCCAAAAGGCGAAAACGCTGAGTTATAGGCCATTTTTAGCTCCTTAAACTACATTGCTAGGAATAGGAGAATCTTCGCAAGTTGAAACTTTTAGCAACAAAGTACCAGCAGTTTGAGTAGCAGAAGAACCAGTAGAATTTACTAAGCGAACAACTACTTGATTTGCTGTATTTGTATAAGCATTTCCAATAGAAATACCAGTTACTAATGCGCCATCAAATTGAGCTTGCACAAAGTCATTAGGTTGAACACCAGCTACAGTCAAAGTTACATCAGAAGTTGTGCCTGAAATAGTGGTAGATGGCAATGATACTTGGACAATAGTTTGTGCAATAACATTACCACGAGAAATAGTAGTCTTAGACATATTTTTTCCTTTAAATAAGGTAAATCAATTATAGGGTAAATAAGAAAAAAAGCCACGCTTTTTGGGCATGGCTTTCTTCCTTTACTTCAGTTGACCTTAGTAAGGGCCAGAGCTTAAATCGTAGCCGTAAACATATACGTCAACAGTTGCAGTTGCAAAAGCTGTTGAAATATTTACATAAACAGTTTGAGCAGACAGAGCCGTATTAGGGTTAGTAGCTGCTGAAATAGTTACATAAGATGGAGTAGTTTGACTAGTCAATGCTGCTGCTGTCAAAACTGCTGAACCACCTTTAGATACGGCTGTGTAAACACCTAAGTTAACAGAAGCCACAGATTGTGTTGCTCCGTTGTTGTTTGCATTAGCAACAACTACAGAAACAGGCACATAAAGTGAGCTATTGTTAATTTGAACAGCAAAGTCTGCTGCTGCTGCGGTAGAAACACCTTTAAGAACAGCTAAAACACGCAACGCTTGTTGGCTATTTAGGTTCGATGGGTGGGTAGTGCTTGTAATTGCTGGGCCTGGATTAGACATGATTTTATTCCTTAAATATTGTTAAAAAGCAGGGGTTTTACCCCCTGCAATTATTACGCTGCTACTCGGCAAGCCAACTCTGGGTAGAGTGGGGCCCAGCCGTAGAGAACGTCAACACGAGTTGGAATAGAGTCGTTATTAATGGTGTATTGACGAACTACACGCATTGACAGACCAATTTCCTTGTCGGAAGCACGACCAGCGAAATGAACACCTTCAGGCAACTCAAGGTCAGCCATAGCCATTGTGAACGCATTGCGGTGCATTACGATGTTTTGTGGAGAAACTACACCATTTCCACTTGCATTGTATTGTGAAGCAAAGAATGTCACAGCAGCAGTTGCTGATGGGCTAGGGATGCTTACGTTCTGGAACTGACCACCAGAGATAACTGCTGGAGATACTGTTACAGAAACAGAAGAACCTGAAGCCACAGAAACAGCAGACTTAACTACAAATGAACGCAGTTTATTTGTGCCGTATGGTTGGCGATTCTGTGGGTTAGTTGCATAAACACCAGCAATTTGGAATGTATCACCAGCGTTCAAGTTGATTGTGCCTGTATTAGCAGCAGTCAAAGTAATAGTGGACTGTGAAGCCCAACCTGATGTCAAGAAACCAGTTGCAGTTGTTGTAGCTACAGAAGCAGTTACAGTAGAGCTAGAGAAATTACCAAAAGTCTGTGAAATGATGTTTTGGTCAAGTTTCCAGTTCATACCACCAGAGTCACGACCCATCAAGCCCTTAGTGTATTGGCTAGAGATTTGCTCAGTAGGAACAAACAAACCTTTCAAGCTGTCAACAATAGTTGCAGATGTAAATGGCTCAACGATACAGCTTCTACGACCATCACGAGGTGCGCCTTCAGAGTCAAGATACGCTTGTGCTGACAAGTATGTATAAAGACCAGTTGGAGGAGTACCAGCAGTTCCAACGATGTTAGCTGTGTTCAAAGCTGCTGTAGTTGTACCATCAAAGTCAATTTTGTTGGCAATAGCTGCTACGGCTGGCTTGAGGATGCGGTCAGAGAACATATCCAAAGACAGAGCTAAGTCCTGCGTTGTGAACTGTGTATCCACATGGAACTGTGTAGACAAAGTTACAGGAACGCTAGTTTCGTTCAAATCTTCAACATTCAGGGCTGGCCC
>JGI24890J29729_1000916_pt1 | contig 15446 bp, 20 predicted proteins | sample FreactcultureFD7_FD_29729 | JGI IMG/M metagenome (IMG submission 29729)
CTGATTAGAGAGAAAATGAGCGAAAATAGATCTTGAAAACTGAATTCAAACATCATTTCAGGAACGTTTCAAGAATCATGGATTGCGTAGGATGTGACAAGTGTCGATTATGGGGTAAGATGCAGATCACTGGATTGGGAACTGCACTCAAGTTGTTGTTCTCGGACAAAGAGGATGGAGAGGAAGTTTTATTGAGTAGGAGTGAGGCAGTCGCTTTCGTCAATACTTTACATCGACTGAGTGAGTCATTGGGAGCGGTTGAGAAGTTTAGGGAATTGTGGGCGAAGAGGGGAGATAAAGGGGAGGTGGAGGAGGAGGGGAGTGGGAGAATCGAAGAGGAGAAGGAGGAAATTGGATTCTCAAGTTTACCTCAAACTTCATTCTCTCCTCCATCTCCTCCATCTCAGCTCGACACGGAACCTCTCATTCCTCCAGCTTCAATCAACGAAGATGAAACGTTTGGTTCGGCACCAGGAGGAGGAGGAGGAGGAGGAAAACTCGAGGGAACTTGTCGACATTACCCTTATTCTGCGCTCGAGTAATCTGGACCAAATTTATCGACCTGTGCGAGAGTGTGGGCTGGAGAGTCGGGGTCGAATGGTGAAAAGGAAAGGTCGCTCAGCAGTTCGTCTGATTTTCTCTGTGTTTCTTCTTCGGTCTTATTGATCGCTCATACACCTTCGTTCGTGCAGATCGTAGTACTTGGATGTGTGACATATACACTAGTTTTCATCACTCGTACTCAACGTTATGAGAATCGCCCCAGAGGATCGGGTTTACACTCTAAGAGGTCGTTCGATCGGGAGACATTCGTCGCTCTTCTTCTCGCATCGCTGAAGCTGTTCGACTGTAGCGCTCAATACAGCGGTAACAACAACTTCGCTCTTACTGAGTTTGACTTCCGTATTTCTCGCCAAATCGATCCGTCGCTATTCGTCTCTCTCCTAGGGCTGTGTTGGTAATAAATTATGTGTTTAAAACGAATCTGAGGTCGGGTCAAGGTCAGACTTTAATACAAAACGACGTTTTAAACGGTATTAAACTCAAATGTAAGGAAACTATAGTAGCCCATTAGCGGGAATACAAATGACGATAGACATACTATACAGAGGTACCCGCTAAGGTAGTAGTCAGATAGTCTACAGCGCGACAGTCTGAGGCAGGAAATACGAGAGAGTAGAAGCCTCAGTCAACAAGAAGAGGTTCGTGCGAATTCAAAGAACCACTGCAAAAGTCGCACTTCTCTCGCTCGATCATGCTTGAAAGCAGCTCTAGCTCTCTCTACCGTTGTTCCCTGGGATCACACCCTCGCTCGGGAGTCGTGGACGCTTCCGTCCCCTTGCAAATCGAGGAATAAAAAACAATAAAAAACAGACCTCCTCAAGCTCTCGTGTTTTAAACTCGTTTAAAACATGTATTAAACGTTTTGTTTTAAACATTCGGATTTACAACACAGCCCTGCTCTCTCCGCTTCCAACCGATACACGTACCTGCTTTCCGTATTTGCCTCGAGGATGCACCCGACTTCCGGTCCGCCCCTTCGACAATCGGCAGAGGGTAATGGGAATAGACGTCTAATGCCGTTCCGCTCGCACCTCGCTAGACTTGGTTCTCTTTCTTTCCCTTCTCCGCACCCTTCACTCTTTACACTCTCTGACAGATCTCCTTACCCCAGTCCGGATGTCCGATCGTCTTCCTGCTGCTCGCCAAATCACCTCTTTTATTCCGCCGACAACAGCAAATGATTTCGTCGCTCCAAAGAAGTCTACGAAACCAAAAGGACCTCCAAGAGCGATCAAAGATCCAAACGTACCAGGACAATACAACTGTGCTTTCGAAGGCTGCACCGTAAGGTATAATTCGAAGACGCACAAAGATCCGAGAAATGTAAGTTTAATGCCCATCCCTTGACCCTCGGGAACTGACTAACACAGGCAGTGACTTGTACGAATCTAGGCTACCTACAAGCACTATACGCGTGAGCATGCGCCAGAGGGCACTCTTTGCGAGAAATGCGACGTCTTAATCAAGGATAAAAGGGTACTCAATCTTCGCGAGTCTCGATTTACGCTCAATTGAACTGACTATTTCGATCGTGACTCTCAGCACTACAAGGATCATTACAACAATGCTCACGAGCCCGATTTCACCAAGATCAAAAAGTTCCCGTGCGTTGTATGCCTGGTCTTTTCGGTCGACAGCCAGGGGTGAGTTTGCGTTCTTTTTTCGAAACTTTGGGTTCGTAAGATTGAAGCGATTATTCCCACAGCTGGCTCACGGCTCACAAAGAATCCTCCTGTCCCGAACGCGAGGATCGCCCTGATGGACTCGACGGTCGAAACTGGGACAGCGAGTTCAAGGTCTACTACCCTGTTGTGAGTTCGTCGAGATCAACTTTGATCCATCGAAAGCTGACTTCGATGTACTGTGCAATCTTCAACGCTGCGTAGTCTTCTGGACCTCGAAACAAGGATAAGCCGAGTGCGACCAACTCGATCCTTCATCCTTCCCACGACAATGATCAACTTCCGCTTCCGCAACAACAATCTCAGTACCCACACGCTACTTCCTATCCTCTCAATCCTCAGCAACGACAACTCACTTCTTTCCCGAGGCAGTCGTCTTCGAATCCATCTTCCTTCCCGATCGCTTCACTCCCACAACCTCGTGTTTTCCATCATCTTTCCGGTCCGGGTCAGCCCTCTTTGCTGAGCGCCGGTCAATCCCAATATCCTCCAACACAGCATTACCCATATCCGTTCGGAGGCGAGCACTACTTTGATCCCAATCAGCAAATCTACTCGCATACTGCACCTTCAATTGATGCTACCCAATACGGATTGCCTGCTTTGTCACATCAAGGTCATCCCCGTCGACGAGGAGGTTCGACAAGCTCGCATCCTCCTCATTCCGCCTACGCTCCTTACGCCCGCTCTGCTGTCGGCACAGTACGGCCTGCCAGAGTACTCTCCTACAATACTCAAGCTTATCCTTCCGGAGATCTCTTTCGCACTTCCTCCTCGGCCACCGAATACGCTCATTACGATCCGACGCTTCCCTACTCGCAAGGCTCCTCATCGCAGAATCCTCTTACAAGACGTCAAGATGGTTACTCGGGACAGTGATTGATTTGGATAAGAGTGGTTAACCGGGAGAGACAAAGGGAAGCAAGATTGGAGAGAACGAGGGGGTCGGAGACTTTGAATCTTTTTGTGTGAGATTGAGCGATACAGACACTCGATCACTATTGTTAACGCTAGACTGCTGAGATTTGGAAACCTTTGCTCTTCTCTAGTGCTTTATGGAATCGCGCGCGAGGATCTGGGAGAGGTCGAGAAACCCAGCTCGTCAAACTTTCGAACAGCTTTCCTCACATTGATCACCTGAAACACTTTACAGAGCCTAGATCTGCTCTTCCCCCGGTACAGGCAAAGAAGCGTTATACAGGCATACTCGCTGTCAACGGCCTTCAACAGTGACGCTTCCGGAGGGAACTGACCCCTCCTTCGCTTCGGAACGGTCGATATATTCTCAACTCGGGCTTTGCTTCGATCCCATCGTTCTGTTCTCTCTGCGATTCCTACTATAGTCGCAAATTGGGGCGCTCAAGAGAAACTCCACACAAAGCGCGGTGTAAAGAGAGCTTGACTCAATCGGTAATAGACATTTCGCTCGAAAGAGTCGAGTCATTTCTCGCCTATCGACTACTACACTGAGCTCTCTTTCCCACTTTCCGTATTCTGATGCACTTTGATCGCGAAGTGAAGTAGGAAAAGCAAACATGTGAATTGACAAAGTGATTTGGTATAGCTCGTCCTACATTTCCGTTTCGGTTCGTTCAAGCGAGCGATTCGTATTCTTCCTATTTCCCTTTGTTCTTCTTCTCCTTCCCGGCTGTCTTCCCTTTCTTCTGTTTCTTGAGTCCGGGAGGATCTGACTTTGAGGTGACCTGCGCAATTGGCGAATATGTCAGTTCAGCCAGCCTCTCCTCGAATGTGAGAAGTGACGATGAAGCTCACCGTCTTGTCAAGAATTCGTTCGTATTGAATCCTGAGTTTCGTTCGCCGGACCTTGTTTTTCCTCCTGGTTACTTTCTTCTCGATTTCGTTCCTTCGCTTCTCAAATTCTTGAATTCCAGCTTCCAGCTTCTTAGCTTCGTCATGATCATCAAGAGCTGAAGCAAGTGTTAGCTTTTGTTCGAGATCGAGAATGAGTCGGCGAGTCGAGAATAAGGAGTCGATAGCTTTCACGAGGGAGTCTTGTCTCTGTTTGAGTTCGTCGACTTGAGTAGTGCCGGCAGAGGTAGAAAGAATGGGAGTATTCGAGTTGAGAGGCGGGAGAGGTAATCGTAGATTCGAGGAAGGCTTTGAGGGAAGATTCGATTTCGACTGTTGCGTCAGTCCCGAAAGTTAGCTCAGCGTACTCGTTCCGTTCAAGATAAACACAATTGAACGAGATGCTTACCTTCTTCTTTACGGTGGCTTTCCCTTCGAGAGATTCGGATAAATCGATCGCTCGTTGCCTCTTGTTCGACTCCGTTTCAGCTTCTTTCGTTTCATTCTCCTCCAATCCACCCTTCTCCATCTCCTTAATCTGGATCTTTAAGCTTCTAACTTCTTTGAGGTCGTCCATCGTTTGAGCGAGGTGAAGTCTCGTCTTGAGAGTCTGAAGGGTTTGACGATCTTTTGAAGGAGGAATTTGAGCTTTCGCGACCGATCCAGCTTGTTTAGGATCTACTGGCTTGACAGGAGCGGTAGCGGGAGCGGAAATGGGAAGTGGTACGACTCGATGCTGATGAAGAGAACAAGGAGATGGTGAGTGATAGCATCCTCGCGATAAAGTCAACTCGAGCGAATAAGACTCACGGGAGCAGTTTGGCCAGGAGCTAATACGGGATGGTGACCAAGATGTTGGTCAACCCCTGTTACTGCCTAGTCCGCTAGGGATCAGCGTAGGCCGATGTAGAGCTGAAAGATGTAAAGCAAACTTCGGAACCTTTCTTTTTCTTTCGTCTTGCAGTGACCTCGGTCGAATTGCCTGTGATCTTCAACTTCGGCTAAGAGATAGTATATCATGTTTGAGCAGACTGAAGATGAGGACGAGGGAGATTTGAAATTACCCAAAATGACAGCTTCTTTTGCAAATCCTTCGATATCCCGGGCGCAACGCTTGAGCACGAATGTTGAAGACAGAGTTGCTGACAAATCCATCCAGCTCCATCTGTCTGCTGGTCAGGACTGAATCGAACGTAGTAATCGCAGTGTTCTCCCAGTACACAGCTCAAGAAATACGAATACGTTCGATCGTCTCCGGCGCCACGCTCGAATTTTTGAGCGAAAGAGCGCAAGTATCGTCCTTCGAAGCGAGCGGAAGACCGTAGGCATCCTTCGATCTTGTGCATTGAGCTCCAGTCTTTGATTCGTCGTCCGATGGATAGTTTTGGCTTCTTCGTTGGAGGGCTCTAAAGCACAGAAAAAGGTCTCAGCTGAACGAAGCTAGTCCGTCAATTTGTATTTGGCGTACTTGAAACCCTTGAGATAATCCGACACCCGTATTGTGACCTTTGTGCTGCCCAACTTCGAGATTTTCGAGACGATGTGTATCGACGATCCATCTGCCATCGAGTTTGGTTTGATCTTCTGCTCTAGCATAGATCAAGAACTTTTGACAACATGTTTCCCTATCAGCCGTCGCGCTCACGAAACACCGGAACTTGAGGAAATCAGGACGATCAGCTTCCCAAAATTTGGAAATCGCTGTGTATCCCTCGCGTAACGCTGCGAGTTGCGTTGCGAGTAACAAGTCGGCCCAATGCTCCCAAATCGAATCCACTTGAGGCCATCCATCATGACCGGGTGCCGACATCGATTGAGGGGAAGAAAGGGAAGTCGAGCAGTTGAGGAGATCTTGCTTGTTTGAGATTGCTTGATAGCCTAGGTGAGTGTCGTACTACTCTGTTATATCTCTTGCGTGTAGTCAATGAGAGAAAGTGAAGAGTAGGAGGGAAAAGATAAGAGAGAAAGACTCCGAGAACGCCTCGGATCAAATTTGGAGGTAAACAAGGTTCGAGCGCGACTTCTTCCTCTCTTTTAGGACTCGCAGCTTGATGAAGCGCTCTTGTGGAGGAGGTAAAGACGAAAAGAAGTGAGCGAACGATGAGGGAAAGAAGGAGAAGGGGGAAAGAAAGCAGAAAATAAGCCTTCTTTTGGCCAGAGAGCGAGCGAGAGAGTCAACGATCTCTCGCACTGACGGGCGGAGATAACATAGTGATGTTGAGAGAACTCTCGTGTGGCTTGACTTTCAAGATCGAGAGAACCAATCGAGGGGGTGCAACCATTCTCGTTTTCTATCCGACACTAACGCAACCCTCTGTAAACGTTCCCCTCACTCCCGCTACTGTCCAGACCCTCGACATCCGCCTTACTTCGACCCATCCGCACTGTATCCTATCGGTTTTGACTCTCTCCATTCCTTAGCTCTTGATTCCTCCTTCCTCAAGACTTTCGGGTCACTGACTGGCGAAGGCGTGGTCGTCGATCCCTTTGATCTCTTTGATCTCTTCGAGCTCCAGGGTGCCACGGATTGCATAACCAATCTTGAGGAGCCAAGTTCCTCATGTCCTCTCCGTTCTGGGTTTCCTTTTCAACGAAACGATGCGAAGTGGAAGAACGATCGTCGGGCGAAGGTGAGGCTACTAAAGAGCTGGGATGAGGGTATCGAGGATGAGGGTCTTCGATGGATCTGAGAATTGACTCGGCTTGAAATTTGGGAAGAATCGAATGAGTGCGTCCTGTCGTCTCAGTCTAGGTTCAAAGATCTGCGTCAGTACTCGCTAATAACACGTATCTGATTCAAACTTACGATGGGAACACCATGGTTCAAGGCATCTTCCATTTCGGTAAGAACCTCAGCGACTTTCTCCCAACCCTCGTCATGGTACAACTCCCAATTTGCTCTCCCTCCATGCATGAACGTGTCCTCCATCTCCTTCATCCATTCCTTCATCACCTTTTTCGCAATGCCTTTCCTAATCCCTGAGTTTTTGATGATCTCTAACCGGTTCTTGAATTCCCTTCCCCTATCCTCCTGTTTACGCAGCTCATCTTTGCGTTCTTGCTCTTCTTGTGGAGTGAGCTCATGAGATTCGAGCATACGAGATATTGACTGAGGAGGCGAGGTGGAAGTGGGAGAGGAGGAAAGAGGAGAGAGAAGGCGAAAAGGAGGGTTGTTTTCGTGGTTGGGTCGGCGGAGTTTTCGGAGATTCGGAGATACCCCTGAGGATGAATACCGGGGGGAGGGAAAAGGTGGAAGAGCGAGAGAGAGTTCGTGAAGTGGTAGACAGTCGAGGTTTCGCAAAAAGAAGTGAGGAGAGGTTCGGATATGAAGTGAGTAGGAATGAGGTAGAATGAGAGACAGGGTGCAACTGTCGAGCGAGGAAGTCGGAATTGATGTACGATGTGGTTGAGGAGATCGTGACGATGGTTTCGAAAGGCGGTTGGCGACGAGGAGAAGGAGGTCTCGATTCATCGTTTGATTTTCCTCCCGTCTCCTCTTGCATCGATTCGCCATCCTTCATCGTTCTTACTGTGACACGGTTCGATTGTTTCAGCATACGTACCTTCGCGAAGGAAGGCTGTGAATGAACGACCGAACTCACCACTTCTCGTTTTGTCAAATTTGCTCATCTTCCGATCAACTCCCACCGAATCGTTTCCCTCGTAAATGGCGGTCGTATTCTCGATAACGACACCTTGACTGTCACCAAATATCAAACTCTGCGTGAATTCCCGAACGGGATGAACCATAACGAGATGATTTGAACTGACCATTTTCGAAACCTTTAGGCACGGGTTTTCCAGCTCTCATGAAAGTCTTCTTGATGCGGACCGTTTATCTTATAATTCCCACCAGTGTCTATTCCTGAATACGGTCGATTCTGTCCCATCTGTGAAGTTGAATGAAGAGACGATAATTCGGTCCATGAGCCTCGACGAGTTGGTGAAGGAGTTGAGTTTCTTCGGGGGTCCAAGCTAGTCTTCCAAAGGATTGGCGACGTTCTTGGTGATAGGGCTGTGACATCTTCTGAGTTTGTTGTTCGAGGTTGTTGTTTGAAAAGTGGAAATCGTTGAGAGAGATGAAAGCGGTTCTAGATAGCTTCAGTGGGATCACTGATGACCTAGGAGCTGGTCAAGATGGTCGAAAGCTAGTTTGAGGTTGTAGTAGAGATACAACCTGAGATTACGACGCTTCCTCTCTCTTTCTTCTCCCTCCACTCTTCAGCGCCACTCCTCCCATACAGACACTTAAGATGGTCAGAATCACTTTCAAGACTTTACAACAGAAGCAATTCTTCGTTGAAGCAGAACTCACTGAAACTGTACGTCACTTCTCTCTCCTCCCTCTTGCAACCAACTGACCCTGGATGAGATACAGGTTGGAGACTTGAAGAAGAAGATTGCCACTGATCAAGGTTTCCCAGTAGAGACTCAAAAGATCATTCACGGAGGTAAGCAGCTCTCAACCAGTCGAGCGAGCAGAACTGAATTAACTGAATCTCTGTACCTCTTTGCAGGTAAGATTCTTGAAGATGCAAAGACCGTTGAAGCTTGTGCATTCAAGGAGAAGGATGTAAGTTTGTTTGTTACTCTGAGGAAGGGTAGTTTCGCTGATTTTCGAAAGATTTCGCAAACACCAGTTCTGTGTTGTGATGGTCACCAAACCCAAAGCCGCTCCTGCCCCTGCACCCGCTCCTACTCCCGCTGCCGTACCTGCACCTCCTGCAACTCCAGCGCAACCCGCTCAAACTCCCGTAGCTCCCAACGCTCCTGGACCAGCACCCGCATCCTCTGCTCCCTCAACGACAGAAGCTGAAACCCCCGCTCCTTCAAACACCACCTCTACCTCTACTTCTGCTCAAGCCGAATCAAGTGATTCATCGAGTTCATTCTTGGCGGGAAGTGCGTTGGAAACTAGTATCAACGAGATGGTTTCGATGGGATTCCCGAAAGAACAAGTTATGAAGGCTTTGAGAGCTAGTTTCAATAATCCTCATCGTGCTGTCGAATACCTCATGAACGTAAGTCTCAACTCTGGATCAACTATTTCGGAAGCTCGAGTTGATTTGTTTTGGTTTTGCAGGGCATTCCCGATTCTGGACCTGAACCCGCTGCTCAAGCTCCTCCTCCTTCAGCGCCGAACCCTCCTGGTACTCCTTCACCCGCTGGATCTGGAAACGCTGCTTCCCTCGCCGCTACACCTGCGCCAGGTGAGCTATAGGTTTTCTGTTGTGCTCACTCGTCCCAATTCTCGCTAACCTCCTTGTCACTACTAGCTCCCTCCTCAAACGCCCCTCGAAACCTCTTCGAAGCGGCCGCCACCGCTGGCTCGCAGGCTTCCGCTCCTACTACCGGAGCTGCGCCGACTGGTTCCGCAGCCTCGTCCGAACTCGCCGCTCTCCGTTCGACCCCGATCTTTGCCCAACTCCGTACTCTCGTTCAACAGAACCCAGCACTCCTCCAACCTTTCCTCCAACAACTCGGTGCCTCGAACCCAGAACTGTTGACCTTGATCGAGAGGAACCAAAGTGAATTTGTTCAATTCTTGCAAGAAGGTGCAGAGGGGGGAGATGATCAAGATATGGGCGACATGTTTGGAGAGGGAGGAATGGGAGAAGGTGGAGATGGTGAACAGTATGTACAGGTGACGGAACAGGAGAAGGAAAGTATTGAGAGATTGGTCGCCATGGGATTTGATCGACAAATGGCTATTCAGGCCTTCTTGGCTTGCGATAGGAATGAGGAATTGGCCGCTAACTAGTACGTTATCCCTCTCCTTACACACGGAAAGATTGAATGCTCATCAGAATTCTCCGATTGAACAGCTTGTTGGAGAATCAATTCGATTTCGATGATTAGAATGAAAGTTGGGTTGCCAGTAGTATTGACTTTTCGTTGACGATAATGAATGAATGAATTTACGTGTACTCCCATGAGGAAGAGAGCGAGGAATCTTGCGAAATCTTTTGCTGAATTTTGAATTCGACAACTTGTGATTCGTAGCGATTTGGCGGAATCAGCAGGCAAACACTCTCTCCCTCTTCCTCACTCCCGTTTCATTCAAGAATGTCTCTCACACGCACAGCAACATCGGCATTCCGTTCAACCTTACGACCCTTGACTAACTGTCCAGCGTGCTTCACTCTCCGCCACTCCTCCTCCCCTTCTTCATCATCAATCCCGATTCCTTCCACCTCTCGATCCATCTTCACCACGACCAGGAGACTAGCACCTATATTAGATCAGACCCCTAATCCTGCTGTACACACTACTCCCGTACCTGCACCGAGTAAACCGAAACGAGTCAATTTGAGAGCGAGGAAAGCTGCTGTATCCCTCGTACGCTCTCACTCATTCACTGCATCTGTGACCCTGCACTGTACTGATGCCTTGAGCTCGATGGCGTAGACACCAACTGCAGTGACTCGAATTCGAGCCCTCCTCGATTCACCAACACCGAAACTGATCCGAGTGGGAGTACGCAACAAAGGTTGTGCAGGAATGTCATATCACCTAGATTACGTGGACAAACCGGACAAGTTCGATGAGGTGGTAGAACAGGATGGAGTGAGGGTAGTCATTGATTCGAAAGCGTTGTTTTCGATTATTGGCAGTGAGATGGATTGGCAGGAGGATGCGTTACAGGCTAGATTCGTCTTCAATAGTACGTACCTGTCCATATGCAGTTTGTGAGACAAGACGGAAGCTGACGAGAGACGACTTTTGGGAGTAGATCCGAATATTAAGGATGCTTGCGGATGTGGAGAGTAAGTCCTTTTCTCAATTATTTCATTGAGTACGCGCTGATAATCTGTTCCTCGCTATAGGTCGTTCATTGTATAACTTTACCCTGCAAATATAGATCGCAAATTAAACTAGATCCTTTTCGTTTCCTTCGCCGTTCCGATGCTTCGCCCGCATCGCCCATCGAAGGATGCGTTAGTATAGGCCTCTCACTGCTCCATGATCGACGGAAGATGGGGGTTTGAAAGGTTGTTTGGGGTGTGATCGAGGAAGCTAGGATGGGTATGCGGGATCAACAAGCGAGGATGAAAGGGAGACCCCTAAGTCAAGCCCAGAAGGGGAGGGACGTCGCAAGATTAGAATGAGTGGATCAGGACTGAGGCTGAAATGGAGAGGGAAAGGGCCAAATGAGGTTGCGAAGTTTGGGAGAAACGCTCTTCTCTGCCTATTCGCCCCTTTCATCTCCTCATCTTCCTATCTTCCTTTTCTTTTACAGTCCTTCTCCCCATGTGTTCCATTGGGCAGCAATGGAGGTTTCGTCCAACGGGTCCGTAAGATTGTAATGCGAGAACAACGATCTCTCACTCAGCCGATTTTTTTCGTTTCCCCTCCGTTTACTGATTCGCCTCGATTCGAACGCTCTAAATAGGAAACCAAGTGATACAGGATAGCCGACTCGCACGCGACCCCTTTTCAACTCCGAGGCAATTTTCGGACTTGACTGTTTTTCCTCTTTCCGTTCTTTCCTTGCTTTCCTCTCTTTCTCCCCTCTCCCTCCCTCAACTCACTCAATTGCTCGATCAGAATACGAACCAGTTGAGTCTACGCCAGTGTACCAGTTTCAACAGCAAGTACTCCTCCAGTTTGCCTCTCTCATTCAGTCCTCCACGTTCAATCACAATGTCTGGTCCTCCTCACGACACATGGCCGAAGGAAGGAGATACCTTCGCTCATTGGAGTGATCTCCTACTCGCTACTCAACTCGCAGCACTTCGATCGGGTTATACTGGAATTGGCAAAAGGTGGGAAGTAAGTGTTCCCGACAAGGTGAGCATTCGTTGTCACGTCGAACCTTGTGCTGGACGAGAAGACCGGTGCATCACGACCTTGATCCGCGCCAGAGCATCGAATCCCGAAGCTTTGACTGGCACATGGGTCGTTGATCTCGTTCGCACCGAATACCTCGACGTACGACAGCACTCGAGGCACGTCGGAGGCGGTATTGGGATCACTGAAGGCTTTGTGGTCAGTCTATTTCGCTTCCGACTAGATGGATCCGCTGACACCGCTTGCTCGATTGCAGTCTGCCCCGACGAAGCACCCCAAATTACGAGTCGGCCAGCTCACCAAGGACTGGAAGTCGATGCACCTTCTCGAAGCTGCCCTCCGCTCCGAAGCTCGTCAAAGCGGGAGGTACATAACCGCTTACTCCCAACGTTACGGTGCCGCATTCAAATGTTCGCTATTCTTTGCATGCGTTCTCAGCGATCGGTGTGACTTCTACATCAAGTTCGTCCCTGGCGAGCAGAAAGATGGAGCTGGTTGGATCTGTAAAGAACTCTGTACTGTTCATTCGTGTTCGAGTATCGCGCCAGCAATTTCGAGGATCTTGGATCAATCGCTTTCTTTCTGGGTGAGTTCGATCATACCGACGTCTCAGCACCACATGGATGCTGAAGAGCTCTTCGGTAGCCCGCTCTTGAGATCGAAGGTGACTACAGCCAAGCAACGAATCGACAAGCTTGGAGTGACCACACCGTTTGTACCTGCATCTCTACGTTACACTCGCTCGCTCTGCTAACGACCTTGACTTTGGCTTAGGACATTTCGGTCAGCGAAAGGTATCTCGGAGGCTTCCCTGTGCTAGCGTCTGGTCAGACTACTCCTGTGCTTCTCTATTATGTTGTCTCCTTTTCAACCGTTGATCCGGTGTCGCTGATCCTACTTTGTGTGCACTGTTTCAACAGCCGCATATCCTTCCTCCCCCCGACCCTTCGCTCACCGACAAACTCGAATCGAAACGCTCCAAGCTCTCGAAGGCTCTCGCCTCTCTCACCTCCGTCCGACAAGAAATCATCAATCTCCGCACCAAGATCTCGCTCGCTTCTATCCTCGACGATACCGACGAAGTAAAGAAGCTCTCAGTTGGAACGGGTGATCTCGAGACGAAGAGGGAGAAGAAATTGAAAAAGGTTGAGAAGAAGAAGCGAAAGATTGAAAAGATCAAGGAGAAGATCAAAGCGAAACAGATGGAACAGAAGAAGGCGAGTCTCGTAGCGCTCTTACCGCTGTTCCGTTCACTGATCTTTGGGTTTCGCAGATCGAGGGAACCAAGTCGAAATCGACGAAATCGAAAAAGGATGGCAAAGAAACGAAAGAGAAGAAGAAGGTCTAGTTTGCTTGATGTCTGGAGAGGAGGTTGAAAGCTGTACTTCGAAGGCTATAGAATCGCAAAGTCAGCAAATTCGGGTTTTGTTTCGTTTCATTTCTCGCAATTCGCGAGCGGTTCGCAGAGCACGTCGCTCCCAGTCTGCGTAATTGAGACCGATAATGTCGATAATAGCTCGTGAGGCAAAGCGAGTCGAACGAAACTGCCGACTTCCCGCAGATTGCGCAAATCCTCGAAGGTGAACTCAACTTCTTCATCTCGTGCTGCCTTTGAAATAGATGAACGCTTATGATCGAGCTCTCCTCGTCGATACGGGCGAGGTCCTCGAGGTAGACTCGAAGTCAGAGAAAACGAAAAGACAAAATATCGTGCATTCTCAGCAACACTCTTCAGAAGTCAAAACGCTGTCAACTTGATTTTCGGTCGTGCCTGTAGTCGATTTTGTGAAAGTGCTCGATTGATACGGCAAAGGGTAAGGAAGATCGACGAAGGTCACATTACAACTTGCGAAGTTTTGACGGGATCGTAAAACGGTCCTCGGCGGCGCGAGCTGTAATTCAGCAGGTATTGGGGCTGTGGATCTGTAATGATTGACAAGAGCTACCGTCGGACACCATCGAGAGTAGAAGATGTCAGGCGAAGAAGAGACGACGGGGAAAGCAGAGAGTGCCTCTGAGCTATTTCGCACCTTCAAAAGAGTTCTCGCAAGTGATCAAAATCGTAGATCTCACTCATCAATGGATCAGGTGATCTAGAGAGGAGAGTATACAAGAGGACGTTAGATCGAGGGAGAGTAAGGGCTGCTGGAGTAACGAAGTGAGAGTTTGTATACTTTCAAGATTCATTCGTTGCGGGATCAAAGGGAATGAAGCGCTTCTCCTTCTGTCAGCTCATTGAACATACCTCGAGCTAGATGAGGCCCGACAAAGAAGCTATCGGAGCCTGATCTGCGTCGTCTAAAGCGGTTTTTGATATCTAGTCTTCTGTTTGGTCTCTCTCCCTCAGCTGCAAGGCTACATATGTGTTTTGGAGACCTGGCGAGAAGAAAACGACTCGGCCGCGTGGCCCAATGGCAAGGCGTCTGACTACGACTCGGACTCTCGAATCAATAACGAGAACCAACTTGACATCAGGAAATTGTGGGTTCGAACCCCATCGTGGTCAACTTTTTGCTGGCTGTAGTAGGTCTCGTTTTCGTGGAACAGGCAGCCCTACCTCTTTCGACTGCTTTTGATAGAGAGGAGTCGAATCGAAGATAGTTCGAGTTGGAACTGAGAGACGACAACGTCGGACTTTGCGACTTGATTTGCGACCTCCTTCTCAGTGTTCTCTCCCGTGATGCTCTCACAAGCGTGATCGACGTCAGTTATGATTCAAGAGCTCGAGAATTGAGCCACGGACGAAATCTTGCAACTTTCGCAACCGTTTTCAATTCTCGACTGACCTGTTTCGTTGAGATACTCAGACTTGCATCGGAAGTGATGTCGCTTCAACCCGTGTGATAGACCGAGGTCGTGCAATCGTTCAAAAGCGCGACGAAGCAAAGGTGGGAGTCGGGCACTGTCGGAATTGAAAGTCGAGTCTGTCAATTCTGCGAAGCGCTGCTTTTTTTTGACCTACGTCTTTTGTTCTTGATGGGTGAGCCGAGCAGAGAGTGCACATTCACTTCTGTTCTGTCTGCACTGCGATACACATCGCGAGGGGAGCGAGAGGAAACGGCAGCAGCTCAGAAGGTCATTCAAGGATCACTCGTTAATGGCCTCGTCAGAAAGCTCTTGTCGTTTCCCATCAACGCGAATATCTCCATAGACCTATCAGATTGTATTGAGAGTGAGAGACGAAAGGAAGCCTCCCGAAAGTGAGAAAGATTCCTCGAAGTAGAGGCCTGATCGGATACAGACCAAACCTGTTCTGAAGTGACAATGGGCATCGTTCTCTCTTGACTTTTGCAATGCTATAGATAGCAACAGCAGCAGAGAGCGATTGACGCTGAGGAAAGAGGAGGGCGAAAGAAGGAGTCAGCAGCGAGGTCAAGGATGCGACAGCGTCGTGAGCAATTCAGGAAGGAATTGAGTCGAATAGTGTTTTCATTGGACTCTCCGAAGAAGATTGAAACACTGAAACAGAGAGCAGAAAGAGTAAAGAGTGTAGAGTAGCCAAAAAAATTATGATCCGTAGATCAAACCTTCTGACTGCATGTGTCATCCTTGTGCAGGGGCCATGCTAATCTTCTCTGTATCGTTCCAATTTTAATGTAT
>JGI24890J29729_1000917_pt1 | contig 15445 bp, 18 predicted proteins | sample FreactcultureFD7_FD_29729 | JGI IMG/M metagenome (IMG submission 29729)
ATGGCAACAATATCAATAAAGCCAGATGCCAGAGGATATCGAGACCAATATTACGTTCATATTAACCTGACAGAGACTGGAATTATCCCATTTCATCTAACTCGTAAAATAAATCGTCTTAAACCCGCAAAGCATTTATTTAGAAAAGCAATTATCAATATCGAGATTTTGCCCGATAAAGAAGAAGTTAAGTGTATTACTGTAGAAAANAAGGACGGATTGTATATTACTGATGGATACACAGTTACTCATAATTCAGCCTGGCTACCTCGTCCCGAACTAGTTGACGCAGCTTTGTCTCAAACAACTAACTGTCGCCAAGATATAAGCACACCGAGGGGAATGAACAATCCATTTGCTAGAAAACGATTTGCTGGCAAAATTCCCGTGTTTACATTTCATTGGCGAGACGACCCCAGGAAAGATGATGCATGGTATCTTAAACAACTTAATGATATTGATGACCCAATTATCATAGCCCAGGAAATCGACTTAGATTATATGGCATCTATGGAAGGCATTTTAATACCTTCAACATGGGTTCAGGCATCAGTAGACGCGCATATTAAGCTGGGAATAACGCCAACAGGAATACGAAAGATAGGTTTTGATGTTGCAGATGAAGGGGCAGATAAAAACGCGATATGCGGGCGATATGGAATCATGATAGAGCATTTGGAGCAATGGAGCGGGAAAGATAGTGACATTTACAAAAGTGTTGAAAAGGTATTCGATTTATGCGAGCAATTGGATTTTGACCTTGTGGACTACGATGCGGACGGACTCGGCGCGGGTGTTCGAGGTGATGCTAAAAAAATTAATGAGCAAAGAAAAAAAGAACGATATCACGAAGTAGATTTTAATCCATTTAGAGGTTCTGGAGAAGTTGTAGACCCAGAAGGAAATCCCTTCAAGCTATCTAATGAATCAAAAGAGCGCGGAAAAGGACGTACTAACGCCGATTTTTTTGCTAATGCAAAAGCGCAGGCCTGGTGGTCATTAAGAAGACGTTTTCAATTAACATATAGAGCAATCAACGGTGATAAGGAATTTTCACCAGATGACTTGATAAGCATTCCAAGCACATTACCAGAATACAAGCGTTTAATGATAGAATTAAGTCAACCCACATATTCAGAAAGTCATACAACTGGTAAGCTACTTGTAGACAAGAAACCAGAAGGCGCTCGCTCTCCAAACTTGGCGGACGCGGTGGTTATCGCATTTGCACCCATTAAACCATCAAGACGGAGTATCTTTAATGTTTAAGGATTGGATTAATAAGATATGGCAAAAACCTGTCCCTGAAGTAAAAGAGCGCCCAGAACGCCCACGCCAGGTATTCAATTACGATGGATTGTCTAAACAAGAAATTGCCCATCAATTAGAAGAAAAACTTGATCAGGTTTTTAAAAATTCCGTGCATCCTTCTATAGCTTTAGATTCCAATAAAAAACATGCAAGCTTTGCGATGGATAATCAATTACCCACAAAACAAACTTATAGCACCCAAAATTTGCCAGAAACACAAGTTCTCTGGTATGCAAATCAGTCATTTATAGGTTATCAACTTTGTAGTTTGTTGGCCCAGCAATGGCTTATTTCTAAATGCTGCTTAATGCCCGCCAAAGATTCAACTAGAAATGGTTATGAGATTTCAATTAATTCTGGAGATGATATTGATCCAGATGTTTTAGATTACATGCGTAAAGCAGATTTGAGATATAACCTTAATAAGAATTTAATTCAATTTGTTCAAATGGGCAGAGTATTTGGAGTTCGTCATGCAATGTTTATTGTCGAATCAGATGATCCTGAATATTACTTAAAACCATTTAATCCTGACGGTGTTACACCCGGAAGTTATAAAGGGATTTCACAAATAGATCCATATTGGATTACTCCGCAATTAGACGCTGATGCAGCCGGAAATCCTGCCGCAATAGATTTTTATGAACCTACTTGGTGGATTATCAACGGAAGACCAGTACATAGAACCCATTTAATTATTTTTAGAACAGAAGAGGTGGCGGATATTTTAAAGCCCTCTTATATTTTTGGCGGTGTTCCTATTCCTCAAAAAATCGCTTTGCGCGTGTATGCTGCCGAAACTACAGCAAATGAGGCTCCAATGCTTGCCGCAACAAAACGTACTGATGTAATGAAAATAGATTTAACAGAGGCCGCGGCTAATCCTATTCAGGTCGCAAATACATTAAATCAATATGTAACAAACAGAAATAATTACGGCGTTAAATTAATTGGTGTTGATGATGAGTACGAACAGCATGATATAAGCCTTGCTGATTTAGACGCTGTTATTATGACCCAATATCAAATCGTAGCCGCCGCAGCAAATGTACCCGCAACAAAGCTTTTAGGGACGCAGCCCAAAGGATTTAACAGCACTGGGGAATTTGAAGAAGCAAATTATCATGAAGAACTTGAATCAATCCAATATCATGATTTAAGCCCTTTGATTGAACGCCATCATCTTTTATTGATACGCTCGGAAGTCTGTGAAGAATTTAATATTGCACCTTTTGAAACGACAGTAACCTGGAATCCTTTAGACGCTATGACAGCCAAAGAGCTAGCAGAACTTAATAAGATGAAAGCAGAAACAGGACAAGCATTAATGATGGCTGGCGCTATTGATGGATATGATGAAAGACAACGAATCATCGCAGACCCTGAAAGCGGTTATAATGGATTAATTGATGAAGCCGACCCATCAGAACATCATGGAAATGAAATAGAAAGCAACTTGGGCGGGGCGGAGTTTGATTAATGGACAACAAAGAACTTCCATTAACAAAGAAAAAGCGCGAATGGGCAAAGGGTCGAGAGGTCAATCTAAAAGGCTTAAAGCTTCAACATAATGTCGCGCTTGAAGAACGCTATGCAAAACAATTGCGTGCGTTAGTTCGTGAAATGACTTCGGAAACTTTAAAGGAAGTTAAGAAACTATTTAAAACCGATACTGCAAAAGATTATTTAAAGCAGCAAAAACAATTTGCTATGGATGCTAATATCGGCTCACAAGCTAGAATAGTTATGAATTATTTAACAGATAAATTTACTCGACTATTTGCATCTAAAGCAAAATCAATATCAACAAACATGTTTGAAAATACTGCAAAAACGAGCAAGTCAATTTTGCATTCTAGCCTTAAGCAATTAAGCGGTGGATTGTCTTTAAAAACAGGGATTGTTCCACCCGGCTATGAAGATATTGCCTCCGCAACAGTTGCTGAAAATGTCTCATTGATTAAATCAATTCCAGAAAAGTATCTCGCTGATGTGACCGGCTCCGTAATGCGCTCAATAACATCAGGACAAGGATTGGCTGATTTGGTTCCAGAAATACAAAAATATGACGGTCAGACTTATAGAAGAGCGAAAAATATAGCACTAGACCAAACAAGAAAAGCATATAATACTATCAATAAGAATAGATTAGTTGCTTTAGGTGTGACGCATTTTCAATGGTTGCATACAAAAGGCTCTCAAAGCCCTAGAGAATCACANTTGCATATTTTAGATGGACGGACTTTTGCATTTGCTAANCTCGAAGGACAACAAGCAGCTTTAGGCGTTCCTGAAAGAGATAGAGGGCTTCCGGGCTATCCCGTGAATTGCCGTTGTACTATACTTCCGGTTATTGATTTAAGCGGTGATTAAAACGGAGTTTGAATAATGCCATTAATTCACGGAAAATCGGACGAAAGTCGCTCTAAAAATATAGCCGAATTAATAAGAAGTGGAAGAGACCCGAAGCAAGCAGCTGCGATTGCTTATTCGGAGCAAAGAAAATCCAAAGATGCAGATGAGCCATATGATTTTACAATTGATAAAAATAAAAATTTCAATAGTGCTCGAAAACATGATTTAAACGACTATCTTGAAGTGCCAAAAAATCCCATATCCAAAGTAGGGGTTTTTCCATATTCAGGCGCACAGATTGGAATGCCAGAGCTTGAGCCAGATAAAATTTATATGGTATATCGTCCTGAACAAGAACTATCAAAGCCTCAAACTATAGAATCATTCAAGTTACTACCTTTTACCGATGAGCACGCAATGCTAGGCTCTGAAGATGGTTTAATGGCGCCTGAAGACAAAGGTGTTCATGGAATTACCGGGGAAGATGTATTTTTTGAATCACCATATCTAAAAGCTAATATAAAAGTGTTCTCAAATACTTTAAAAGATTTAATCAATGAGGGTAAAAGAGAGCTTTCTATAGGCTATAGATGCTTGTACGAATATAATCCAGGGCGCTATAATGGACAGGATTATGATTTTATACAAAGAGAAATAAGGGGCAATCATCTTGCGCTAGTTGATGAAGGCCGCTCTGGTAGTGATGTAGCAGTTTTGGATAGCTTTAAATTCGTGATGGACACAAAGGAGTTAAAAATGCCAGATTATGAGAAGCCAGACATGATGGAGACAGGCGAAGCAGCTGATGAAATGTCTCTTGAAGAATGTGGAAAAATGATTAAAGAGCTTGCGGCAAAAGTGGAAAAAATGATGGGCGCAGAAAAAGCCGAAGCAGAACACATGATGGATGAAGAAGAAAACGAAGCCACAAAAGAGCTTTCAGAAAAAGCAGCTTTGGAAGGCGATGCAAAAGATGAAGAAGCTCCACAAGAAAAATTTATTCATAAATTCGAAGTGGAAGATAATGATGAAGACCCTTCAGAAATGGAAGCCAAAACAAAAGAAAATGAATTGAAAGGCACCAAAGATGAAGATGAATCTAAAGAAGAAGGTGATTACACTAAATCAAAAGGGGAAGGCATGGACTCTCACATTAAAGCAATTATGAAAAATATTGCGCGACGTGACGATTTAGCTAATCGCTTATCTAACCACATTGGCGTTTTTGATCATAGCGAAAAAACTCTTGCTGAAGTAGCAAAGTATGGAGTTAAAAAGCTTGGCTTGAAGTGCATACCTGGCCATGAACAATCAGTGCTTGATGGTTATTTGGCTGCGGCAAAAGTAAGTCGCATTGCAATGACCCATGATTCAGCATATGAAAGCAAAAGCATTAATGCTTACTTACAAGGAGTAAAATAATGGGTTTTCAATCAACTGTTTCAATTCCAATGGCTTTTGGTGTGCCTGGGCAACTGTATACAGATGCGCCTTCTCAAGCACAAACATTCACAATTAATAGTGGCGATGCTGCAAACAATATAATTGGATCAACTTGCTGCACAATTACTTCTCAAGGTTTCTGCGAAGCTGGGGCTGGTGGTACTTTTGGTTTTGCTGGATTCTTAGTTAATCCATTAAGCCAGGCACTATTTGGAACAGGCGGCGTTCCTTTGGCTCCTACATTAACTGTCAATAATTTTGATATCGTTGAATGTTTAACGATGGGCGTTATTGTTGTTAGTCTGCCAGCTGCTGCAAATATTGGTGATTATGTAGTATATGACGATACGACCGGTGCGATCAGTACAATTACTCCAAGTACACCTTTGGCAGTAGGTACTACTTTTGCTAATGCAATTGTAAGTTATTACACGCAAGGTATTGCAGGGACTGCGTTGGCTGTTATTACCGTAAATCCTACTTACATTATCCCACAAGCGGCTTAACTAATATAAGGATATAGATATGACACACGTACAAAAAGAAAGGTCATTTATTAGTGGCCGGAAAGTTAAATCTTTAGAAAATTTTGATTGCCGCGAATACGAGGGTTTAAGTAAAATCGGTATTAATTTAAATCGTCAATCAGTCAAAATGATGATGGATGGCAAAAAACATGTCAATGCCATGTATGGTATGGATAGTTTACAGCCAAGCGTTACCACTCCAAGTATTGGAACACCAGTACAATTCTTGCAAGAATGGTTACCTGGATTTGTATTTGTTATTACAGCGGCTCGTAAGATTGACGAATTGATCGGTATTTTGAATACTGGATCATGGGAAGATGAACAAGTCGTTCAAGGTATCTTAGAGCGCACAGGTTCTACTGTTCCATATGGTGATTATACAAACGTACCATTATCATCTTGGAATACAAACTTTAATTATCGTACTGTTGTACGTTTTGAAGAAGGTATGAAAGTAGGCGTATTAGAATCTGCTAGAGCTGCAAGACTACGAGTTGATGACCAAGGCATGAAGCGAGAAGCTGCTGCACTTGCTTTAGAAATCACACGTAACTCGGTTGGTTTTAACGGCTTTAACTCAGGCGATAACAATACTTACGGATTTTTGAACGATCCAGGTCTAGGTGCTTATGTTCAAGTTCCTGCTGGTTTGGCTGGCCGCACTTGGTCTGTTAAAACTTTCCTAGAAATTTGTACGGATATTCGTACAGCTATCGTTGCATTACGAACACAATCACAAGATACAATTGATCCTGAAATGGTTGATTTAACTTTGGCTGTTGCAACAGATGCTGTTGATTGGTTGTCAACCACGTCAGATTTTGGTATTTCTGTTCGTGATTGGTTGCGTCAAGCATATCCACGTATTCGGGTTGTAAGTGCTCCACAGCTTAACAATGCTTACACCAATGATAATGTGTTTTATCTCTATGCTGATGTGATTCAAGACATGTCAACAGATGGTGGACGCGTTTGGATTCAACCAGTACCAACTAAGTTCCAAGTGTTGGGAGTTCAACAACTGGCTAAAGCATACGAAGAAGACTATTCAAACGCTACAGCGGGCGCCATGTGTAAACGTCCGTTCGCAGTAGTTAGATATTATAATATTTAATTATTAAAAAATTTACAGGCCCGCTTACGCGGGCTTTTTTATTTGAATTGTATAATGTTTTTTATGAATCATTCCCCATTAAATTAAGCACCATATCAACAAAACATAACGCATCTTTTATGTGAGGTAATTCTAAAGGATGTGCATTTAAAACAGCAGATCGCAAATCATTATCGATCAAAGATTGAACATAAGCGCCGGGATGTAAATTATGATTTACATAATTTTCCATTGCGTCTTTTACTTCAGTGCTAACAACTAAATCATTAAGGTTTTTTTGTAACATGAATTCACCACATTAAGGCATCATAATAGATACAAAGCCACGCACTGATGAGGTGTTTTATCGTCCGCCGACTAGGCTTTGCAATGACACATTATAAAACATATACTAAAGAGAATTAAGATTTGGAGATTTATAAATGACATATTATGTATATTCCACCGCGACATGCTCAGGAACCTATGTTGAATATGAAACCGGAACTAGCGCCAGGAAAGATATTGGCGTACCTAAAAAACGATCGGATGGAACACCTATTAAGATTACTATTAATGGCGGCCATGGAGTTGCTAATAAACATTTTGTAACACCTAAAGGGGTAGTTACAATTGTTAGTGATGCAGATATGGATATTTTATTACAAAATGATAGTTTTGTTCGTCATATGAAAGCGGGTTTTATAACTTACGATAAAAAACATGTAGATCCAGCCAAAAAAGCAGAAAGCATGGCTCGACGAGATGGTTCCGCTCCACTCACACCTGCTGATTTTTCTGAAGGCGAAAATAGCACGAAAGATACCCCACTTTATAAAGCGAAAAAAGAGGCTGCATAATGGCAAGCTCCCCTATTCTTACATTTAATTACGCGTCGTTTATTGCACAAGTCCCGCAGTATTCGACATTAACTTCTGATGTCGTACAACTGTATTGGAATGGTGCAATAAACTATGTAAGCAATGTGGGTAATTTTGGAGCGATTCAGGGGGCGGCCAGGCAATACGCGTTAAACTGGATGACAGCGCATTTAATTTGGATATCTAATGTTGCAACCTCTAATCAGGTTCCCAGCCTAGTAACCGGCGCAACTGTTGATAAAGTTAATGTTACTTTAACGCCACCCCCGCTTCCTAATCAATGGCAATGGTGGTTAGGATTATCTCCATATGGACAACAACTACTTGCGCAATTACAAGCTCAAAGTGCTGGCGGATTTTTTGTTTCCGGACCTTATGGAGGGCTTCAAGGATATAATTATGCATATGGTTGGGGTTACGGTGGTTCATTATGACGGTAAGGCGAATTATTTCTAGCGAAGGACAAAAAGCAATAACCGCCATTCATAATTTGCATAACAAATCTTTAAAGGTTGGTTGGTTTAAGGATTCAAAATATGAAGATGGTATCCAAGTGGCCTTGGTGGCTGCTCAAAATGAATTTGGAAATCCATCAAAAAACATTCCCGCTCGCCCATTTTTAAGGCCAACCATTATAAGAGAAGAAAACAATTGGATTAAAATATCTAATGATGGTGCTAAGAAAGTATTAAAAGGTCAATTAACAATTGATCAGGTTTTGGATTTGTTAGGATTTAAAGCAGAAGCGGATGTAAAAAAATCAATTGAATTGGTTTATAATCCTCCTTTGGCACGTGCTACCATACAAGCAAGATTATCTAAATACAAAAACAAAACTAAAGTGGGTAATTTGACAAAGCCACTTGTCGATACGGCACATATGTTAAATACTGTCACTCACGAATTATCGGATGAATAAATGAGTACTCCAGGGATTCCAGGCAGCAATGTCTTAAATATGGCTTTTAGAGTAATAGCACAAACCACTATTACTTATTACCAATATGTTTCTCGCGGATTAAATTCCATAGGTCAAGATGTAACTATTTATGAAGCAGGCGTTCCGATGATGGGAAGCTGGCAAGCAATTCAAAAAAGCATGTATGAATCTTTGGGATTGGACTGGACAAAAAATTATTATTATTTTTTTGTTTCATCTGACTATTTAGATGTTGGAAGAGATGTTTCTGGAGACCAAATAGCGTTTAATGGAAGGCGCTTTCAGTGTGAATCAAATACCCAGTGGTTTCAAATTGACGGATGGCAGCAAGTATTGTGTGTTGATATAGGGGCTGATACATGAATGATAATGATATTATCCAAGTATTTTTACCCATAATTAATGATGGATTAATTGCAGATAATTTTAATGGCGTAACAGTAAAGCAATCTAATCAGCCTACAATGCAAGGGGTTAACACAAATCCTACCGTGTATTTTTTTAAAGTAGGAAATAAACGATATGGATGGCTAGGAAGAGCTGATTTATGGGATTCTTTAAGTTCTCAAATGATTCATACCGAATCACAATATATTGAATCGACTTGGCAGATGCAGGCGCTTGTATTGCAAAATCCATTAACTCCAAATCAATATACCGCATCAGATTTAATAAATGAAGTCGCAAGTATAATGCAAAGCGACAATACAAGAGATATACTAAACGAATCAGGAATTGGCATATTAAGAGTAACCGATGTCACTAACCCTTATTTTGTAGACGATAGAGATAATTTTGAGGCAAGCCCATCATTCAATTTTGTGTTAGTTTATGAAAACATAAGAACATCACAAAATAAGATTATTAATGGTTTTGCTGCCACGGTAGATGGTATTTAATGCGAATATAAAGGAGTATCAAGTGAGTATATCAATTACACGTTATGTAAATGTAAACTCTCAAGTCGGCGGGGCCGCAGCGGCCTTGACAAGAGATTTAATAGCAAGATTATTTACAAGTTATAATGGTTTATCTCCTGATGCATTTCTTCAGTTTTCGAGCGCGGCTGATGTAGGATCGTTCTTTGGAACATCTTCTGAAGAATATTATAGAGCACTTTTCTACTTTAATTGGACAAGCAAAAATCTCGAATCGCCAGATGCTATACAATTCGCTCGTTGGGTAACTGATAACACAGCTCCAAAAATTTATTCAATACCAAGTCAAACTCAAACTTTATCTACATGGCAAGCAATATCATCAGGTTCATTTGGAATAACTATAGATGGGGATTCGCAAACCATATCAGGATTGGATTTTTCATTGGGGCCCGTTGCGAATTTAGATGAAGTTGCAACACTTATACAATCTGCGATACAGATTATTGGCGGTGCCGCATGGGCAACTGCCACAGTAGTTTATGATTCAACTACGGAAGGATTCATTTTTACTGGTGGAGACGCGGTTGCATCAACAATTACAGTACAGCCTGGATTGACTGGACAGGACATATCAGGAATTAATCTCTTGGGATGGTATCCACAAGCCACATATCCAAACAATATATTTAATAGTGCATTATATTTGACAGGCGCTAACTGGGTAAATGGACAAATTGCAGAATCAATAACGGATGTTTTGACCACATCTACTGCACTATCAAATAATTTCGGGTCTTTTTTATTTTTAAATAATCTTGAATTAGACCAAGCGCAAGTTGTCGAAGCGGCAACTTGGAATCAAGCACAAAATGTACAGTTTTTATATTCAATACCTGTTGTCTCTGCAAACATAAGCGGATGGAGCACGGCTCTAGCAAATATTGGCGGGTGTTCTTTGACTTATGCACAAACGCCATTAACAGCTACAGCCACGCTTGCAGCCGATTCTGCGATCATTACTGGCTTAGTCGATGCGACAACAACTTATACCGTCGGTCAATATGTAACCGGAATAGGTATTTCATATGGAACAACTATATTTTCTATTACTGATGATACGACAATTGTTTTAAACAATTTGGCAACTACATCAGGTGCGCAAACTTTAACATTTTGGATTACTCAATACCCAGAAATGGCTCCAACAATGATCGAAGCATCAACTAATTATTCTAAAGAAAATTCAGTACAAAACTATATGTTTCAAATATTTCCTTTGCTGAATCCAACAGTGTTTGATACGTCAACAGCAAATGCATATGACGCATTGAGCATTAACTATTATGGACAAACTCAGAACGCAGGGACGCCTATTAATTTTTATCAAAGAGGATTAATGCAAGGTACTGCAACATCCCCTCTTGATCAAAATACTTATGTAAACGAATTATGGCTAAAAGACCAGATTATTGTAGCCTTTATGAATTTATTATTAGGCGTTAATCAATTACCCGCAAATTCACAGGGTAAAGGATTGGCTTTATTGACATTGCAAGGTGTCATTAATCAAGCATTAAAAAATGGTGTGATTTCCGTTGGAAAAACATTAACGTCGCTTCAAATTGAATATATTAACAATGTTACAGGTACAAATACTGCATGGTATCAAGTGCAAAATAGCGGATATTGGGTTGATGCAAATGTAACTATTATCCCTGATGTTCTGCCTACCCAATACCAAATTTCATACACATTAATTTATTCAAAAGACGATGTGATAAGAAAAGTATCAGGTCAAGACATACTAATTTAAGGGAGTAAAATATGTTTAATATTTCAGGCTTTGGCTTTAGCGTCAATCTGATTGCTTCTGTCACATATCCAATTGGAATCACTTTGACTCAATTCGCCGATGATGCCGATCCTTTAGATGATCCATCATTACAAATTGGTGATGTTGCCATGGGAATAAATGGCGATTTAATTACTTGGTCTAAAGCGAATCCCACAAAATTGACTCTAAATGTTATTCCAGAAAGTACAGATGATGAAGCGTTAAATATTTTGCTCCAATCTAATAGAGTCGGTCGCGGAAAAATAAGTGCTCGCGATAATATTACTATGACCATTCTTTATCCAAATAAAATTAATTTTGCTACATTAATAAATGGAGTAATTACAGACGGCGTTCCATTTTCCGGTGTTGCAAGTGATGGACGCTTGAAAACAAGAAGTTATTCTTTTGCTTTTGAAAATTATGTGGGGTATTAATTGTTAAGAGAGCCTTTTGAAAAATTAATTGATGGTAAAATTTTTATTCTTCATAAATTTACTACAAGAGCGGGTCGTGAAATCATGACCCAGTACCCTATTTCAGCAGTTCCAAAATTAGGGGAATATATAAAAAATGAAGAATTAACGTTAAAAATGATGAGTTTTGTTTGCGTTAAATTAGATCCAAGTCCAATTCAATTGCTAACATGGGATTTGATTGATAATCACGTACCAAGTTGGGAAACACAAATTAAAATTGAAGCCGCTATGATAGAGTACAATTTTAGTTTTTTTCAACAAGGGGGAGTCTCGACTTTATTAGACGGTTTCACTCAGAAGCTCCCTCAGTGGATTATAAAAATGTCGACTCTCTTATCGGAACAATCGTTGCCAACGGAAAAGCAACCCTCAGAGAGCTTACGGACTACTACACGCTCGAAGAAGGCTTCGACCTCTACGAAATAATAGCGGTCACAAAATATAATGAATATTTAGCTTTTGAACATGCGCGTAAAAAGCAAGGGAATAAGCGATGAATCTTGAGACACTTTATATACTTTTTAAAGCCGAAACGGCCGATTTAAAAAAAGGGCTAAACGAAGCACAAAAAGAAATTGATAAGGTTCAGGATTCATTAAAAAAAACAGATAAAGCCACTAATAATCTAGGTAATTCATTTTTAAAAACCACTCAATCTGCTGTCAATTTTTTGGCCGCATCTACCGCAGGTATCTACGCAATAACCCACTTTAAAAATGCTGTGGATTTCGGGATTGAACTAAGCAGAACTTCTAAAGTACTTGGCGTCAGTGCGGGGGATTTAAACGCTTGGGGTAATGCTGTAGAACTTGCTGGAGGAGATGCAAAGCAATTTCAAAACACATTAAGTTCATTATCTGCCAAATGGGGCGCATCCCCATCTAATGTTTTAAAAGCTTTGCCTAGGTACGGGGATTTATTTAGTCGTTTAAATCCAGCTCGTGCGCAACAAATCGGCTCTCAATTAGGGTTGGATGAAGGAACTATCTTGCTTTTACAACAAGGTAGGCGTGAAGTTGAAGATCTAATAAAACGACAAAAAGATTTGGGGGTTGTAACTGATTTTGATGCGGAAAAGTTTAATCATTATCGAGAATCAATAACCAAAGCTAATCAAGCAAGCCAAGTATTTTTTAATCATTTGGCTCTAGATGCAATTCCAATTTTAGAGAAACTTGAGAACTATAAAGAAATTGCTTTTAAATATGCCGATAAACACCGAGAGGCATTTGGATTTGCAGGTGCGGCAATCGGTGGACTTGGAGCTGCCGCAGCTCTGAAGAAATTAGCTGGTTATATTGGATTAGGAAGATTTGCAGGTGGTGGTGCAGGTGCGTTACTTGCAGCCCCATTAATTTATGAAGATGTTTCAAAATATAGAAAAGGCGCAAAAGGAACCATTACAGGTAAAATATTTAATGGTGAAATAAAAGAAGATATTTCCGAATTTGCTACGTTGCTTTTTCAAAAAGCATTCAAAGAAACAATAAAATCATTAGTTAATTTTCAATCAACACCATTATTAAATAGTTTTCATGGGCAAAGTTCTGTAAATAATTCCCCTCAAGTTACTTATAATCTCGGCCCTACAACTATAAATACACAAGCACAGAATGGCGAAGATTTATTATCAGATTTATTAAACTATACTAACGGACAATTCGCGCAAGCAACGAATCATTTCATTACACCTTTGACGAGTTAAATCATGGCTATAAATATTGTTAATAATATAATCAGCACATTAATACCGTCATATCTTTTTGACCAAGTGGCCGTATTTACCCAAGATTACACACAAGTATTTACTCATGCGAGAGCAATAAAAGCTGTAGTAAAAGAACAGTCAAAAGTAATGGAACATCCAGTTGAAACCGGGATAACGATTGTAGACCATCGAATTATATTACCTGTGGATATAGATTTATCTCTTATTTTAACCGCTGGGGATTATCAATCCACTTATAATCAAATTAGAGAATATTATTTTGATGCTACATTATTAACCGTTCAAACAAAATCAGGAATTTATTTAAATCAATTAATACAAAGCCTACCTCACGAGGAAGACCCGACGCAATATGATGTTTTGACTTTGGCTTTAAGTTTAAGGCAAGTTCAATTTGTTACCGCTCAATATGGAACAGCACCAAAAAACCCATCAAACGCAAACACCGCAGACAGAGGACAGCAACAACCTATGCCCGCTACTAATTCTCAAACAAGTATAATTGGTGATGGTTTTGGAAGCTTAACAAAATATGCTAAAGGATGGTTTCAATGATTAATATTCCATTACAAACCGTTCCGAACCAGGAACTCTCGATACAATTAGATAATAATAATTATGTTGTAAGAATCCATTCATCAAATAATATACCATTGAGTATAGGCACAGCCATAATGACATTTACTATAATAATGAATGGTGAGGTTTTAATAGAAAATATACGAGCAGTTCCTTACTACCCGATAATTCCTTTTCAATATTTATCTAATAGTAACTTTTTTATAATAACAAATAATGATGATTACCCTGATTATAATCAGTTCGCTATAAGCCAGTTTTTAATTTATGCGTCGGCTGCTGAACTTGAGGCTATAGCAAATGGGAACATCTAGTTTAGATCCAAGAATAATAACTGTAAGTTTTGTCATTAACGGACAAACAAAAACCTATTCAAGCCCTTTGAACATCAAAGCCGTAGGTACTAAATATGCTAATGCTTTGCAAAATGAAGCCTCAATAACTTTGTATAATTTAGATAAAAATACTCAAGATTATTTATTGACAGAAACAACGCCATTTAATTTAAATTCATCTCCTAAAACCATTACTTTAAAAGCGGGCCGTGAATCTTATGGAACAGCTACTATTTATGTAGGAAATATAATCAGTTCTACGGTTAGCCAACCCCCTGATATTGGAATTACTTTAAAATGCTTAACCGGAAATTTTTTAAAGAATAATTTAATATCTAATAATTTTGGCGGGCAAGCTAATTTAGAGCAAATATCCGCAAAAATAGCACAAAATACCAATACCGTTTTAAATTTCCAGGCAACCAATAAAAACATAGGTAATTTTCAATTTACAGGAAGCGCTTTAAATCAAGTACAGGCGCTTAATGCATTAGGTGGTATTAATGCTTATTTAGATGACAATACTTTGGTAGTTAAAAATGCACAAATACCAATACGAGGAACTTCGCGTATATTAAATGCTCAATCCGGTTTGATAGGAATTCCTCAATTTACAGAGCAAGGATTGCGAGTTACATACTTATTAGATAATACCACCGTGATAGGTGGTGGCGTTCAAATTGATTCAACTGTTTATCCTGCTGTAAATGGTAATTATGTGATTTATAAATTAGGATTTAATATAACATCACGAGATATTCCATTTTATTATATAGCTGAATGTGCGAGGGTTGGGCAATGACCGTTAATACTCCAAATTTAGACCCGGCAAATAATTATAGCTTAGTAGGAACACTACAAACCGTATTAAATAATTTTCAACAAAATTTAAATACACAATTACCAGCAAAAATAATTTCATACGATCGAGAAAAGAATAGAGCCGAAGTTCAGTTAATGATTAATTTAACAACCACTGGAGGTCAACAAATTAGTCGCGCTCCTCTATCTAACATTCCAGTGCTAATTTTAGGTGCAGGCAATTTTTCTTTAAG
>JGI24890J29729_1000918_pt1 | contig 15444 bp, 34 predicted proteins | sample FreactcultureFD7_FD_29729 | JGI IMG/M metagenome (IMG submission 29729)
GCAATTGAGCCGCTGGCTGCAGTCACTTTATAATAGTGATACGGCGGCACAAGAAAAAACAAAGTGATCGGGCCGCTACTGCTAGATGTGTTCTCCTGCTCATCCACGGTGTTTAGAGGGCCGGGTGTGATATCGGAAACCGCCGTGACGGTGCTAGTGCTACTTACTGACGAACATTGAACGCTAACAAATAAAGTGCTGGACGAGTTGTTCTGATAAACTGTGCCACTCGATCTGCTTCCCGATAGATCGCTACTTGCAGACCAGGCCCCATTTTGACAAATCCATTCTCTCCAGACTGAAAGGTTTGGAGTTGTAGCCGAACCGTGCGTGATCTCGTAGTAGTATCCTGCCGGAACAAAAAATAACACCGGATATCCGGCGTCAACATGGTTTCCACAGACCGCGTTATAAACAGGGGTAGCGGGCACGGAAGACGTACCGATGTTTGCTGTCACGGTTATGTTGGCGTCTCCGCTTCCTGAAAAATACTGGTACGCAAAAACCAGAAGAGGGTACCCGGTTCCGTTATAATAAACTTTGTTCACAGTTCGTTGTGCATTGACCAAGCTGATGGGAACTTCAATCATGCAAGGTCTGTTGTTGGCCACAGGAAACGAATTGACTTCTACTTCACCTACTGGTCCTATGCCATTCACAAGGAACGAAGCACTAAACGGAGTGGTAACTATTCCTCCACCCACGTTCATGGAATCGGCTGCACTACCCGGATTGTTTATGCTACTCATGGAATTAGCTCTGTGTCGTCCAAGTTGTCACCGTGATGGCCACGGCGTTTGAATTGTTCACTTCGAGGGCCGCACCGGCCCCAGTAGTGCACCAAGGTTCTCCACTGATGTCTAAAACACACGAGCCACCAGCCTGCAAATAATACGGTCCTAAAAAGACGTTGGTTCCATCGCCAATTTCAATATTCGTGGCCGCTACAGCGGATATCACCAAACGCCACAATCGCACAGTCGTAGAACCTGACCCACTCACAAGAGATGTCCAGCCTGAAGAGGATGTGGTGGTATTGGTGCGAGTCGTGGCCCCTGTTGTAGGTAGACCTGGCACCGTGGCCGCATTCAAGCTCGTCGCGGTCGCCTGCGTAACAGCGATGGTTTGCGAGGCCGCAATCGTCGCGGTAACGGGAAAGGTTGACGCGGCGTTACTGCGAACGTAAACCGATCCGTCAGCAAACGCACCAGCCGCCGCAGCCCCTGCAGCAATAGCTCCGCTCGCAATGGCTCCACTCGCGATAGAGCCCGAAGCAAAGGCACCGCTAGCCACTTGGCCAGAGGCTATCGAAACAGGTTGCGTAACCGGATAAAAGGTTCCGCTAACTGGAACGGCCACGCCGCCGCTAATGCCTTGCACTGTGAGAACAGCGGTTCCTGGAGTGCCTGCGGTCCCACCCCCGGCAACAATCCACGGAGAGGTGGACTGAGTAACCGCAAACGGGCCAGACCCTATGCTAATCGTGCCCTGCACATATCCTGGGTGGCCAGATGTGAACAACACGTTGGTGCCGTCTGAGATTTCGACTTGCCCGATAAGCGCAGACCCAGCGGCCAAGGATGGAAGAGACGCCAAGGACACGGGTTGAGTGGTTTGCCAAAATGTGCCCGTAACGGCCACGGAAGAGGCAATTGAAACGGGCTGCGTGACAGCAGACCCATCGATTTTAAGGGCTCCTGCACTGGTGACTTCGGCTAGGTAAGTGGCATTGGTGGGATCGGCCAGCACCATCGTCTCGCGGACGACTAGGTTGCCGCCGATTGTTAAACTCACGGCGTCCAGAAATTGCCCGGACCCCGGAGTAATAGCTATGGTCGCTTGGGTGGGCATAACGCCTCTACTTAAGGAAAACTAGTCTTGTTTCTAGCTCCTATGGAACAAAGGTTAATAGCCCATTCATAACTGCTAAGGCGTTCTGCATTCGGGTTTGCATGGTCTGCAGAATCCACAAATTTTGTGGGGCCACAGGAAGAGATTGCACCAGATTGTTCAACGTAGCGATTAGGGGAACAGTATTAGCGATGGTGAGGTTCAAGTAGGTTGGACTATCGGAAGCCTGCTGGCTGATGAGCAAGTAGTATTGTGCCTGAATTGCGTCGAGAATCGACAACATGCTGGAAGATGAGAACAACAACTGATATTGAATAGCCTGACTAGTGGTAAAGAACGCCGCTTTTTTCGCGATTCCAATGCAGGCAAACGTAGTAGTCGCAGCGACAAATTGATTTTGATAAACCCAAATTCCCAAAGTGTAGGTGATCGTAGCGGCCAAACCAAAAGTGTCCGCTACTTGAACCGTAAAAGTGTAATTGCCGGCGACCGTGGGGGTGCCCGACAAAATACCAGAGGTGGCAGACAATGAAATTCCTGGCGGAAGAGTGCCTGAAGTCACGGTCCAGATGTACGGGTCCACACCGCCGAGAACCATTAATGTGACGCTGTAGGGAACATTTTGAATCCCGCGTGGGAGAACGGGCGGGATAATGAAGATGCCACGAGTCGCCAGCAGTGCGGCTAACATAAAATGCCCTCCGCACCGTTTACTTTTTTGCGTTCTTCCCTGGGCGAGACAGTCCAGCCTTGCTCAAGGCAATCGCAATCATTTGCTTACGCTGGCCTTTTGCGGATTTGCTGGTGTCCACGGTACTTGGTTTGTCGTGGAACACTTCGTGAAAAGCTGCGGCCTTGCTGAGTTTAGCGGCCATGTTCGTCATCCTCATCGTGATCGTTGTCTTCCGGCTTCGGCTGCATCACGTATGAGCAGCATCCGTGCTCTAAGCAAATCTTCACGACTGGACGATTGTTTATGAGCACCAGGCGGTCTTGCATTTGTGGATCGCCGATCACCATTGGGTGAATGCAGAAGGGTTCGTCAGGAGCCGTTTTGTGGATGCAGTCTTCGCAGTGATACGGGCCGTGTTCCTCATAGCCCGAGACTGCAGTACCCGCCTCGTCATAGATAGACCCCAGGCGGGGCTGCCCTAATGCACCGATCCCGGAAAGCATTGACTGGTCCATACTAATATGACGGAAAGTCTTAAACTCACGCCTTAAATCCGAACGGGGATTCAACCTGGACTTCAGGCTCAGGCGGTTTGCGTTCGTACTTTTTCCGCTTCTCTTTTCGAGCTTGCTTAGAAGCCTCCTGCACATCCTTCGGCACGGTGCCGAGCGGAATGTACCGCGTACCTGGCAGGCGTGCACGGAACCCGAGAATGTCGGCTTTCAGTTCCAGAGCCCGAAGTTGTGCGGTGGTCAGCTTCTTATTGCGAATGGCCCGATCCAAGAGCGTAATAAACTCTTCGATAGGCTCTGTGTTGAAATGCCTGTTCAACGCCGCCACAATACGGATGTTGGTCATCAGGCTGTACGACATGACGCGAGCGATTTCCGGCGTTTTGCACTGATAGGCCGTGCGTGTCGCCTCAATGGGATCGTACTGGCCGTTCAGAATGCCGCCTTGGCAATACGTCGCCACGAACAGCCGCTGCTTCTGTGTCAGCTTTTGATATTCGGGAGTTTCCTGCAACTCCTCGAAAGTTAATTTTTTTCTTGTGTCGGCACTCATGTTATTGGCTCTGTCGAACGTATCCCTCAATCTGCCCTTCACGCAGCAACCGGAACTGCACCCCCTCAATGACAGTTGTCTTGCCCGCATAGGGGCCGTAGCAGACGATATCTTGAGGTTTGGTAGCAGGACAATACTCTCCCGTGGGAGAATAAATCGCTAAACAGCGTGGGCCTACTGACACGACAACGCCAAACGCCATTTCCTGTTGCCGCTCGTTGTCTGGCATCTCGATACCGTCAATGGTAGATGTCCGAGGTTTGTCGAGCACCAGAACCAAGTCGCCAGCAGGTTCCAAATAAGTTTTAGCCATTAATTTTCTCCTGAGATTTTTCAACCACGACTGCCCCCATCGTAATGATAGAACACGCAACTGCCGCCGCGTTCCGTAAAGCTTCGGTCACCACGCGGACAGGATCAACGATCCCCGTTTCGATCAGGGGCTCGAACCGATTGGTGAAGGCGTTGTAACCTGTCGTTGAGTCGCTGGCAACCTTTCTTAGCTGCTGCACGATTGAGTTTGAGTCGATCCCTGCGTTTTCGGCGATCTGTCGTACAACTGCGGTGCATGCGGTGTGAACAATTTGAAATCCTCGGTAGACGGATACCTCAGAAAAAGACGCCCCATCGCTATCGATAATGTTCGAGGCTCTCAACAGTGCCGTGCCGCCCCCGATCACGATCCCGGATTCCACCGCAGCTTTTGCTGCAGACATAGCATCCACAACGCGATCTCGCCGCTCCTCCATCTCAGTGACGGTGACACCGCCCACTTTGATGATCGTGATGCCGCCCAATAACGCCGCGAGACGCTTTTTGTAGGTCGCCTTCTCTTGCGGTGCCGCGTTTTGGATACAGTCACGGATGTGTGCGATCCGGCCTTCGAGTTCGGCCTGGTTGCCGCGACCTTGAATGATTTGTGTCTTCGACATATTGGTGACAACTTTTCGAGCTTGTCCCAAGTCCGTCAGTTTCACGTTTTCAATTTTCATTCCCAAATCTTCGGTATACGCTTTGCCTCCGGTCAGAGCCGCGATGTCTCGCATCACTTCCTTCCGGCGTTCGCCGTAAGCTTCCATACGCACGGCGATCAGGGGCAGCCCCAATTTGAGTTTATTTTTGATTAGAACCGCCAGGGCCTCTTGTTCATATCCGCCAGCGACGATCAGGAGAGAACTTCCATCAGTCGCGTTATTAAGTTGGGACAGAATAGGCACCAACGATTTCGCCGTGGCGATGGTCCCCTCCCACAAAAGAATGCGGCAGTTGACAAGCTCGCCCTTCATCTCTTCCGGGTGCGTTATGAACGCAGTGGAAATCAAATTCGATTTTTCCAATTCGATTCCGGCCACTGATTCGACGTAGGTCTCGGCAGTGGAGGATGATTCCGCCGTTACTACGCCATCCGGGCCTGCCGCCTTAATTGCAGAAGCTACCAATCGACCGATCTCCTGATCCCCGTGAGCCGATACGGTAGCCACTTGATAGATTTTATCATCATCTGCAGGTTGAGCCATTTCGTTTAGCTGCTGGATCACCCTGTTAGCCGCCAGATGAATACCACGTTCCATTGCCATCGGATTTTCTCCTGCGGCAATAAAATCGAAGCCAGTATGAATCATAGACTGAGCCAAAACGACTGTGGCCGTCGTTCCGTCGCCCACGGCATTGTCTGTCTTTTGGGCAGCCTCGCGTACCAGGTCAGCCCCAAGTTGTTCCGTTGGATCGGACGGGTCCGCGTAATTCGAAACGGTCACACCGTCCCGCGTCACTTTTGGGGTTTGGCCAAGAGCCCGCTGCCCCAAGATGCAGTTCCGGCCCCGTGGCCCTTCCGTGATCTTAACCGCATCGGCCAAGAAGTCAACGCCACGCAGAATGGCGTCTCTGGCATCTTGGCCGTGACGAATAATTTTGCTCATATTTTTCTCCGTTAATTCGCGAGATTAGTACGCAAGGATGCCAGATCGATATCGTCCGCAGCCGACTCCACGCTGGGAGGCAGAGCGACTTTCGCGGCCACCACGGGCACGCAATCCAGCGAACACGCCTGACCAATTCGTTTGATGAACTGTCCCTGCTCAGGAACGAAGTGCTCACGGACAATGGTGAAAACATCGGCCATCGCCAACACATCGATATCAGACGCGTTTTGAATTTCCCATTCCTGGGTTTTACCGCAGCCATCACAAATTCGTTGCATCCGTTGACTGATTACTTTTTGAGACATTTGGCCATCTCCAGTAGACCTTCGAGAGTTAACAGCATTGCATCTTTAAATCTGAACCAGCGAGACACCGAAAGTGGTTCCGCAGCAACCACGCGTTCGGGGAAGTATTCACATTCCTCTGTCCGCATGACTTCACGACCCATCTCGTTCACATACACTGCGGTCGTTTTAAGCCCGATCACCACGGTGCTGACTTTTAGTTCTGAGACAAACACCACTTGCAAACATGGGCCTATCCCGTTGATGGCGACTACCTCGCCGTCTGGATGCATCCAAGACTGATTCATGTCGCGGAAGATCATTATTTTCCCTCGGCGGGGTGCGGTTGATTCGGCCCAGCCAAAAACTTTTTGAACCACGAAATAGGCTCCACGCCAAGTCCGATGGGCACGCCGAAAGAGCCTACGGTAATCCCGATAATTTTGTGCGTGCGGGCTGAGATCACGGCGGACCCGGACGATCCGCCCGTGCCATATATCTGCACCATGTAGTCGCCAACGCATGTGTCGATATCGCAGTGTTCGGATTCGGGCATACGCTCTGATGCTATGAAGCCAAATCCAAATTGTTTAACCAGGCCCGCCGCAAAATTTACATTGATGATCGGAGCACCAACGTATTCTTCCGTTTCTGTGCCCAACTCCAATACAGTGTAGACCGCATCGGTTTTTAATTCAAATTCCGAAAAGTCCAACCCGCCGCCGAAGTACGCTTTGAGCATCGTGACAGGGGTAAGGGGGCCACCGATCTGATTGGCTACTGAAAATTGCATGCCTGCAGGAATCTTCTGCACGCAATGACCCGCACTGATCAAGTGATACCCACCTGGAATTTTTTCATACGGTTGGATCGTGCATACGAAGTGAGTGACCCCGTGAAAGGTGCCGTACAACGCCAACGTCGCATTGTAGGCGTCTCCCTCGAAGCCCGCAGGCGGTTGCGGTGACTGGGCACTGCACGAGAATGCGGTCAAGATAAGAAACAGGATAATCAGCAGACGACGTATCATTCGGGGCTCTCCTCGGTCGCGTTTGTTTTTGGAGCCACATTCGCGAAGTCGTTCTGTAAATCTGAAACCACGCCAGCCTTGGCCTTGGAAATTTCGAGCATGGCCATTCGCTGCTCGTGAATGTCTTCCTTCAGTGAGTGGGCCACCAGCAGGCCCTGGACCGCCGTCACGAATAGGGCGAAGGATGTCAGGTCTTTGCCGTGGAGCCAGCCGTACACGCCTGCGGCTGAAAAGCAAATCGCCGCGAAAGTGCAACGGCCCTGGAAAATATTGAAGAACGTGGATGACGCGGTTCCTGTCACCAGGTCCTGCACCCACTTATTTTTGCTAATGTCCTGAAGCATCTTGTGCCCCCGTTTTGATTTCAATCGCATTATCTTGGCCCCGAACACAAATCCCAAAAAACTCGCCTTGCCACGGCTTGCCGTCTTCGCAGTTCAGTTTGAATAATTCTCGAATCGGCACCGCGTCGATCCGAACGTCCGCACAGTGCCAAATCACTTTCTCGCTGTCCGGGTCTCCGCACTGCTCGATCTCCCAAAGCCTCGATACGATCACCTTTCGGGTGAGCGGATTGAACGCCCTGGGATTGAGCCGCACCAAATATTTCACTGAACCTGGTCGCCTTTCTTTTCCTCAAACCCAACCTGGCGATCCTTCAGCGATTTCAGATACACGCGGTACACGGCACTGTTGACTGCCACGCGAAGCTTATCGAGAGCCCAAGTAATCGCGAGTTCGAGGATCAACTGTTCCGGCGTGGCGTTCTGCGGATCGGTTGCTTCAGGTTCCACGAGCCAACCATCGATCTTGATTTGATTCGTGGCGTCCAAAATCACCGTTCCCGTTTTGATGACTTTCATAAGGCACGCACCGGAAGAATCTTCGCAGTCTCGAACCAATACCAATTATGTTCATGTTTCTTCGCGTACGCAGTCGTACGCCTAATAATCTGGTGGGCAGATTGTCGATCACGGAAAATAGTGCCGGGACTGCCCAGCCATAAGATGGGTTTTTCCCCTTCCATCGGCGGACTGGCCTGGTGCAGGCCCATAGTGCTCACAACAACGTATCCAACGATCTTTTGTTTCACTGTCCGTCTCCCAGGCCGCGTTTGATCCGGCGAATGAGATCGGGATAAGAGTCACCCCAAATGCTCGTCCATCCACCGATACCCCGCATGTCGGCCTTCAAATATCCGGACCGCTCGATCACAACGTAGTCGACACCAAAGACCGAAACAGTTTTCTTTGTCCGTGTCATACGTGCTCCTCAAAGGTTGATAACCACTTTTCGAGTGCCTCGATCAAAATCTGCTTCTGCGAATAAATGCCGCATGTAAATTCAACTTCGCCAACAATGACGGCGTACATATCGGCCCGCCTACTAACACAAAGTGGCCCGATCCAGCGAAACGGTTTGATCTCCTCAGCCATTAGATTTTTGGCGTAGAAGTTGACGCGGTGATAGCAGCATCCGGCCCATTGGCATTAAAGATGTCGCAATGTACTGCGTGGGCGACCCCGCGATACTAAACTTTCCGGTAGAGTCTACATCCCCATAGGGACGAATGTGCTTTTCAAAAGTTTTAGGATGGACGTATATAAATGCCGTTTGTATGTGGGAAAGACGATTGCGTTGCTGAACGGAGTCATACTCTGTGATAACATCCAACATCGGAGCGTTCTCTAGCAGCACCGACAGGTCGATGTTTCGGCTGTAAGCCTCTGTCAACAACGCTGCTAAATGGGCGACCTTTTTCTGCTCGCCCAAATATTCCTTATGTTCCTGCCACCATCGATCTGACCAATAATCAATCAGGTCTTGGTTGTTCCACCACCGAACGATACGTTCCCAAACGCTCATGAATGTGCTCCTATTCTATAACGGAAAGTCAAATTGTAACACTCTTTCAGTTCGAAGTCAAGGGTTTGTCATCGTTTTTTGCGGAATTTTCACCCTTGTCATCATTCGTGTCTTCGACAACTACATCTAGCCAACGCACCTTATATGGTTGGACCAAGAAACCGCGATACCGATTTGAATCGCCACATCGCCGAATCAACGATCCCAGTTCCTGCACAAACTCATACTCGTTATCGAACACGAGAATAACCTGAGCGGTGAACTCCGTATGGGCCGGATACCCGTGGCCGGGATGGTTACGAGAGCGTTCATCACCCTCGTGGTAAACCAGACGGTTCTCCACGATCACCCACGTCTTCTTCTCGAACGGAATGTCCGTGTAATGGCTAACGGCAGTTTTCATTCTGCTCTCCCCTCGATTTGGTGATCCCTGTCTCAATGTCGTACACTTCGCCGCAGCCGAGGCATCGAGCAATGGTCGGCGACAAATCCTCCACCAGGCCGCCACAGCCCGAGCACGGCGGCACCACGGCAGGAGAGGGGCTAACCCCAGTCTGCGGTTCTTGCTTTGTCGAATCGTTCACCGCCGCGATCTCGCCCAGGGGCTCTGGTTCATACTTGAAGAACTGAGTCGTTTTCCCTGTCCGTGTTGGATGCGGACGAAATTCTGCCATCTCCCAGGGCCAGCGGTCTTCCTGCTCCTGCCTATCGCGGGCAATGTGATGAGCCCAGTGCTTCCGCAAAAATGGCCACGCGAGGCCCAGGATCAGGCCGTCGAACAGCAGCATCAGGAACAACTCAAATTCCCAGTGTGCCGCGTCACGCAGCAAAGACCAAAAGGTTTCGGACTCCAGAAAAACAATCATGCCTTCCTCCTCACATCAGCCGCAACGCGATCATAATTTGCGTTGCAGAGAACCAGTAGAACGCTTTCTTCCAATCGCCCTGCACCGCGAAGCCCAGCGTGGCCGCGATGTCTACCACGATCCCGAGCGTGACCGCCGCGTTCCCGAAATTAAAATTCCTCCACATCCGTGAACCCCTTTCGGCGGCACCGGGTGCAAACGTAAATGTTCCGCCGCTTGCCGTACCAGAACACCCAGGGCTCCACACACAGCGGGATGTGGCCTTTCCACATGCACCACAACCCCGCCCAAAATTGCCCAGGCACTACGAACCAATTGATGTCGGCGTCAATCACTCGTCGTCTTCATCCTCTTCGTCCTCGTCATCGTCATCCTCGTCGTCATCTTCGTCGTCTTCATCCTCGTCATCGAAGTCGTCCTCTTCGTAGAATTCATCACCCCCGCAGTTAGGGCAATGAGAGAAATTATCGGGATCGGAGTCTGTCGCGACAAGCTCACCCTCGTCGCCCGACCAGGAACATCCCTGGCCAAACGGGTCTTCGCAATACAGGATCACATCACCGCTCATTCTTCACCTCGGGATTTACGCGTAGGACGCGGATTGACTGGCATTGGTACTGGATAGCCGTACAACTTCTCAAAAGCTTCGGGATACGTGGCCGCGATAACTCCCACGTCGAGGGGATTCGCCGGCGGCATGATTTTTCCTGTTACGTTCTGCACCTTGAAAACATGATCGTGGCGATACCATTTCCCATCCTCGTGGTAAATGGCCCGAGCATTTCGAACCTCATCGAGCGTTCGAGAATCTGCCCAGCCTCGATATTGCCCGTGCTGATCCACCAAATCAACTATTGGCATGATCCCTCGCATTCTGCCACTCTATCGCGATTCGCAAAACCTCTAACAACTCGTTGCGACAAACTTCGAGCCACTCACTGGCCTCGATGGTCCCTTCGTCTTGTTCGTTGATGAGGGCCAACTCATAATCGTTGAGGATGGCTTTCAGATCACGCATGCGGGCCGCCCCATTCTTGCACGGTGACGGGCACCAACTCCAGCCCCGTATCCGCCGTCACAACGTGAAGCAGAAGCCGTCCGGTTCGCATGTTCATCGCAATCCATGCTCCATCATCCTGGGCATAGTACGTGTTGGCCAGATTGTCGATGACCATGAGAATGGGAACCTTGGCCGTGACTTCGATAATATGGCCCGCTCTCACTACGCGGTCGAGAGGGATCGGGCCGTGCGGTCGCGATTTCATGCGAGCCCCTTCGCCAGTCGTAGCAGGTTCGCGAAATAAACACGCACCGGATATGCACCCGGCATCTTGACGCGGAAGTGCACATTCCGCTGGGGGTCCGCATCCTTCAGACGGCCCGCCTTGCCGAGCATCATGTCGACGGACAGAGGAACCGAGGGATCGATCACGTTGATTTCCCACCCGGCGTCTCGAAATCTTTTAAACAACTCCAGCCGTTCGGCCAGCATCGCGGCAGTCTTCTTAGCTTGCTTTTCTTCGGCCACTTTCGCAGACCACTTTGCCATCGGAGATTCTCCTCATTTTAATTTGACGATCCCTGATCATAACACAGATCAGGCACATCAGTGTGAAACACAAAACTTCCCGGCAGACCACAGTCGTGGCGTATGTTTGCGGGTCCACTACTTGCATCCCTGGCCCGTCGCCATCGCGACATGGAGAGAGTACGGGGCACGCAGAATGTAGATCGCACACGGCCCGTCCTGCACCTTGATTAGTTCCTCGCCGTCGTCTGCCCATATCCGCCAGCTTGTGGCCGTTGGCACAGGCTTCGATTCTGACCGAACAGGAGGGGTATCTGGCCAGAATATCTGCATCACGACCAATGCCAAGATCGCGACGAACGGAACACAAATCAAAATGCGAGAAGGTAGTTTCATAACTCACCTCCATCATGTTTTTTCGCGGGATTTTCTGTCAAGCCCGCGTTCGCCAACTCCAGCGTGACCGCCGCCCTGGGCCTCAAATTTTGAGCATCCAAACCTTGAGCAGTCATGTCGATTATGACGCCCACCATCGCCTGGTTTTGTTTCTGCAACGCCTCCAGCCGTCGAGCAAACTGGTCCTCCATGTACTGGGCGTACATCCGTGCACAGAAGCCCCACCCCAACTCGATCCCCAATCGTATGCAGTTTCGCCGCACTGGGGCAGCCCCGGTAATGAACGGAACCTCGCTCATCAGGGCGTCCAGCACACTGGGCGTTAGTTCAGGCCGAGGCACCGGAATGGGCGGCGGGGTTTTGAGTGTCGAGAACATTATCGTCTCCTCTTTATCGCACGTTTCTTCGAGGCCGTCAAGCTCTTTTTTCGAGCCGCGACTTTTTTCCTGGGCTTCGTCAGAGCCCACTTGCGAATGCGGGAGGCCGCCTCCGCATTGAACCGCACACAGGCGATCCAGAGTTCGTTCGGGAACTGGGAGTGCTCCGACCAGTTCACCACACGCCAGCAGTGAAAAGCCCATTGCGTAGGCTCGTCGCCCCAGTTACCGTCAACCCATCCCGCCTCCACCTCAGAATTAACGGCGAGGGAACCCCGCTTCAAACACTTCGCTAACTGCGTCCGCCTGATGCGACGATACCTCAAAGATGAAGCGGGGCATGGCTGAACCATGTATCTCTTTTCCAAACGAAATGGACGGCAATTCACATCTTCAACACGAATCATTTTTCCTCCTCAAAGCGGACAGTGAAAATCAGGTGCATTGCAAGGATGCCCGGTGCACTCTCTTCGCCCGTTGACGCTACCCTGACCGAGACCCTCCACCTACAAGGTGGTCGTTCTGTCTCGGTACTCTACGTCCGTTGCTTGCCGCATATTGTCCCACGTGCCCACGCGTGATTGCTAAAGCAAGGCGGTGCAGATGGCAACTCTGTTCCTGGCATCCTTGCGATACACCTAATTGATGAACTCGATCTCGTCACCATTTTCCGAGAATATTCTCTTCAGTTCTTGTTCGCGAGCCTCGTCATCAATCATGGAATCATCATTGACGAAATAGGCGTCATACACGTGAGATGTGTCGTTGCTGAAGGGACTGCACATCCATGCTGGCCAGTTCTCCGCAACCTTTTCCTCTCCAGGGACGGGTACCTCGTGGTTGATTGCAGCCCGCTGCAGTTGGTTATCAGGGACGCCGCACTGTTGGCCAACAAAGCCGATGCAGCATCTCTTCCCATCAGGTCTAAGGAGCCTGCTTGCCTTGGTGCCTTTGCCTCTATACCACTGCTGACGATCCACAATGAATTTCATCTTAACTCCTCTCCAGGGGTTCCCTGGGGTTTTCGCTACCTGCCTCGGACGCCACGGGACCCTGTTCGAGATCGCAGACGTGGCACCGCGAGCCCGCCCGCTCCATCTCGGCCTGGGACGGCAGCCGCCAGCCGAACGGGCATTGCTGCGGATCGACGCTGTGCTGGTGCGAGTGGGCATGCTTCGAGCAGAACAGCATCCCGTCGCACTTATGGAACAGCCGCCGCGAACTACTGATGTCGATGAACCGTTTTAGATCGCTCACGGGGCCTCCAAGCGAATCAGAAAGTAACAGGGACGTTTAGGTCGCGGCTTTTCCACCGTAACACACACCCACTTTGACCGGGAACCGGGAGGCAGTGCACTACGCCTTCCGAATCAACCACTCGATGGGTGGACCCGCCTTCCCGATAGTATAGCTCTGCCGGGGCCGCGATGCGATACGCTCGTCCGCCGAAGTCGTATTCCCGCCAGTATTCGTTGCTGATATCTTTTCTGATTAGCTCTGACATGGTTCCTCCAATGAAAAGAGTATACCAGAACCTGTTTTTTGTGTCAAGCAAATTCGTTACAAGATGTAATTAATTTTCGTTGTGCACAGTTAGATACGTGATCGCGTCCTGCAGATCGGAGATACTGTCATTAAACATCCCGATCCCAGTGTTGTGATTTCGACAAATAATGCTTCGGTCGCGACCCGTCTGATGGTTATGGTCTAAGACGGGCTCGTTGCCGCCAACGACCCCAATTGGCCCCATCGTATGCCCACCAATCGGACAGATACCTTCCTGGGCGTCGTACCGCCGTTGAAACTCTGCGTCTGACATGCCGCGACGTTTGCTCCGCAGCCGCCTAGCCTCAGCACGCTGCGGGGCTTCTTTTCGGTATCGCCGTAATGCACGCGTGATGGTACCCATAAAATCTCCAGAAAAACAGCATACCACAAGTCAATCAGGATGTCAAACATGGTGTAACGAGTTTTAAGAAATCGTGTAAGGGGGGTGTAGTCAAGCTACGCTGGGGTAACGGGGACCTGGGGGCTTTTTCCCCGCACGTTCGATTCCAAAAGAGACTTCTTTTTCTGCCCGAGCAATGTTAATGCCAAACACGCCGATGGCCATCGCTGACAACATTGGAGTTAGCGACCGAGCATTCAGATCGCGGGCTGGGGCGTATAGGAAAATCGCTTTGATGTGCTTAACTCTATCAAACAGCGTGCGTTATATGCGAGCCCAGGCCACGCAGCCGACTATTCAAAAATACTGAATCTGAATAATGTGATAATGACGCAAGACTTAGCCTCAAACGTATACCATAGGTGCACCGAATTCGCGATTCGCGAACCGCGACCAGGCCGCGACTGACCGCCGACACCTGCCAGCGGCCTATGAAAAACTGTAACTGGTCACGAAACTGCCCAACTGGCCTATGGAAAACTGTAGATCGCCTATGAAAAACCATATATCGCCTATGAAAACTGGAATATATGAAAAACCATAGGTGCCGAGATTTCGGCATCAAAGTTTGGTCAAAAAGGTGCCGAACCCCTATCACCACCCCCGAGTAATTTTTACCTAGCGTGTGCCACTGCCGTGGGCAGACTCGTTTAAAATATCGCTGGGGAAACTCGTTCGAGATAAGACCGCGTGATGATCGCTACCATACGCTGATCTGGCTCGTCTTCGATACCGGCTTAACCGGATGTGCTGGCCGCAACGAATCGCACAAAGAACACACGCCAGGATCACAGCACGGCACTATCATCGACGGCACCTCATTCGACGAGAACTTACTCATGCCCTGCCAGTCGGTGTACTGCGGCATCTCATCCCGAGGCTTGACAGAACGGTCAGTCGCAAACACGTAGACGCCGATGATCCACATCATGGCACCAGCACCAACGAACAGACCGACCAGGAACGCCAACACAACCATAAATCCTCCTCCAAACTGTCTCTATCCACCTCTACCTACCTCGCTACATCTACCTCTCTACCAGTTAGGACTGCAGGTAAGGTTGAAAGTGCCTGAGGCGGGCCGCCCATTTTGGAATGATGCCGTCCGAAATCAACGCGGTACGGGCTCGCTGGAATGCGAACCGCACGAGGCGATCACTCCTCTTTCGAGATTTCGAGCCAGCCGCCTTGGTCGTAGGGCTGCTCCGTGTCGCCTATCTTCCCGTCTATGCAAACGGTTGACGCGACAAGCTGCTGTGACGGTGTGAGCCGCTCGATTTCCCGCTCCATGATGATCCGCTCGAACCGCGTGCCAAGGTCGTGGTAGGTGTGTGTAACCCGCCAGCCGTCGCCCCCGAGCACATCCAACCGCTCGTTTAGTGCGGTTGAATCTTGATACCGCTCCGTGTCGATGATGATGTACTCGTATCGCTTGCTCATTGTCCGATCCTCCTCACTTAGTGAAATGCCACATTCCGATAGCCACCGCGACCCAGCCAAATATCACCGCCACCGCGATCACCGCGATCCGCGTCTTGCTCTCCGCACTGTGATGATCTTCGGCGATTATCACTTTTCGTGTTTCGCTCTCTTCAGCAGTTACGGATTTCGATTTGAAATTCAATTTTTTGTCCTTTT
>JGI24890J29729_1000919_pt1 | contig 15441 bp, 21 predicted proteins | sample FreactcultureFD7_FD_29729 | JGI IMG/M metagenome (IMG submission 29729)
TCGAAACGGGATTGGTTCATTTGGCGAGATGCTCGAATGGTTGAAGGGAAGCGAACTCCTCCCAACAACTGGCGCTCTGCTTTCGGTGGACCGACTTGGACATGGGTAGAAGAGACGCAACAAGTGAGTCTAACAGCCGATTTCTCGATCCGATTTTCCTTCGCCAGCTGATTAGCCTGCTTTGTCTGTTCCTCCTCAGTATTACTATCACAGGTACGTCTTCATGGATTCTACGGCTCTCCTCTGAGCCTTCCGCTGACTCCCTTCGCTCGTTTCTCCATAGCTTCCTCCCCGAGCAACCAGATTTGAACTGGGAAAACGAGGAATGTCGAGAAGCGATCTACGAGGATGCCGTTCGATTCTGGCTCAAAAAAGGAATTGCTGGTTTCCGAATCGACACAGTCAGTACGTCGAACACCTCCCCTCCTCATCTATTATCGCTGACATGGTCTTCTCCAGGCCTTTACTCCAAATACGACCTTGATCAAGACGTTCCCGTTACGAATCCAAACCTTGTCGAACAACCTGCTTGGGATTTGATGGGAGCCGGTCCACGAATTCACGAGTTCCTTCGAGAATTGAGGGAGAAAGGTCTTGGAGAAGAGTACGTCCAGTCTTGTCAATTCTTTCTCGCATCTTTCCTTTTGACTAAACTGATCCAACGCCGCTCTAGTGCTGTCGCTATCGGTGAGCTCGGCAACTACCCTTCGCTCGAACAGGTTCTTACCTACGTCGGTACGAAGCGTAAGGAACTCGATATGGTGTAAGTAGCCTACTTTTGACTACGTTCTTTTCACGAGCCTTGCGCTGACTCGATGACTCGACTCGCAGTATTCAATTCGATATTGCCATGCTGTTGAACTCGGGATGGAAGTTCATGGCGACACCTTGGAAGCTCTCGTCATTGAAGGAACTCACTCGAAGTGGTCAAAAGCTCAATGATCCCTCGAACGAAGCGTGGGGTGAGTTTTCACGAAGCTTCCTCGACCCTTGTTGAAACTCGAACTTATGAACATTTGACAGGTTTGAATCACTTGGAGAACCACGATCTTGCTCGTTCAATTTCTCGCTTCGCAAGCGATGCTCCCGAATATCGAGTACAGTCCGCGAAGATGTTGGCTACTTACATGTTATCTATCTCTGGTACTCCCATAATCTGTACGTTGCGCTACACTCTGTACAACTTCGACGTCGCTGACCAAACCCTTCGCTGTGAACAGACCAAGGTCGTATGTTGATCTTCGACTGGGTCCATGCCTTTCTTTCTCTTTCGACGAAGCTAACTCTTTGCTCCTTCCATCTCTACAGAGGAGATTGGAATGATCAACATCCCGAAGGACGTCGATATCGACACGGAGTACAAGGATTGTGAGCGCGATATTGCTACTCTGCTCCTTTAATTCGAGAAGGAAGCTGATCCTGTTCTCATCTTCCCTCTTCGCTTCGACAGGCGATACGATCGGATTCATGGAAGAAGTACGACTCGCCGCCGAAATGGAAGGGAGTGAACCTGGTCTCATCGAACGTGCAAAGGATGGAGTGAAGACCTTCGCACGTGACCATGCGCGTACTCCTATGAACTGGGACTCATCCAAGAACGGAGGCTTCTCGACCGCCGACAAATGTTGGATGATGCCTCACTCTTATGAGGAAATCAACGTTGCCGATCAAGAACAGGACCCGGAATCCGTTCTCAACTTCTATCGAACTCTCATCAAGTTAAGAAAGGAACACGAGGACGTCTTCACCCATGGTGCATTCGATTACGATGAGGAGTCGAAGGAAGGAAAGGATGAGAATATTTTCGTTTACACGAAGACGTCGAGAAAGGATCAGTCAAAGGCCGCGGTCGTCGTACTCAATTTCTCAGACCAAACTCAATCGTACTCGCTTCCAGAGGGAGAGGAGAAGAGGAAGGTGGTTTTGGATTCGGGTAACGCTGGAGGAGAAGGTGAAATTGCTGCTTATTCTGCGAAGATTTACATGTAGAGCGAAGGTAGAAAGCTTAGAATAGTATAAAGGGTCGTCAGTTCTAGTTATATAGACAGTCAGTATTGTTTCATATCGGGCAAAAGGGTCTCATTGATAGTAAAGTTTCCGTTTCGTCGTAGTCTCTCTTCAAAAAGTCGTCAAATTCGTTTGTCTCACTCCTTCGATGTTCTCCTCCTTCTCGTAGCTACTGCCGAGAGAGATAGCAAAGAGCGATAATGAACGACGTGTAATTGCAAGACTGAAAGGATAAGACTAAATGAAAGTACAAAACGACAATGAGCAAAACGAAACAAGGAAAAACTGGGCGACGTCAAGAGAAGGGCACAACGTGACGATGAAGAAAAAGGGCGGTTCGAGGTTGAGTACAGCCGGATCGGGATAGAAATCGGATGAAGAGAGATGAGCGATAGTCGAGACTTGGCGAGGAGCGAGGGGCGAGGAGCGAGACGGAGGCGTTGGCGAGAGATAGTGTCCGTTTGAGTCTCGTCGATTACTGTGTTACGAGCGATACAGAACGAAACGGTGAGCAAGTCAACCCCAGAAGTGGAGAGAAAGAAGAGGAGGAGAGCTAACGATATTTGTAGTAGAATCGACCTCGATAGTCGGTACTGCATTCGGTCAAGCCGTGGTCAGTATCTGATCTCACTCAGAAAGCTCGCCCATGGAGACGAGAGCAGTCGAAACGAGGAAAAGGGAGACGTACCGATACTACTCATAAACTTCAAGAAAACGACCAAGTACTGATCCACTCTCAATCCCTCGACAACAACCTCATCACCTTCTCCTCTTGTTTCTGCCTCCTTGTCCTTCTTCCCACTCGATCCACTACTGCTCTTGCCAAACCATTTCCCTTTCTTCTCCTTCTCCTTTCCCTCTTCTTTCTTCCCACCACCAACACTAGCTTCTCTCTGTTGCAATTCCCTCACTCCTCCGTCCATTCGTTCAATGAATCGTTTCATCACGTTCGAGTGCTTGCAAGGGTGGACGCTGGCGATCGAGAGACCGGAGAGATGGGGAAAGGGTTCGATAGTGACGGTTTTCATGGCGTGATCGGAAGAGACGTCTGATAAGGCTGATTGAGGGGGTAAAGGTCGTTTTTGCTATCCAGAGAGAGGTTGAGGCGGTTAGTTGAGGAGATCAAAGTGAGAGAAGGGGGATGCGAAAGCGCGAGGAGAAGAGATCGAGAGAGGGGTGGGAAGAGGGAACCTACTTCGTCGTAACCGAGTAACCACATTCGTGGGGTTTGGTAGTACTTGTCGTACGTGATCATACAATCGTACGTTCGCACTTGAATTACATTGCTATCTCCATCGGAAGACCTGTACGAATTGGAAGAGATGGAATCAACCTCTCGATCTGACGACAGTGATGCAAGATCCCAAACGCAACGTACGGTGTTTGTAGATCCCTCTTATCAATCTGAACGACAGCATCGTCGTCCTCGTCTTCCTCGACCAATCCAACCAAGTTCTCGTCCTCATCTTCCATATCCGGTATATCCTCCATATCGGGTACATCTTCTTCCCTCAATGAAACGTTCCCCATCCCTTCTGATAGCTCACTTTCATCTCGTTTCGATTGTTCATCTTCGAGATCTGGGATTTCATCAATTACTGTTGGAATTTGAGTGGTCGAGTTCGGATCTACCATCGAATGAGTTGTCAATACTCAGTTTGACAGAGTAAAGAGGAACACAGACGGTACCATTCGAGTTTGTATGGGTTGCTACCCATTCATCTTGTTCATCTCCATCTCTATCGATTACTCCTTCTTCCTCTGCAAAGTTCATGATCATTTCGGCATACTCATCCTGACCATTCCCATGACCACCTTGTTGACCCAACTGACTAACCCTCCTCAAGCACGGCACTGTACACTCTCCCTCCAAAAGAATCAGTCAACACACCTCCGGATGAAAAGTGGATGAGGGTTGAAGACTGACCATTCCTACTAATCAAGTATTGTTTGTCTCCCGGCAAGTAATCTCTCGCTTTTGAAGCGTCACCCGATTCCCACGTCCAAGTTGGAAATTTATAACTGAGGAAATCACCGGCTGCTACGAATTCTTGAGGGGTTAATCGACCAGTCTCTTTGAATTTAGAATCGCGTAATACTGGTGAGAGGTAATCTCTGACTGCCCAGAAATGGGTCTGAGTAAAGGAGGGGAAGGACGAGATGAGAGGGGTTAGCGTGACACTTGAACAGATTGAAGCATGAGTGGATGGAGGGAGAGGGTAGACTTACTTGTATTGATCCCAACATTGTTTGATTGAGTGTACTGTATCGAGTAGTGAAGGGTAGAGAGTAGAGAGTGGAGAGGTTTGTTCAATTGATTCAACTGTGTCATGTCATCTCAACATCCACTAGTAAGCTCATACTAGACTCTATCCTACTCTATAACTCACTCCGATCACAACCATAGGCATCCGACATATTACCTTATTGTAGGAAATATCCAAATCAATCTTCATCTCTTTTTCAATCTTACACGGATCTGAAACTAGGTATAGGCATTCCCTTACTTCATACACGATGAAATACTGATTAAGCTCGGAATGACTTAGCCCAACAATGGAAAGATGTCAAAGTCATCGAGTTGGAACAAGAGAATTCAGTAGTATTGAGAGGTACTCCTAAAACCGTACGCTTACCTCTCTATACCACTCAGTACTATTACCCTGACACTGATCCAGCACGTGTACAGGGTCCACCATCGATAGTCTTACCAATGAACCTTCAAACTCCAACTTCCCTTTCCTCGTTCGTTTCTCCCCTTCACCTCCCATCTCAACCCCTCACTGACCTTCTACCTTTTCAATAGACTCTCCTCAATCCTCGAAGCCGTCTCCTCCCATCCAGAATGCACCTCAATAACAGAGAAGAACGAAGGAACTCCCACAATCTATCTATCAATCGTTGAGAAGGATAGTTCGATCGTTTACTACGTACTGAGGAAAGGGATCGTCAGTCCAAAGGAAGTGCCTGAGTAGAGGAGACGAGCAAGGTAAATTGGAACTGAGAGGGATTGATGGGTAAATCGGGTTCATGGGTAAGAATAGGAGATCTCTGTTTGTTGTAACGAGTACTAGTATTGCATCTTAACTGTGGAGGTTCGAGTAGCGTCGTAGCTCGAGCAGAGAAGCGGTGCTGTAAAACGCGAGGTAACCCTTGAATATGGAGGAGATCCGAAACTTTCATCTTAGACAATCGATTCACTGCTCGTATTCCTTTTGACGAGCGCGTCTCGCTTGCTGCGCGTGTTGCGGGAAGGGGGAGGCAGCGGCAAGTCGTGTTATCCTGCTTGAGTACTCCCGATGTACTCGACACTCGGTTGGAGTGGGTGCCGAGAACAGCGAAGAATCAAGTCGAAACCAAGCAATCGCATACCGTGCTCCCTCGCTCGCTTGGTTTCATTTCGCTCTCGACTGGTCGACGCGCACTGATGGAACTAGGAGGAGACGGATTCAAGCGTGATTTTGCGAGCATTTACAGTATCAACAACAAACCGAAACAGATAAAACGAAACTGCACATTTAAAGATCCAAATCAAGCGAACAAGCGTTTCTCCCCTTCCTTCCTTAATCCCCAATCACTATCTTCTCTACTCCTTCAACTCGATCTCAATCTCACCATACGCTTCCTCTTGTCTGATACTCCTGAAAACTCCCTTCATCCCCAAACTCAAAGTATGATACAACGCTTGAGCCGCCGTACTAGCCGTCATTTCCTTCGTCGGTACCAACTCGCTGAACGTGACGAGTTTCTTCTTGGGAGGAGTAGGAGCGGGGAGCGAAGACGAGATACGAAGGATGTATTGGTAGAATTTTAGGGATTCTTGTTCGAGAGTTTGAGCGAGCTCCGAGGGGCGAGGTGAGGCGACTAAGGAAGATGCTCTTGAGATTCGACCGACTAGATGAAAAGAGAGAAAAAATTCATTCAAAGCTGGCTGGAGAGGGAGAAAAGAGAAAAAAAGAGTGAGCGTACCTTCTTCCATATCTCCTCCGTATTCAGGTTGAATCTCACCGAATCCTTCGAGGCCGAAAGAACCTTGACGAGAAGCTCGATCTCCGATACTAGGAGGTTGAAGGGAAGGAGTACGAGAAAATCTCCTCATTCTAATAATCCGATCGAACCGCAAATTTCGATCAGTTCTGATCGATCTAGCGTTGATGAGGAGTAGAGGCAGTGGCAGAGTGGGAGAGCGGAAGAGAGCTTACCCAGGCAAGTCGGGTTGATCTAACGAGATTCTACCTTCTTGACCAGCTCCAGCAGGAGAAGAGCGTCTCCTTCCTCCCAAATCAGCTATATCCCGACCTAGCTTGATCAGTACTTCTGCTTGCGAGGCGAGGTATGTAGAAGTAGAGACTCACCTCTACCTTGATCACTCGCTCCTGCAGTTCCAGATTCACCAGCCCAAGGAGTGAACGAAGGTCGAGTACCGAAACTTGATGCGAGTGCTCCTGCTGAAGGACTCCTAGCTCTGCCTAGTTCCATCTCATCTTGCTATGAGCCATTCCAAGTCCGTCAATTGAGCTATTTTAGGAGAGAACCGAGAAGAGATGAAAAGTGACTTACGAAGAATTGCGGTTCCATTCCGCCGAGATCGGCTGTGAGTCGATCCAGCGTCTCAGTATCATTTCAGTCTTCTCCGATCGAAGCTGCGACGTGAGAGAGTGAGGGAAAAGATCGACTGACCATCTCCTTCTTGACGCATATCGCCTCCGTAATCCCTCCCAGCGAAGAAATCTCCCTCATCGAACTGACCTCCAATCCCTTTGAGACTCGCAGGAGATACAGTACCTCTACCCCTTCCCATCTCGACAGGTCGTTGTCCAGCAGGTACAGCGAGGAATGGAGAGAGAGACGGTTCGTTCTTTCCATTCTTGCCGAGTCGTTTCTTCGCTTCTAAACAGATGTAAAGAGAAAGAGATTGAGAAGAACAAGATTAGTCTGGGGATGCAGGAGTGATGGGAGGGAAGGAGAAGAATTGACGAACCGACCGCTTTTCCACCGTCGAAAGGAGTCATCTGAACTGCGAGACTTTCGTTCCAGACTAGGGACCAACGAAGTGTCAACGATCAGCTCGACTGCGAAGAGGCCGAAGGGAGAGAAGGGGAAGGAGGCTCACATTTCGATAGAGCAGGACCTTGAACTGTTTCGCGACAAACGTCGAGATAAATATCTCATCAGCTCAAATAGTTCGACCTGCTACACTTGTAATACGAGAAGAGACATACAGAGTAGAGGAGGACCAAAGATCAACTCCATCGCTGTCTTGTGAGCTTCTTTCTCCTCTTGCACCTTTTCCATCTTTTTCCTTTCGACAGCCATTCTCTCGTTGTAGGTAGCACGACTCGTTCGGAACGCATCATCAGTGAGTTCGGTAGTACGATCGATCGAGATTCTCTGCGAGGAGGCGAATCAAGCAGGATCAGAAAAGGTCGCGAACGGAGAAACGAGAAGAGGGAAAGCGAGCAAGAGACGACGTACTTTGGATTTCTTTTGACGTTTAGCAACTTGTTTGACTTCTTGTACTTGCTCGAGAGCGTCCGAGATTCGTCGTTTCGTACCAGAGGAAGGAGTTTGACTGAGTTCTTGATCGAACGGGAGTCCTCCTTCGACTCGACCAGCGGGAGAAGAGGCCTATCAACGAGACGAGTCGCATTCGAGTCAGCAATACTAAGAGTCGAGGTGTTGAAAAAAAGAAGAGGAACTGCTTACTTGTCGTCCAGCGAAAGCTCCTTCTCTAGCTGCGAATCCTTCTGCATGTTCCCTCGCAACTCGAGCTTCCAAACTTTCTCCTTCGATCGCTCCGAGCATATCTCCATAGTCGACAGGTTGATCTTCCATCCCTCCCATATCCATATCACCTCCGTATTCTTTTCCAGCGAAACTGTTCGCACAAGATCGGGCGATCAGCGAGTATACTCAGCGGGGAAACGTTAGAAAGAGAAACGGGATGCTCACAAATCTCCATAATCATCATGTTGTACTCCACTCGTCGAAGGTGCTGGACCGGTCCTTCCTCCCGAACTAGCAGCGCGAAGTACAGCGTCAAGTTCAGGACTTTGACCTTCGAGAATACCCTATCATCCTTCGTTCGAGTCAGTCCTCTCGAGACACTCCTAGTAGAGGAAGAGGCGAAAACACGTACTCGTTCACCTTCACCAAAGATTCCTAGTTCGAGTTGTTCTCCAGTTCCAAAATCGCCTCCTAGACCTGCTTCGAATCCTCCTTCGTACGCGTAATCTTGAATGTGAGGTTCTTCAAGAGTGATATCGGCTGCTCGAGCTTGATATGCACCAGTTGGTTGACGGAATGGAGAATCACCACCTGAATCCGAGAAGAACCGATTGAAATTCAGTTTCGCACTTTCGACGACGAAGAGAGGGAGAAGAAAGTATCGACGCACGTTCTGGAGTACCTTCGACACTAGGTACGATCCCCTCAATTTCGAAATCAGGAGTCATGGCTCGAGGTTCAGTTCCAGGTAAATACCAGTTTCCATCGTCAATTCCATCGTCTGGATTGTAACCGTACAAAGCCAAAGCTTGATTCTTGACGAGAGTGAGAGCAGGAGGTGCTGCGATTCCCTTATCTCCTGCTTTTGCGGCGGCGCCAGCCTTGTGAGAAGGAACGAGATCGATCTTTGCCGTGATATCGGTTCTGTAGTACGGCAAGTTCAGCTCAACTGATATCGACAGAACAACCAGAGAGTGCTTACGAAGCTATGAGTGCATCTGATAGAGCTTTCCTTAGTGCTTGATGGAATTGAGTGACATCGGAAGAGAAGAAGAGGAACTATTTCGATAGAGAGATGTCTAGCGAATGAAGATCGGCTCTCGGTGAAGAAGTGGAACGAACCTGTTGTTGGTAGACACGAGCTATACCAGATAGTAGATTCGAAGAGAGTCGTAAAGCGAGAGGTTCAGCAGGAGCTGCGACTTGTTCACTGTTTTCAGGAGGTTTGCGATTAGCTGAAATTCACTAAGATTATCGACTGAGGAGAGTGGACTGACCATGCTTTGACGAGATCACATGCCAGTAGCTCCTTCTTACTCAATTTCTTGACTCCTGCTGATCCTTGCACTCCGATTGAAGCTGCCAACCAAACGACGGCGAAACCTCCTTTCTTTCCGACTAATAGCTGTTGAGAAAAGAACATCGATAGATTACTCTACGTTTACGCGTCTAACCTGATTCGCGACTGATCTGGTCTGATTTGGTCGGGAGCTGGTGATTGAGAGAAGTGAAAGAAGGAAAGTGAGAAAGAGAAGAAATCAACAAAGAGGACCGAGATCCTCGCACAGTTCTCTTTGTTTTTCACTTACACTTATCTTTTCTCCTCTCCGTAAAGAGATCTCTATGCCACNTCCAAAGACTCTTGCATGGTCGAGCGAGGCCGAGAAAAGGGGGACATCTCACCAGAAACTCGAATTTCGTCGATTACACCTCGGCATCTCGACCTGAAGAGCTGCTGATGATTGCAGTGGACTTCTAGTAAGCTACTGGTACCTCAAGAGTCCAGCACTCATCGCTCGAGAGGGTTTCTTGTCCCTGCTTAGACTCCTTTCTCCTGACCGTCTCCTTCTCTCTCTAAGCCTTGGATCGATGTAAGAATGGCTGGACGGTGTTGCCATATTGTGTAGGTTATGTAGAGATCGTCAGGCTAAACTCCTAGCTTTGTCGAGGGAGTGGTCAAGGTTCATCAATTTCCCCCCTCTTTTCTCCTTTCCCCTTCGCTGCTTCTTCAATCCATACCATTCGAAACATCACCAACCTCACAAGACAAGCTGTAGCTACCCTTCGAGCTCGAACCTGGCAAGGTCTCGGCTTCCCTCGTCGCATTAGGCCAGATTTAAGTGCAGAATGGTTCGTGAGACTTCCTGTACCCAAGCAAGTGTCAAAACTGAAGTGTAGCCTACCCACAGAGTCAAAGTAGTGCTCATAACGATCTCCAGCAATCTCGAGCTTCACTCGCCTCTCTTCCCCCCGAACTTCGCATCGAAATCGTTCAACATCTCAAAGAGTCAATCGCAAAGGAGGCCCTCACTCCGAGCTCAGCCAGAAGTGCATTACGTCGACAAGGTCTCGCAGTTGCTCTCGTCGCAAGAGAATGGAGGGGCCTGGGAACGAGCATGAGCTGGGAAAGATTCGGGATCGATGACGATTCGGAGGAGGGGAAGCGAAACGTCGAGCACACAGAGGAGTATCGACAACTCGCGTCTCGGTACATCACGAGGCTCGACCTGTCGCTCCTTGATGTTTCGTCGGCCGAGGGATCCGCAGCTTCACCGAAGGCCTTCAGTCGATTCTGTTTGAGCCGCTTCTCCGACCTTCATTCGTTGAATGAGTTACACCTCAGCTTCGACACTGAGATGGACCTACAGATCGTACTCATCGGCATCCGAACATCGAAACTCCCGAAACTACGTCGACTTGCATTATCTTTCGACGACCGATGGTCTTACAGCAACTTTCGACTTCGCTACGATCCTCACGCCTGTTCAACCCTTCTAATCGCCCTTCGTACCCTCACTTCCATCGAATGGCTCAAGATCAGTCTACGCACGCCCTCGGATGCAAACCTACCTTCGGAACGAGACTTGCCGCTGGAATTCGTGATTGAGGCCCCTCTGTTGAAGCTGAAGCATCTAGAGTTGGATCTCGCCGCCGAATTGGACCGTGGGCCGAATCCACCGCGCTCTCCCATCGAATTGGAGGACCGACTCATTTACCTTCTCTCCCTTCCCTCGCCCAAAATCCTTCGCTCTCTTCTTATCTCAGCGACTTCCGTCTCTTCCGACACTATCTCTATCATCAGCACCTTCACATGCCTTCGCACCCTCTCTCTTCGTCTCGAGCCCGACGTTCTCGCCAATATCTTTGACCTACTTCCACCTCTTCTTCTCAATCTTCAGAACCTCGAAACCTTCAGTATCACGACGAACCATACCATCGAACGCTTCCATCAGATCAGACCTACGCCTCTCCAGCTATCCCGCTCCCTCGACTCTCTCCCTCCTTCTCTCATCGTTCTCGTTACCCATTTCGACCTCACGGCCTCCGAATATCACATCATCGCAACGGAGTTCCTCGAAAGTCGGACTAACTTCCCGCTCACACACTGGGCCTACTACGATTCTCCTCTCGAGCACAACTCGCTGCAACGTCGCCCATCGTCAAACTATGAATTCGTCCTCTTGCAAAGATACAAGAAGACAGCAACAGATTCGGGCGCCGCTCGTTGGGATTCAAGGCCAGTGCACTTCGTCTTGCAAGACGGGCTGCGGCATCGATGAAGCAGAATTCGACCCACTTCCTCCAGCCGAGACAAATCGCTTTGACCCTTAGTACGTGCATCGTCCGCTCCCGACATCCGCCCTCGTCCCTCTTACCCTCTCTCTTCCTTCCATCTTACCCTCACTCTGTCCTCACGTCATGACGGAAGAAGTCAGCAAGCGTCGTGGTCGCCCGAGAAACTTTTCCAACGTCGGACAGCCCACTTTCTCCCTCAACCTCGATCCATTGGAAGAATCTCGAGATCGGCTTATCGAAGAAGCGGGCAAACGTGCAAGGCAGACCGTGGATGCCCAAGGCCAAGGTGAGGGAGAGCGCCGGAAAGAGTTTGCGGATTATCTACAAGAGATCGTCAATAGGGCTGTCGATAAGGGAGACTATGTCGAGGCGATGAAAACTTGGAAGGCAGAGTACGAAAAGCTCTTCGAGGCGACGAATAAGAGCCGTAGTACCCTGAACAAGATGAAAGGTGACCGTCAACTCGATTCAACTCGTCGAGAGGTTATGTTCTCCAATAGGCGCGTGAGTTTGCACCACTAGATTCAGTTTCTGAACCCCACTCATAAGCCCTTTTCAAAGAACAGATCACGAAGAAGGTCCCCTTCGGTAAGCCCTTTCTGATGGAGGATTTTCGTCCACAGGCCGTCTTTGACGTTCGTCGAATTTCCCGCTTTTCGATATGCGATTGTCACTCACTCCGCTTGATCTCACAGAGTATCCTAGCCTCGTGGAAGGAAGAAATCGAGATGGATCTGTTTCAACTCGGCGCTCTCGCTATCTCCCAGTGCGAGAAGAAAGCTCGTCACGCTTGCTCTATGGCGGCCAACGATACCGCTCGCGCAATCGCCGATTCAAGGAAGGACCAACAGCTCGCATTGCTTAGGCATTGGCAGCGAGAATTGAAGAGGGAACTTCTCGTCTACCTCGGCAGCGCAAGAGACACTCGTTTAGCAGCTTTCCAGATCAGATACGAGATCTGTCGACTTACCAAGCTATTCAAAGATGGACAGCCTCCTGTGCGTAGACTGTCTCGCTATAATCCTCGCTGTCGTATGTCGCTGAACTCCGGTTTCGAAGCAGCTTTTCAGGAACGACGCCCTCAATGATTGCTTCAAAGTCGACGCGATTCTTGCTCGTGTACGACGATGGGAGGTAAGTCAATCTAGCTCAGACTTACGGTGCAATTCGCGCTTACGAACTTACGGTGATGTTGTCTAGGTCTCGAGCCATCAAAACTCGATCTCGCACCGTAGTCGAATTGGGCGGAGAGTAGCCGCTATCGAGGGAGTATGCCACTCCGGCGAGGCAGAAGAGGAGGGCGGGCTGTACTTCTAGTAGATCTTTCGTTAGCTCTTTGCAACTCCTCAGTTTCTGCCTCTCCAACCCGAATTGTGTTTGTCTCGCGAGTTCCATTCAAGGAGTTGTGCTAGCTAGAAGCTTTGGGAGTCTATTTGCATACATACAACATTAGAAGAGGAGATTAGAAGTGGCATGAGAAGAATATCGAAAGAAGATGACTAAAGACAAGGATTACGAACTTCGAAAAGAGAAAGCGAGCGTGAGACTACGGAATGGATATCGACAGTTACTGATAAGGAGCAGAGTGAAGGGATATACGGTTTAGAAGGTTAGTTCGTGAAATTAGTGAGGGGAATGCGAAGTGAGGGAGAGAGAGTAAGGGATACAGGATTTCGAGGGGACTACATCGCCCACGAAGGAGTGGAGAGAGGATCGTTGATATCCCATTCGAGAGAAGGATTGAATGCGAGTTCGGTAACGCGACCATTCGAAGAGTACCACGCGTCTTGATCTTTCGTTGGCGAAGAGAGCGGTTTCTTGACAGAATCGATTTCGGCGTCAAACTTGGGTGAAGCTGGAGTTTCGCCTGCTCCTCCTCCTCCTCCACCAACCAGTTCAGGAGTCTCGGCAGTGAGAGTCGAGTCGTCTGATACGTCAAATCCAGCTGCGCTCGCGTCGACGAAGAAGTCGAAATCGAATGCATCGGAAGCCGCAGAGTCTCGTGGAATCTGCGATGTCGAGAGGATATTTGAGGAGGGATCTGATGAAGCGAGAACGGTGAAGGAGGGAGGTTGGGCCGCAGGATTCGGAGGGACAATGGGAGGAACGAGAGAATCGGTAGTTGGGTGAGAACCGAGTTGAGAGCCGAGATCGAGGGATAGAGGAGTGAAGGAAGCAGAAGAGGTCGAGTCGAGACCGTTGAGCGTTTTGAGCATCTTCTCGATGAACGCGTTCGGATCTTGCTCGGCTTCGTCCTCCTCCCGTTTCCTCTTGAGCGACAAAGATTCTTCCGGTGCAGCTGGAGGAGCTTGAACCGTTCGTGGACTCGGTGAGGAGGTTGTCTTGAGTTCCTCCCGTAAAGCAGCGAGTGTCGCAGCAGGCGATGCTCCGTTCAGTTCCTTCTTCGAACCTTTCCCTCGCACTGGAGAAGGTTTCGTCAACTTGGCCAAGTTCGGTTGCGGCGACGTTCCAATCGTTGCTGGCGTCGATGGAGAAGCAGTATTCGCTGGACTTCCCGTCGTCGCTCCTGAAGCTGTCCGTCGATGCTTCATCGGTGGTGGTCTCAGATCTTCGACTCGAAGACTGTTCTTTTGGGCCATCATCGAGAACTGGTCGTCCTTGGGCGAAGCTTGATTAGCTTGAGCCGTTCGTTGTTGATTCGAAGGTGCGGCAGAAGTAGCAGGAGGTGCTGCTGCTTTTCCAGATGCCCGTTGAGCTGCATTCGCACGAATGTACATCCAACATCGTTGAAACTGATCGCGAAGGGAGGTGAGGCCGGCGAGGTCGAGCACGAATTGACCAGATCCGATCACTCTTAGTTGATCGTTGAATAAGGCAGCCTGAGAAGGGAAAAGAATGGTCAATTCTAGCATCGAACGCGAGAGAACGGAATGTTAGGAAACTCACGAAAGTGAGAAGTTTCTTGACAGCTGTTTGATCGCTGGTCATAGCGAGGAAGAGCGGTAGAGTTTCGACAACTCGGCCAACGTGAGGGATCAATTGACGAGTCAATTCGGTGACACCTTGCTTCTGATTGTCAGCGACATTGAGAATCTTGAGTTTGGCTGCACGAAGAAAGAAGGTTTCTCATCAGTCAGAATTCCGAAGAGAGGCAGGAGAATAGGTGAAACTCACGTCGAGTTGATTCGATCTCGTTTCGTATCGCTTGTACAATCCCCTTCGCTCGTTGAATCTGCTCCTGAGAAGGATTCGTGTTGATGTTTGGCGGTAAGGATGGCGTTGGCTCTCCATTCTGACCTCCGTTTTGCTTCGCGAGAGCTGCTTGTTGTTGTTGAGGGGTCATCGAAGGCGTCGATTGACGAGGTGGCTGCTGAGATTGGACTGATGGGGGACGTGCAGGAGGGGGATTGCTTGTTTGAGGCATCGCTTGACCAGCAGGGAGAGGTACGAGAGGAGGAGCCTGTGGAATGCTTTGTTGTCGAGCGTGAGCAGCTGCTTGATTCTGAGCCGCTTGTTGAGCTTGCATCCGAGAGACTTGAGCGGCTTGGGCCTGAGCAGCGGCGAGAGCCTGGGCTTGTTGAGCGTCTTGCTGCGACTTCCTCTGTGATTCCATGATCCGTTGTTGTTGCGAGAGGAGATTCTTCTGCCAAGCCTCCTCGAACGGTCGAAGGAGCTTTTGATGTACTCGAGCGAGTTCGAAGGAGATTCGTTGAGTATCTTGAGGAGCGTTGACGAGGTTCGGTGCTGAAGCATCTACAGGTAACGATAGTTTTGCGGCGATGTGATGCCATGTTTGACTCGCAGTGACCTGGGAACGAAGGAGGAGATTTCGTCAATGATCGGAAATAGAGAAAGAACGATGTGAAACGAGAAAGACTCACATTTTGACTCCCTCCACCTTGCGAGACAGCTTGATACAGCTGATACAGATCGATCTCCCTCCCTTCGACGTACGGCGCACTCTCGATCGGTTCTCCTCGATTTCGCATGAGTTCGAAGAGAGACTTCATGAATAGTTGCGGATTAAGCTGTCCGAGGCGGTCAAACAGGTCAGTTTGGAAATCTCGATTTGCCAGGTCGAGAGGACTTAGCTCACCTGAGATTGTAGCATACTGAGCTGTTGTAACTGAGCAGGTTGAGCGAGACCAGGAACCTGATTCGCGGGCTGAG
>JGI24890J29729_1000920_pt1 | contig 15439 bp, 21 predicted proteins | sample FreactcultureFD7_FD_29729 | JGI IMG/M metagenome (IMG submission 29729)
TGACCTCCGTCAAGTCAATCCTCGACAGCGTGCAGCCGCCCATTTCGTCTTTCCGCCAAGCGTTGAACGATCTTCAAAACCAGTTCGATCCGCTCATTCAAAGCGCGAATGCCGCGTCCGCGGCCCTCCTGAAGCAGGCCGAAGCCACGGCGAAAGCCCAGATCGCCAGCGCGTTCAACACCGATATTTCGAACCAGCTTCTGAAAGCCCAGTCCTCAGTTGCCGCGCAATATCACGACATGCTGCAGACGCAGGCGCAGCGGATCAGTGATGCGACGGCGCTCGGCGCGGACCTCAATCAGGTCATGGCCCTGAACCAGCAGGAAACGACGAACTTCGTCGCGAGCCTGTTCCCGGCGGCCAAACAGACATCGACGATCACCGACAACATTCAGGCGCTGACGACCGCGTTTGCACAGCTGTCGGCCCAAGCCGTGAAGGCTGGGCAATCGACCGACCAGATCACGCAAGCCTATCAGTCGGCCCTGACGTCGCTGCAGGCGCAGTTCAATCAGTCCACGGCTGACAGCTTACTGCAAGCGGCTAACCCGACCCTGGCGAGCCTTGAAACCCTGCTCAAGACCCAGAAGCAGCGGCTAGACGACGCCAAGGCGCTAAACGTCGATCTGACCGCAACGCAGCGACTGAACGCAATTGAGACGTCGAACTTCTTCGCCAACCTGTCTGCCACGCAGAAGGCGCAGCTGGGCGACTATCTGGGCCTCATTCAGGATTACACCGGCAAGATCGGCGTGGTCGGAACGCAGCTTCAGGACGCGCTGTCGCCAATCGTGTCGAACATGACGTCAATCATCAACGCGCTGAACGCATCGGCCTCGACGCTTCGGAACCTGGCGCTGACGATCAGCCAGACGAAAGATGCAATCGCGCAAAAGTACGGCGCCGCCGCGCCTACGGACGCGCTGGATGCCCTTCGGTCAAAGTTCCAAGATCAGGCCGCCTTGGCCAAAGGCGGCGACCAGACGGCGCTGCAGGGCCTTTCGCAGCTGGCCAATACATTTATTGACGCCAGCCACGCGCTTTATGGATCTACGTCCAAGTTCGTCAGCGATTACGATCTGGTGCAATCCCTGCTTGGCCAAGCCAGCCAGGGCGCGACGGACGCGGCGACCCAAGCCGAAAATCAGGCGCAGGCGCTGCAGACGCAGATCAATCTGCTGACCGACATCAAGAACATCCTCGGCGACAGCCAGCCGCAGATCTCCGCTCTGCAACTGGACTATCAGGCGCTGCTTGCGTCCTCGACGCAGGTGTCGGCGACAATCGCNGGNATCNTGCAGCAGCCGAACAACGGCCTGACCGGCGTCACGACGGATGTCTCGACGTATCAGATCGGCGCGCAGTCGATCAGCGACCTGCTCGGTCAGTACCTGGCGCTGCAAGCCGCGCAATCAGGCCAGACGCTGAACAACGACCAACTGGCCCAGCTGTCCCTGTTGACTGCGGGCAGTGCTGCCAGCACCAGCGCGATCAACGGCGCTGTAGCGACGGCGAACGCAACGGTTCCGACCGCCACGACGCCGGTCGCCGCGCCTTCGACCACAACTGCCGCGCCTGCGCCTGCGCCTGCCAATACGACCGCCAGCGACACGACGCTTGCGACCGTGTCGGGCTATTTTCAACTGCTGCAGTCGCAGATCAAAACGGACGACGCGACGCAACTGACGGTCCTGCAAAACCTGCTGACCGAGTTCCGCAAACTGACCCTTTACACGCAGCAATCGACCGCGAAGGCGTAACGCGATGGGATCTTTCTCGGCGGTCGCTGACCTTCCCGTCGATGAAATCCAGTTCGGCGGATTTCAGCAGGCGGCGACAAATTTTCAGAAGTTTATCGGCTCGCAGAGCGCAAGCCGCATTCTGGTCGTGCTAAACGCCGTTGCACATGCCTCACAGACCATCGGAACAATCACGCCGCATCCTTTGGGCGGCCAGCCCATCGACGATTTCCCGCCGCAGTTCCTCGGCAGCTATCAAAAGCAGTTTCTGTTCTCCGATGGCCCTTGGTACGGAAAGCCGACAGACCAGTTCAAGCCGAACGTGACCGCCATTCCGCGGATCAGCCTGTCAGCGGATGTGGATCGATTGCTGCCGCTTTCACCGGAAACCGCGCGCCGCGGCACGGTGTCGGCGGGAAACATCGAATTGATCAACGCCGATGGCGCGCTGGATGACCTGCTGGCCAGCTACAACATCGGCGACCAGATCATTCAAATTTTCTACGGCCCAGCTTATGGGGATTTTCAGGATTTCAAGCTGATCGGCGAGCTTGTCGGCGACCAGTTCGAAGCGACCTATGACGTCGCGCGGATCATCATCAAGGGGACGACCAGCTACCTCGACACTCCGCTCTACAGCCGCATGTATGACGGGACCGGCGGCATCGGCGGCGATCTCAGCCTAGCGAACACCGTCGTCCCGACGACCTTCGGCGAGGTATTCAACATCACGCCGGTCCTGATGAACCAAGGGTATTATGTCTATCAGGTCCACGACGGCCCTATCCTGGCGGTCGATGCGGTCAAGGAACGCGGCGTCCCGTTCACCTATAACGGCGACGTTCCAGACCTACCTTCGCTTGAAGCGGCGACCGTGCCGTCTGGAACCTATACCACTTGCCTGACGCTGGGCCTTTTCCGCGCGGGCTTTTCAGGATCTCCCGCCGGCCCCGTGACGGCGGACGTCCGCGGCGACAAGCCGGCGTCAGGCTATTCCGACCGGATGGGCGACATCCTGCTAAACCTTGCGTTAAACCGCGCAGGGCTTGCCCAGAACTTCCTGCTGCTCTCCTCCTTCCAGCAGCTGCCGACCGGAACGGTGGGCTATTACAGCGGCCAGAACGTCGTCACGGTTTCCGACGTGTTTAATGCCATGCTTCTTTCGATTAACGGCTGGTATGGGACCGAGCGCACCAAACTGCTTCGAGTCGGCTTCATCGACAATCCAGCCATTCAGGCTGTGACAGCGATGGTCGGCGACAACCAGACTCTGGACATCAACCAGATCAGCCTGCCGCAGCCGGCGCGCTACTCGCAGACAGTCAACTATCGGAAGAACTGGACGCCGATGGCCGACGCCGACGTGTCGAACGTGCTCGACTCGACCACGCGAGCGGCGCTGATCTCGGCAAGTCAATCGGTCACACTGACCAGCCTGGCGACGAAGCTGCGGGAACGATCTGCCATCATCGGCACCACCATTGACAGCCTATTCAAGAATCAAGCTGACGCGAACACGACCCTGAACCGCATCATGTCGCTCTATCAGGAAACCCGCCGCCAATTCCGCGTGACGATGCCGCGCGCGGGCTATTTGATCAACATGCAGGACTGCATCAGTTTGCAGAACAGCCGCCTGGGCTTCGCCTCGGGGAAAAACTGCATCGTCCTTGGCATCAAGGACAGCGGCACGTCGGATCAAGTCGAAATCACGGTCTGGGGCTGACGCATGGGCTTGAAACTGTCCTTTCAGAACTGGATCGACGACCCGGCGACGGTGATCACGCCCAGCCAAGAAACGACGCAGATGCCGGCCAAGTCGGTCGCGCAGACGCTGTCTTATCTGATCTGGCGCGCGCTGATCCCGTCGTCTCCGACCGTTACCATCAATTTCGATTTCGGTCAGGCGCGACCCGTTCAAGCCGTGGGCGTTCAGTTCATGCGGTCGGTCACGCCCGATCAATACGGCCAGACGCCAGGATATGCTGCGACCGACACAATTCGGGTTGAGCTTACAAACGCCAGCACGACGACCGGCGGCGTGACCACTGCCGATTGGACGGGAACACACGTATATGATTCCGGCACGCTCAATTCGGGCGTGCTGGCCAATTTCGGCACCTATGGCCTGTGGCTTGGTTCCAGTTATTCCGCCCGGTTCATGCGTGTGACCTTCGTGGCGACCTCGCGCCTGACGGTTGGCTGGCTCGACGTCAAACGCATTTGGGCAGGCCCGGTCATCGCGCCGCGCATCGGCTTTAGTTACGGGATAAATCACACATGGGAGTCGGCGTCGAAACTGCTGACGCCGCAGCGCGGAACGACGGTTTTCCCGGCCTACATTGAATCCAAGCGCAAATGGTCGTTTGTTCTCGGATGGGTCGATAACGCTACCGAGCGCGATTTGCTGGAAGATTTCGAAAGCTACATGACGACAGCGGGCGAGTTTTTCATTCACCGCGACGACCTAACGACAGGTCGCGGAGACATGTTTGCGTATCAGACGCAGGTCAGCGGCCTTGTAAATGACAACTTCGGCAAATCGTCGAAATCATTTCTGATTTCCGAAAACATCTAACTTTTCAACAAAACCCATTTTCTTTTTCACCTTATATTTTAAGGGCGATTTCCTATGGCACAATTGGTTTTTGCAAACCTCGTGGCCGAAACGGCGACGGCGGCGGGAACCGGCGCGTTTGCGCTGCAGGGCGCAGTCTCGACGCAATACTCGTCCTTCAGCGGCAAGATTCAGATCGGATCGTATGTCGTTTATACGGCCCGCCAGGGCGCGCTGTTCGAAGTCGGTTATGGGGTTCTGACGTCCTCGACGCAGCTGACCCGCGTCGGCGTCTATGACTCCTCGGCCTCGTCGGGATACGTGAACAGCGTCACGCCCGGTTCGCCTGGCTTCGTGACGTTCGACAGCGCCCAGACGCTGACGATCTACAACGACGTGCCGGCGCAGTTGTTTCTGGCCGTCAACACCGATGGATCACTTGCGGCACCGACGCCGCTGCGCAAGGCCATCATCATCGACACCAACGCCCAGATGAAGGCGCTGGCGACCTATGCTGACGGCGAATCCGTCTTGGTGACCGGCTTCGGCGATAGCTCGGGCGTCCTGCCTGGCCTGTTCCGGTTTAATGCGGGCGTCTCGACCGCACCTGATGGCGTGGACACATTCCGCAATAACAATTCCTCGACCGGCCTCTATCAGCGCCAGAAGCTTGTCATTCAGGGCAACTTTCAAGGAACGGCCACGTTTGACGCTCAAACGGTCGGAGGCGGTTTCACGTCAAAGGAATTTGCCAATCCGTCTACCAGCAACGCGAACGACTATTTCGCGCGCATCGTGGACGCCAGCGCAGGCGCATGGCGCTGGGCCTCGCGCTTCAATCAATCCGGCGTCAAGAACTTCCTAAACCTGTTTTCGCCAGGCAACGCACAGGACCGGATCGAAACGACGGTTCCGTTCGTGCAAGCATCCGTCACGGACTCGACGGGCCTAAAAGCGCGGTCTGTGGCGTTCCTGTCTGGCGTCTCCCGCCTAGCCTTTGCGCGCGTCGATGCGGCCTCATCCTCGGCAGCGGCAGATTACCGCGAAATCCCATTGACGAAAGGCGGCTACATCGTCGCTTCAGTGAAGGACATTTATGACCTGAAGCAAATCGACCCGACCAGCGCGGGATCGGGTTTTGCTGACTATGACATGGCCCAGACGCGCGGCATCAACACCGCCGGCAGCGACAGCGGCCATACCCTGACCGGCAGCGCCGCTCCCGTTTACTGGTACTGGCTCTCTACTTCGACCTTGAGCGAAGATTTAGTGAACGTCGTTCGCCCGTCTGTGGGCTCGGCTGCGTCGGGAAATGGTCGCTGGCTTCGCGAAGTTTCCGACATTACTGCAGGCGGAACATTTACGTCGGGCGTCGCCACGCCGAGCGTCAAGAACGGTCAATTCTTCATCACCGCCGGAACGACCGCAATTACCAATTTCCTGAACGGCTACGAAGGCCAGCGCATCATTGTTCAGCGCGGTTCGGCAGACATAATCATTACGCACAACGCCACATATATTGACCTCGGCGGAACGAACGTAACGCTAACCACGACAAACCCGCGTGTCGAATTGATCAATCAGTCGGGCGTCTGGAGGTCGATTGGCCTTGGAACCGTCAACCTCGCGACAAATGTGACGAACACCCTGGCCATCTCTAACGGAGGCACAGGCGCAACAAGTGCCGCGGCTGCAACGGCGAACCTTTCATATGCGCCCAGTGGTACAGGTGCGCAGACACGATCAGTGCCGGCCAAGCTGGGCGACATCACTTCGACAGCAGATTATGACACCTTAGCGCACGCGCTGACTGCTGCTGCACAAACGCCGCTCGTCAACCCAACCACTGGCAAAGTGTGGTTTGCGCAATCTGCTTCTCCTACTTTTGATGAAGCCTCAAACGTCTTGGGTCGAACGCTGGCGCTTGATAATCAGGGCGTGACGATGGTCGTTCCTGCCGGAAAGCAATACGACTATATCGGCATTCGAAACGCAGGTAACAATAACATCCACACAATTGGTGCCGGTTCAATTGTGATGGGTTTGGCTTATTATCTTGAGTCATCTTCGTCATCTGATGCCAGTTCTAATATGTATGGCGTGATTGGTTCTGTAATCAACAATGGGCCTGGAACGACCAAGGCGCTTTATGGCAGAACCATTGCGCAATCTGGATGTACCGGCGTTGTAATTGCTTCTGTCATCCGAACAGAATTAAAAACCGGCTCGTCTCCTAATACCGCGACTTGCATTCAAACAGGACACGCGGGCGACACGTCAATCGGTCTCTATTCGGTAATGACAATCGACACTGAAGCTGCCAGCGGTAAATCGCAATATGGCATCGTTGCTATTCCGACGATGACTTTTACATCAGCATTTATTAATGCATCGACGGGCGGCGGCGGATCGTTCTTGAATTGGCAAGCCGCAGGAGGCGGCGCATCTTTGTTTAACGTCGATGCAAACGGAAAGATTACTCTTTCACCCGCATCAGCCAATACGAAAATGTTAGACCTTCAAAGCGGCGCCAGGATTAATTTTACCGCTACTGCAGCCAGCAACACAACGGGCGGAACGGCTTCGGCAATTGCTGGAAACCCGAGCCAATACATAAAAATTCAGGTCAACGGAGTTGATCAAGTCATCCCCGTTTACAACCCTTAAGGATCAAAATGGAACCGACTCAAGATGAAATCTTGCAGGGTATTGCGGCTCAGTTTTTAAACATGACTCAAGTAATAATTGCGCATCAAATAAAAGAGCGTAAAATGGTTGAATACATTTCTTCGCTTGAATTAAAAATTAGAGAGCTATCTGAACAAATTCATCAAGATTAAATTTTGAGGCAATTATGGAAAGTGAACGCGGATCATTGCCGGACTTTTTGCGAGCGGAAATTTTGGCGCTGATTTTTGCGCTTCTTGTTCAGGGCGCGGGATTAGTATGGTGGGGAAGTCAAATTACGTCCCGCGTCACAGTTCTTGAAGCCAAAGCCATTGCAGCTTCTCATCAAGCCGAAGACATCGCCCGCATCGACGAGCGAACCAAGTCAATCGACGAAGCCATCCAGCGCGTTGAGCATCGCCTTGACGGACAGGTCAACGCAAAATGACCGACACGCCGCCCACCGTCTCAGAACAACGTAAAGCAGCGTGGGCGGCGCTGCCGGCGCTGGCCGCTCAATCAAACATCCTCGGGCCTTACATCATCCTGATGACGTCATTCGTCGGCGCGGCCTCAGGAATGATGCCGCCTTGGATGGTTCAACAACTTTTTGCAGCCGGGCTTATGGCTTGGCGGGCAGGTGCGATTTGACGACCAAGTACGTCGATCAGGACATTCGCCAGGATGAGGGATTCCGGGACGTTGCCTATCCCGATCCGCTGACAGGCGGCGACCCGTGGACCGTGGGTTTCGGATGCACGGGAACCGGCATCGGGCCAGGGACGCGCTGGACGCTGGCGCAAGCGGTGGCCGAGCAGATGAAACGCCGGCAGGCCATTGAGGTCGCGCTTGACCGCGCAATCCCGTGGTGGCGGCAGCTGTGCGACGAACGTCAGGATGTGCTGGTCAATATGGATTATCAGCAGGGGACAGACGGCGTCCTTGAATATCACCACATGTTGGCCGCGTTGCAGGCGGGCGATTTCAGGCTTGCCGCCCTGAACATGCTTTGGAATGATCCCGACGCAGATCCGCCTTGCCAGCCGACGACCTGGCACAAGCAGACGCCGAAGCGCGCCGAACGGTTGGCCCGGCAGATGCAGACCGGCCAGCGCGCAGCCCAGCCGTCCGCGTTCGGCCAGCAGGCCACGCAGCAGGCGCTGAAGTCCTGACATGCTCGACCATTTCTTCACCGGCTTGCGCCAGATCGTGACGTTCTGCATCTGCCTGGCCGTCGCAATCGCCTGCGCCCGCGTCTTCGCGCCGCAGCTATGGCAGCACGCCACGCAGGCGGAAGCCGCCTTTGGGGCCGTCAGGACGCAGGCGAGCGCGCTGGCAGCCGATGGCGCGTCTGCAGGCAACATGCAAGCGGCTTGCCTGTCTGCGGCCTCAACGGGCGTCCGTGCGGGAAAGACGATCGCTCGGGTCAGCCAGCCGGTGAAACAGACCGGCCAGGACCAGCCCATGATCACCGCGAAGGACATAGGGGATGCTCTACCTTGAAGCCGCTGACCTTGTTCCTGTTGCTCTGGCTTTCGGCGTGTTCGCCGCAGCTGTCAGCGTTGTCTTTCACGCATGGCAGTTCGTCCGTCCCGCCGCCGCCTCCACCGCCGACCGTGATCTGCACCGCGTCAATGACGGCCGAAGTCCCGAAGCGCCCGCCGCTGCCGACAACAGCAGGTTTCCCGGCACCGACGACGCCGCAGGCCGGCCAGGCGGTTTCGACCTATCTGGCATGGCTTCACGACCTTGCTGCGACTTTCAACACCCTGGCCCAGAGGGCCGAGGACACCCGGCAGTTTTGCCTGACCCATCAACCGAAATAGGATCAAACATGTCCTGGCTTTCTGTGCTGAAAAACAATTTTGTCAACGCCGTGACCCATGCCGCGCCTGTTCCTGAACAGCAGGCCGTTCACTCGACGCTGTCGAACCTGGCCGACGCGCTAGGCCAGACGCTGATCGCGTTTGAGCAGATCGCCGAGCTTGCGCTGAATACCTTCGTTAAGACGCACTTCGGGGACATGGCGGCCGCGGCCGAATATGAGTTTCTGCAGGCGCTGAAAAACGTGATCGACCGGCGTCAACTGGCAATTCAGCAGCCGACGCCCGTGCCGATTGCGCCGCCTGCGTCCGTGCCGGTCGCGCCGGTTCAGTAACTCGGCCACTGCCGTTAAGATTTCCAGCCGCCTCGGGAAACCGGGGCGGCTTTTTCGTATGGGGAACACATGCCCGAAGCCAGCAAAAACGGCGACTTCATCATTGACCCGCGCATCAAGGAATGGGCGACCGAAAAACAGAAGGAAGCGATTGATGCCGTGAATGAGGCGGGCGGCTATCGCCCTGCTGGTCGAAAGCTGAATATTGATCACTCCAATCTAAAACATCATGTTGAGGCGGCGCAAAAAAAAGCCGCCCGCCTTGGCTACGCACCGGGGCATTTTGACGCAGGCGTCGCGCCTGGCTATCGCATGGGCAAAGTGACGATCCAGCGCACGGCTGCGGGCGTCGAACGGGTTTGGGAACGCCAGCATCCCGACCAAATCAAGATCCGGGCCGAACTTGAATCTTTCGCCCGCCACGTCGTTGACGACATCAAGGGAATGTCGCCTCTGATTGAAAAGCCAAAGGTCGCGGCAAAGGATTTGCTGGCGACATATTGGTTCGGTGATCCGCATTTCGGATTAGGATCAAACGCCGACGACGGCGGTGACGACACCGACATCGACGAGGCCGATCGGCTGACCCGCGCTGGCATCGATGCAATGGTTTCCCGAATGCCAAAGACCGAACGGGCGATCCTTGGATTCATCGGTGACAACCTGCACGCAAACGACGGATCGGCCCAGACGCCTCAAAGCCGAAACCCGCTAGACGTTGATCCGCGTGGCTTTGGGACGGCGTTCCTATCCTGCTCGCGCGCTATTGCTTATTCCGTCGCTCGTGCGCTCGACAAGCATGAACAAATTGAGGTTTGGATTCTGCCAGGAAACCACGATCCCGATGCTGCGTTCGCCGTGGCGGTCGCGATTTCCATGTTCTTCGACAATCAGCCGCGCGTCAGCGTTCGCTTGTCTCGCGAATATCTCTGGTGGACAACTTTCGGGAAAAACTTGATCGCAGCCTGCCACGGCGACAAGATCAAGCCGATGGAAGTCCACGGCGTTTTGTCAAACGACTGCCGTGACGTCTGGCATCTGTGCGATTTTCGATATGTGTTTTTCGGTCATATTCATCATGACACGGTGACCGAATATCAGCGGACCCGCTTGGAGAGTTTGCGGACGCTGGCAAAGTCCGACGCCTGGCACAAGGGCAAAGGCTATCGGTCAATGCGCGACACCCGCGCCGTCCTTTATTACGCGGGCGGCGGGGAGGCGGAACGCTACACCGTTTCCGCGGCGGTCCTGCAGGAACATGAAATTCCGGCGCGAGGCATCGGCCGCATGGGGTTGAAATGAACACGGACGACATCCCGCCCGAATGGCGATCAGCTGCGGCCAAGGCTTACACCGATGCGTTCCGTCGCCTGGTCGATACCGGCGCGCGGGTTGACGTTTGGGGCGAAGTCGCTGCGGCGGTTGCCTTGGCTATTCAATCGACGGCGCATCGCAATGCCTTGGACTTGGCAGATTTGCCGGATTAAAATTTTACACTTCGACCAATTGTTTAACAAAATCAAATGTCGAAATCTGACGTTTTTACAGGCATGTGTCGGATTTCATTGATTATTTATCCGCTTTGGGACCAGAGGGTCGCAGGTTCGAATCCTGCCGCTCCGACCATTGGCCCGGTAAGGGTTTGCGGCATATTGGCCGTCAGCCATTGTCGGACTGTTTTACAGTCGATTTTACAGTTTCCGTTCCTGCGGCGTTCTCCATGCGCTTGATCCGGTCGATCAGGATGGCTTCGCGCCGCACATAGCGGTTGATGATCCCTTCGACCTGATCTTCGGACCAGCCCATGATTTCGGCTATCTCTCGGATAGAAATGTCGCCAAGGAAAAATCGCGTGGCAGCGGTTCCGCGCAGGTCGTGAAAGTGCAGATCAATCCCGGCCTTGGCCTTGGCCTTGCCGAACGACGACCCAAAACCCGTGCGCCAGGGTTTGCCGTCCGTGTTTGTCAGGACGGTTGTCGCACGCCTCGGGATGGCGTTCAGGTGATCTCGAAGGGCCGAATAGATCGGGACGACGGCTGTCGCGCCGGTTTTGGCGGTGCGGATCTCGATCGCGTGCTGGCCGACATGCGACCACGACAGCCGCAATAAGTCGGCTTGCCTCAGTCCCGTAAACGCGGCCAGCTGTGCGGCCTGATAGACTTCGGCGCTGGAGTGCTTTTTTAGCTCGGCAAGATCGGCGTCGGACCAGATCAGCGCGGCGCGGTTCGCCTTGTAAAGCCGCTTCATTCCGAACACTGGATTCACAGCCAGATCGCCGCGGGCGACCGCGAACGTCATCAACCGCGAAAGCACTTCAAGACCGACGTCGGCGCTGCGCGGAGTGGCCGAAAAACTGTGGTGCCAATTTAAAATTTCGTTTTTGAATTTAGGTCGCGCGAACTGATCAAGGTGCAGCGTCCCGAAGTGCTTCTGAATCCGGTCAAGCCAAGGCGACCAGTTTTGGCGCGTCTTGTCGCTGATCTTAGTCCAGTCGTGCGAGGCGCGGTATCGAGCGCAAAGTGCCGCCAGTCGGTCAGAGTCGCCCGTCTGGCGCTGTCGGTGATGTGCTGCATACTCAGCCGCGAAATCTGGCGATCCCGGCTGTGCGACGATCCTAGGGCCTCCACGCCAGGCGTAATGATACGTCTTCCCGCGCACGGTGACGCTGTGCAGGTGCTTAAGCAGTTTTGCGGGTCTGCGCATTGCGCCAGGCTTTCAGCTCGTCGTCTAGCTCGGCTTCATCTAGCCGCTTGGTTTGATCGGCTGGCAATAGGCGCACGTTTCCGGCGCGCGTCACTTCGACAGCGAATGATCCTTGCGGCAGTCCGCCCTTGATGGCGCCGGCCACGATGCGCGAAATGTCGGCAGCGGTCAGTTTGCTCACTGTTTCGCCTCCGGTGCTGGGGGTGATGCGTAGAGGGGCTGCGCGTTGAGACCCCAAGCGTGGTCCGGGTAATTTGTCAGATAGTGCCAACCCCCTATTGAGCTATGGCGATACCGCCACGCCACCGGCTCAGCCTTAGCCTCACGCTCCAGGGCGGCGACGGCGAGGAGGAGGGCACCTACGGTTTTGGGATGAGAGCAAAAGCGAAGAAGGTGTTGCAAATTGTTCGCAGCTTCCTGCGGGGTCATTGACCGCTCTCCTGCGTTTTGGGTCGGTCCATCAGGTAGAACACGGCAAACCATGTTGTGATGGCAATGTCGGTTGCGTCGCCAATATCCCAAGTCCGCCAATCAGGCACATGCAGGGCTTTGGCGAAGGCGTAGGCGACAAAGGCGATGCACGATGCGACGAACAGTTTCCGGCTCACTGACCGCTCTCCTGTTTGTATCGGACCCAACGCCTGCCGTTATGGGCCTGCACAGTGACGGGGCCATCCTGAGCGTAGACCTTGGCGTAGTGCATAATCTCACGTCGGGCCGCGTCAGGATCAACGCACTCGCATCCGGCGACCGGCTGTCCGTCTTGAATGATGCGGTAGCGTGTCGGGCTCACTGACCACTCTCCTGTTTGAAGCGGGCGAGGGCGGCGCGGGCGATCTCGTTGACCTGTGAAGCGAGATTGTATGTCCACCGTTCGGTCACGTCCGCGATCCGGTTTAATTCCACTGCCAGTTCTTTCGCCGCCTCACGCCAGCGGGCGGCTTCGGCCTTGGCGTCGGACAGCTTGTCGCGAAGGTCGGCTTGATCGCGGCACAGATAGTCCACATGATCGGCGTGGGTTTTTTTCAGCTTATCGTACTCTCGCACGTTGTCGGTGTGGGTGCGCATCAAACCTTCAAACATTTCGCGAGCGTCCTTTGCTTCAGCCTCCAGCGCCGCGACCTTGGCGCGTTCGGCGGTGAGGGCGTCGAGGAGGCGGTAAACGTCATTGCGAAACACTGCGCCATGCGTAGACAGGTCTATAGCGTGGGCCCGCACCTCAGCAATCAGCGCATCAATGTCAGCCATGGGTGTCTCCCTGAAGGGCTTGGCGGGCGATCTGACGCGCATAGGTTTCGGGATAGTTGAGCCGGGTCCATTCAACGGCTCCGCGCTTGAAGGCGACTTCGACGGCGCTTTCCAATTCGGTTTCCAGCCCGTCCACCTTGTCCAACAGCCAATCCCGCTCACCCCGCACCGCCGCGAGGGCGTCGTCAAACCGAGTGACCAGCCTTACGAGGCTGGCGCTCATTTCCAAAAGGTCGTCGGTGTCGCTGTCCAGCAACTCCCGCGCCTCAGCCATCAACTGGTCAAGTTCGGCGTCGGTTTTCATTCGGTGTCTCCTGTAAGGGCTTGGCGGGCGATCTCGCGGAGTTCGTCTGCATCTGAGTAGTTCATGCACTCGATATGCAAGAGCGCACTCCGCAGCCGTTCGACCTCTGCGAACAGGGTGCCGATGTCTTCGAGGGCGTTTTTCGTGCCACTTTCACTCAGGTGGAAATCGTCATCCTTGAAATATCTGGCCCACACTTCAGGTTCACGGTTCAGCTTCATTCACCTTCTCCTAGGGCTGCGAGGATGGCGGCGCAAACAGCCATGAACATGGCGTCGGCACCCTCGGGCGGTCTGCCTTGTTCTGCTTCGTAGGCTTTCCACGCGGCAGACATGGCGAGAACCTTAGCCTCGTCTGAGGTCAGGTGCGCCCGGACCAGCGCGAGGATGGCGTCGGCCTCGGATTGGTATTTGCCTTCATACCATTGGTCATCCACCAAGGCCCAAAGCCGGTGTGCGATCTCGTCACGAAGGCTCACGGTGTAGTCTCCTGTAGGGCGGCTTCCACTTGTTCAATCCTGCGGCCGATCCAGGCCATGACCGGAACCGCCATCGAATTTCCAAGCGCCTTGTATCGAGGTCCGTCAGGGCATTGATCGGCGGGCTTCCCGCGCCAGGGGATGGCTGTGTAGCCCGGCGGAAATCCCTGGAGTTTTTCACACTCCTCGGGGATCAGTCTGCGGACGGCGAACATTGATGCGACCGCCTGAACTTTGTTCCTCGCCTCAAGGGTAAATGCGCGTTCCTCGTTCCATCCGGCCCCTTGCGGTCCTGCGTTTGGATTTTCAGAAACCGCGCGTTCTTGAATTGAAAAAGCTATGGCCGGCGCATGAGCTCCAGCCGCAAGCGGGTGGCATGGGTCGCCAGGCTGCGGGTTGCTGAAGTTTGCCGCGCTGGTGATCTGCGTCGTGTCGAAGGCCACGGGCTGGACAATCACATCGCCGCCTTGATTGCCTCCGACTTGCGAGGTCATAAGCGGCTGCGCGACATCAACCGCGCGGGCCTTGTAGTCCTTCCCGCTATTCATGGGCATGATGGAGAATGGAACGGGCACAATTGGCGTCCCGCGCCCCGTCCCGTCCTCGCTGGCGTCGAAGCCCTCACCGCGCAGTGCATGAGCTATGAGCGGAGCGCCATCGCCATCGGATGATGGTCCCTTAAAATCACGGACTTTCAATGACGGACCGATGGTTGGCGCATGCGAAACGATCAGGCTGTCGCAAGTGTCAACGTCGGTTCCATAGGGCCGGTCGCCACCCGTTCGATTTCCCCCCGCGCGAAGCGTCGGCGCCGTGACGACACACCCGCCGTCTAGGTCGAAATCAGTTCCAAGTCCGCCACCGCCTGTAGGGCGAGCGCTAATTGTGGGGGCAGGCTTTTGCCCCGCTTTTCGGCGCGGCGCAGTATTCCCCGACAGGCTGTGGCGCTCAAAAAGAACCGCGGCGGCAGGGCGCCAGTCTCCAAAATATCCGACAACGAACACACGGCGGCGTCGCTGGGCCACTCCAAAGAACTGAGCGTCAAGCACTCGGTAGGCGACGCCATACCCGAGTTCGCCCATGCCCCCGAGAATGGAACCAAAATCCCGTCCGCCGTTCGATGACAGGACGCCGGGGACGTTCTCCCAAACCAGCCATCGGGGGCGCAGGCGGTCAGCCAGCCTAAGATATTCGAGGGCCAGGTTACCACGGTCGTCACCCAATCCGCCTCGGAGGCCGGCGACGCTGAATGATTGACAGGGGGTTCCTCCGACCAAAAGGTCAATTGGTCGGTAATCTCCGGCCTGAATCGTTGTGAAATCGCCATGCAGCGGAACCTCTGGATAGTGATGGGCCAGGACGGCGCGAGGGAACGCGTCGATCTCGGAGAAAAAAGCCGGTTCCCAGTCCAGCGGATGCCAAGCTGCGGTTGCGGCTTCAATGCCGGAACAGACCGATCCATAAATCACGGTGTAGTCTCCTGCAGAGCGGCTTCTACATACTCAGGCACCCGGTCAGGATAGGCTTCGGCATAGGCGCGCTGCCATTCGACGGGCATGGGCTCGTCGGTGACGCCACCATCGGG
>JGI24890J29729_1000922_pt1 | contig 15408 bp, 15 predicted proteins | sample FreactcultureFD7_FD_29729 | JGI IMG/M metagenome (IMG submission 29729)
TTCCTGAGCCTGCATGAAAAGGGCCGCAGCACGCTGCGGCCCTTTTCTCTATTTTCCGCTGCGCCTGATTGGCCTACGCCGCCTGCAAGGCGAAGAAAGCCACTGCCCGCTTCAATTGCGCCGCCTGGTCTTCCAGCGATTTCGCCGCTGCGGCCGCCTGTTCCACCAGCGCCGCATTCTGCTGGGTCACGCCATCCATCTGGCTCACCGCCTGATTCACCTGATGAATGCCTTCGGCCTGCTCGCGGCTGGCGGTGCTGATATCGCCCACCAGCGCATGCGCGCCCTGCACGCTGCCGACCACTTCCTGCATGGTCTTGCCGGCGCGCTCCACCAGTTCGCTGCCGGCATCGACCTTGGAGACCGAATCATCGATGAGCTGCTTGATCTCCTTGGCGGCCGAGGCCGAGCGCTGCGCCAGGGCGCGCACTTCGGAAGCCACCACCGCAAAGCCACGGCCCTGCTCGCCCGCACGCGCCGCTTCCACGGCCGCATTGAGCGCGAGGATGTTGGTCTGGAACGCGATGCCATCGATCACGCCGATGATGTCGACGATCTTGCGCGAGGAGCTGTTGATGTTGCCCATGGTGTCGATCAGTTCCTGCATCACCTGCCCGCCCTGCCCCGCAATGGAAGCCGCCGACTTGACCAGGTCATTGGCCTGATGCGCGTTCTCGGAATTGGTGCGCACGCTGGACGTGAGCTGCTCGATGGAGGCGGCGGTTTCTTCCAGCGCACCGGCCTGCTCTTCGGTGCGGGCCGAGAGGTCGAGGTTGCCGTTGGCGATTTCGCCCGAGGCCACAGCAATGCTGTCGGCCCCCAGGCGCACGGTGGAGACCACGCCATGCAGGCGCTCGCTCATGCCTTGCAGCGAGGCCACCAGCTGGCCCAGTTCATCCTGGCCCATGGGCTGGGCGCGCGAGGTCAGGTCACCGGCGGCCACACGCTGCGAGATGGCCAGCGCCGCGTGTACCGGCCGCGTGATGCTGCGCGTGAGCAGCAGCGCAAAGGCGATGCCGCAGGCGAGGATCACGGCTTCCAGTGCAAAGATCTGCCACTGGCTGCTGGCCGCATCCTTCTGGATGTCGGCAGAGATTTCATCGATGCGTGCGCGTTCGAAATCCAGCAGGGACCGCATCGCGCCCTGGGTGTTGTTGGCGATGCCCACGTATTGCTGCTGGTAGAGCTGGTCCACCTTGGCCGCATCGCCCTCCTTCTTGGCCGCGTAGATCTGGTCGCGGATGGCGAGGAACTGCTTGCGCGCGGCGTTGATGGCCGCGAACAGCTTCTTCTCTTCCTCGCTGGTGAGCAGCTGCTCCACGTCCTTCAGGGTCTGTGCGGATTCCTTGCTGGAAGCCGCAGCCTCCTTGGCGAGGAAGGCTTCCAGTTCGGGATCGCGGCTCTTGACCACGGTGGTGGTGCGCTGGATCGCGATGAGCAGCAGCGTGTTCCATTGCGACACCAGCCGTTCGGTCTTCAGCGGCACGTCCATCATCTGCTGCGTCTGCTGCGCGACCGTCTTGAGGCGCCAGATGCCGACGGCGGCGACCACCATGGAAAACACCAGCACCACGGCAAAACCCGCCCCCAGGCGCGAGCCGATACGTATGTTCTTGATCATTGCTTCTTTCCATCCCAACCATGTTGTGTATGGCGCCCCGTAGACGGACTTTCCCCGACCGTCCGGCTTGCCCCCTGATGCCCCTGCTACCCCAGCAAGACCGATGCCAGCAATTGCCAAATGGCAAGGCCGCCTTGCATGCGCTCGATTCTAGGAGCCCGCTGCCATCGCGACCATATCAAAATGCAGAAACGTGGTATGCCAATTCGGCAACGCAGGCCCGCAAACCCTTGCCGGACAAGGATAGCCTCAAACTGGCCGGGTGGAAACATTATGCAATTTAAAACATTAGGATCTGTGGTCCTCATGCGATGGCGCGCGGCGTGGACCGGACGTTGTTGGTACGTCAACCATAGTCCGGCTCATCCTTGGCCACGCAGCGGACCAAACTTGGGCACAATGGCCGCTTGCCTTTGCGTTTCGGGATACCTGCTGCACCATGTCCACACTCTCCCCACCCATCGCCCTGCTGCTGGCCGCCGGCCGGGGTAGCCGCTTCGGCGCGCACGAAGAAAAACTCTTGCAGCCCTTCGTCCATCACGATGGCCGCCCCGGCATCGTGGCCACCGCTACGGCTGCAGCCTTGCTGGAAGTGATGCCGGTGCTGGCAGTGGTCCATGGAGAAGGACCGCTGGCCGATGCGCTGCGCGCGCTGGGCTGCACGGTCTGCATGACCGGCAAGGATGGGCCGCGTGAGATGAGCGCCTCCTTGCGCTGCGGTCTGCAGCAGAGCGCTGATGCGTCGGCATGGCTGGTGGCGCTGGCCGACATGCCGCGCGTGCAGCCGGACACCGTGCGACGCTTGCGCGATGCGCTGGCGGCGGGGGCGTCGATGGTGGTGCCGGTGATGCAGGGACGGCGCGGCAATCCGGCCGGCTTTGCGCAGTCGCATCTGCCGGCCTTGCTGTCACTGCAGGGAGATCGCGGTGCGCGGGCTTTGCTGGAGAGCCCGGCACTGGTAGAGATTGCGGTGGAGGATGCAGGGATTTTTTCGGATGTCGATACGCCGGAAGATCTGCAACGACTCCGGCAGAACCGGGGCTGAGCTGCCGCCCGGTTTCCGCCGTCCGGATTCCGTCTTGTGGAATCCGCGCTTCAGATCCCGCTGAACCAGTTGTAGCCCTGGTCTTCCCAATAGCCGCCCGGGTTCTGGTTGCTCACGAAGATGGCCACCACATGCTTGGGATTCTTGAAGCCCAGCTTGGTCGGCACACGTACCTTCAGGGGATAGCCGTATTGCGTGGGCAGCGCCTCCTTGCCGAAGTCCAGCGCCAGGATGGTCTGCGGATGCAGCGCCGTGGGCATGTCCAGGCTGGAGTAATAGCGGTCCGCACATTTGAAGCCCACGTATTTCGCCGTGAGATCCGCGCCGACCGCCTGCAGGAACAAGCTCAGCGGCACGCCCGACCATTGGCCGATGGCGCTCCATCCTTCGATGCAGATGTGGCGCGTGATCTGTGCCGCCTGCGGCAGCGCGCGCAGGCGCTCCAGATTCCAGCTGCGCTTGTCGCTGACCAGGCCGGAGACTTCCAATTTCCAGTCGCTGCCATCGATGTCGGGCGCATTGAACTCGTCATAGAAGGCGTTGAAGGGAAACGGATTGGTGATCTGGCTGGCCGCATAGGTCGGTGCCAGTTTCTGGCTGCGGAACAGCAATGCCTGCACCCGGTCATTCCAGCGCGACATGGCCCACAGGACCTTGTCCACGCTGTCGTTGTCCTGCAGGTCGCAGCCCGACAGCATGGACAGCGCCCCCACCGAGAGCGCCGAGCGCAGCATGAGGCGGCGCTGCACATTCAGCAGGGCCGGGCGATGGTCGGCCAGCAGGATCTTGCCGGCCTTCTCCGGGCGTGGCGGTTTGATGTCTTCCTTGTCTTTCATGATGCATTGGCCTCGTGATCACGGCCTCCGGTGAACATCGGGATGAGGGTCTTGGGAACGATGGCCACCAGGGCCAGGTGTACCACCACGAAGCCAGCAATACCGGCCATCGCGGCGAAATGCACCTTGCGCGCAAAGTCGAAGCCGCCGAAGAGATCGGCCAGCCAGTCCAGCTGCACCGGCTTCCACAGCGCCAGACCCGACAGCACCACCAGGATGCCCAGCAGAATCACCGCCCAGTACAGCAGCTTCTGCACCGCGTTGTAGACGCCGGGCTGATGCGGCAGGCGAAAGCGCATGGCCTGCACCGCGTCGCTGACCACATCGGCTGCGCGCAGCGGCAGCAGGTGGCGGCGGAAGTGGCCGCTGAAGCTGCCATACAGCAGGTAGAACAGGCCATTGGCCACCAGCAGCCACATCGCCGCGAAGTGCCAGGCGATGGCGCCGCCCAGCCAGCCGCCCAGTGTCATCCAGGGAGCGAACTTGAAGCCGAAGATGGGCGAGGCGTTGTAGATGCCCCAGCCACTGCTGATCATGCAGGCGATGGCCACGGCATTGAGCCAGTGGGCAATGCGCACGGCCAGCGGATGAAGAACGGGTGAACGGGGCATCGCGGCACCTGCTTACATCGGCGGGGTGATGCCGTTCTTGCCGGCGCTCACGCTGTTGGCGGTCAGGCTGCCATCGGCGTTCTTGCGGGCGCGCACCACCACCTTGACGCCAGCGGCCAGCAGCGAGCGGTCACCGGCTTCGATGCTGACCACGGGCACATCCTCGGGCACCACGATCTTCTTCTCGCCGCCCTTGTATTTCAGGGTGAGGGTGCGGCCCTGGCTGGCCACCACGTCACCCACGGTGCCATTGGTCATGGTGCTGTTGGGCGCCAGGTCGAACGGGCGATGGCCGTCGCCGGTACCGGCCATGGCGGGCGGGAAGACGTGCACTTCCAGCGCCTTCTGGGAGCCATCCGGCTGCGGGATACCGGCCGCGCCGATGTAGCTGCCGGGCTTGATGTCGTTGATGTCGGCAATCGAGATGGCGGCCACGCGGGTGTCCTTGTCGAGGGCCACGTTCTGCTCGGCCCCCTTGTTGGTCTTGACCACCAGCTGATCCTTGCCGACCGAGACGATGCTGCCGCGAATGCCGACCTGCGGCGGCGTCTGCGCCATGGCCGCTGAAGCGATCAACTGGCTGGCCAGCAGCGCCGGGATCAGCGCGCCACGGAGAAGACGGGGCAGAGTTGTGTTAATCATGAGATATGGTCCTGAAAGACGATTTTTGAAGGGGGAGCCTGATTCTAGGCAAGCCGAAACGTCATTCGGATGACATTTCAATGACAAAAATGTCATTCTTCTCGCGCCTTGGCAGACCGCGCGCAAGTACCCATAGCCCGCTCAGCGAGGCGGGCTTTGGGTGAGGTTCGGAGGGGCTGGGTCGACGGTCTGGAAATGACCGACGGATGGCCAATGACTGGCCGGTGAATGCGCCGGAACTCAGTTGTCCTGATGCGCCCAGTTGAAGCTCAGCGAAACGGGCTTCTCACCCACGCTGACCTTGGTGGTCTTCTTGACGCCGTTGTAGACGGCAGTGATTTCGTATTCGCCCTTGGGCAGCTTGAGATTGGTCATGGGACCGGCGGTGGCCAGGCTGAAGACGCTCTTGCCGTGAAGGTCGGCCACGTCCAGCTTGACGTTGCTAACATAGGCGCCGTCCTTGGCTTCCGAGAACAGCAGGCGCAGGTTGTAGTCCTTGGCCGCTTCACGCAGCTTGGCCTGCTCGCCGGCACCGATGCCGCCGTTCATGTAGGCGACCGTGCCCTGCATGTCCTGGGCGTGGGTCAGGGGTGCCGCCATGCCGGCGAGGCCGAAGACGATGGCGCTGATGGCGGTGATCTTGTTGATGTCCATGATGGCTCCTTGTCGTGGTTCAGGATGAAAGCGCTGCCGCTCCATGGTGGAGCGTCGGCGATCGCCATTGCTGAGCTGACCGCCGATGCTTTACTGTAGGTCCGCAAAATTAAGGGATCCTTAACACCACAAAAGATTCCTGAGCACTGACGTCGCAGCAGATCTTGCCCACGCGCAAGCCAACTCTCCCCTGCCCGGTCGGCCGCCTCAGCGTGCGGCCATGCCTTCCGGCACACAGCGCAACGTGTCTTCCAGCTGCGCCAGCCGCCGCCCGTGCTCATCGATGAGAGCCCGCTGCACGGACACCGCATCAGACAGTGCCGCCAACCGGGCAGTACAGTGCCCGGCCACTTCATCGGCCAGTTGCTCCAAGGCCGCCAGTACACTTTGGCCCAGCGCTTCGTACAGTTTCTCGTAGGACGGCGGCAAATCGTCGGCAATGCGTTCATAGCCGCTGCCCGCAGGCAGGACCAGCGCCACCGGGGCCGGTGCGGACAGCACATGGCTGTCCAGTACGGCGCGCGCGTGGCGCTCGAAGGCGTGCATCAATGATGCTTGCAAGCTGGCCAGTACAGTGTCCACATCGCCCGTGCCGGCGTGCTGCTCCAGCAGGGCCGGCAGGCCCGGCATCACCTCGCGCCAGGCCAGTTGGACGATGCGTGCGCGACTGGCGGGCAGTGCTTGCAGTTCGCTCTGCACCAACTGCTGCAAGCCCCGCAGCGCGGGCAGGGTCTGCCCTTGCAGAGGGGCCAGTACCGCTTCCTGCAGATGGTGCAGCAGCACTTCGGCCGGCTTGCGGTCGCGATAGGCCAGGGCCGGTGCCAGCAGGTCCGACAGTGCGGCATACAGGCGTTCGAAACCGGCACCGCGCATCGCTTCGGCATCCGCACCGGCCGTGCGGGCCACATAGGCGGACACCGACACGGGAGCCTTCAGCTGATGCAGCGCCACACCCAGCGATTGCAACTTGTCGGCGGCGCGGGCACGGACGTCGGCTTCCTGGTCGGCGCGGTTGGCATCGGATTTGTTGCGCAGACATTTGACGATCCGGCCATCCACCTCATCCTCATCGATGACGTCGCTACGCGTGAGCACCGGCAGCAGCGGCTTGCCACGGCGCAGTTCGCGCGCCAGTTCATCGAGCTCCTGCACCTGTCCCGGCGAAGTCGAACTGGTCAGCCACAGCACCGCATCGGCGCTGTCGAGGAAACGCTGCGTGAGCGCCGCATTCTCGCCGGTGGCCGAATGCAGGCCGGGAGTGTCCAGCAGCACCAGCCCGTCGCCGAGGCAGACACCCTGCAGGCGCGCCGTGGTTTCGGTAGCGCCTTCATGGAAAGAATCTTCACTCTCCACCAGCGCCCCGTCCTGCAGATGGAAATACTGCACCGCCTGCTGGCGCTCGCGGAAGCGCTGCGCGAGAAAGTTGCATAGCGAGCTTTTACCGGCATTGAACTTGCCGAACACCAGCAGCATGAGCTTGCCCTCGAAACGCTGGGCCAGCGCACGGGCGGGAGCGAGGGCAATCCATTGTTCCTCGCGGCAGCGGGCCTGGTGGATACGGTCTTCGTGCAAGGCAGCGATGCGGCGCGCGATGGGGCTGGCCGCCTGCAGGCCGCTGGCCGGCAGCGGGGCAGCTTCAAAGGCCTGCGCTAGCGCCGCGAGCCAATCACGCAATGCAGACAGCACCGGCTGCAGGTCAGCCTCGCCCTGGCCGGTGCGGCCGATGGAGTCGATGAAACGCTGTTCTTCGCGGCTCATGCGCCCGCTCCTTCGCGCAACCGCGCCAGCGCCTGCTGCGCGCGCTCATGCGCGTGCAGCTCGGCCTGGCCGATGGCGATCTGCTGTTGCAGGGCCTGGCGGTCTTCCGACAGTTCGTAGTAGTGCAGGAAGGCCTCTTTCAATTGCGCCTGCCCCGCCGGTTCACAGAAACGGCGGCGCAGGTCGGCGCGGTATTTGATGGAGATGCCCAGCACCGCCACCATCACCGTATCGAGGCTGGCCACCGAGGTCTGCTGGCTGGCCGGCAGACCTTCCACGCCATGCTGGATCAGGTGCGCACGAATGGCGATGCAGGCGCGGGAATAAGCGACGTGAATGCGCGCCCGCTCGCGCTTGCCGGCGGTGAGCTTGAATTCGTCGGCGGCGGTATCGGGTACCAGCGCGGGATCGTCCCCTTGAAACTCGACCACCGGCAGCAAGTCCTGATGCACTTTTTCCAGCACGGCCTGCAACCCTTGCTCGAAATCCTGGCGTTGCTGTTGCTGGCGCTGGCGCAGCGTGTGCAGCCCACTCTCCAGCGCAGCTTGTTGCTGCCGTACCTGCTGGCCGATCTCGGTGAAGAGCAGATTGCGTTCATGTCGGCGCGCACCCGGCACCTGCTCCACCACTTCACGCAGCAAGGCCTGCAGCGCCGGAATGCCACTACGCTGCAGCAGCAGCGACTTGCCGCCTTCCACCCCACTGCGGTGTCGTGTCGACGACACCGGATGCAGCATGAGCCCCGGGGCCTGCGCCAAGATGGCGGCGCTGACTTTGGCCAGTTGCTCGTCGTCGCTCATCTGATCCACCTGCGTAAGCACGAACAGCGTCTGCCGCCGCGTGCGCTGCTGGTCTTCGCGCAGGGCCTGCAGCAGATGGCGTTCGGCCGCATCCAGTTCGCCTTCCTTCGCCGCATGCACGAACAGGCGCACATCGGCCTGCAGCCAGGTGGCTTCCTGGGCATGGCTGTCATCCTGCAGGGCGACGTCGGCGTCCAGCCCCGGCGCATCCAGCCAGCGCAGTTCGGCGTGATGGTGTTCGGACAGCGTAACCGTCTCACGCCGGTCGGCTACCGCAAACACGTCGCGCCCCATCAGTTCGTTGAGCAGGCGGCTCTTGCCGTGGTTGTACTTGCCGACCACCGTCACGGTCGGCGCGGCATGCACTTGCGCCAGCACGCGCAGGCGTGCCAGGTCATGCGCGCGGCCCGGTACCACGGCCAGGACTTCGCTGGCGAGCGGGTCGAAGGAATCATGCTGAGGGGTCATTGGGGGGGCTCCATGTTTTTCATTTTTTCTGGGCGGGACAGCCGATCAGCCAGTGCGCGGCCATGCCGATGACCACGCCCCAGAAGGCCGCGCCCAGTCCGAACAGGGTCATGCCGGACGCAGTAGCGAGAAAGGTGATGACGGCAGGCTCGGCATGGCTGCCGTCCTCGCTCATGAGGCGGATGTTGGACACGATGGCACCGATCAGTGCCAGCCCGGCCAAGGCCGCGATCAGTTCCTTGGGAAAGGCGGCAAACAGCGTCACGATGGACGCCGCAAAGGTGCCGCCGATGAGATAGAACACGCCATTGGCAATACCGGCGATGTAGCGCCGGCCCGGTTCCGGATGGGCATCCTTGCCGGTGCAGAGCGCTGCCGTGATGGCGGCCAGCACGATGGTGATGCCGCCGAAGCAGGCCGTCAGCAGCGAGGCCAGCGCGGTCCCGGTGACCACGGCGCGCGTGGGCGGGTGGTAGCCCGCCAGTTGCAGCACCGCCATGCCCGGCAGGAACTGGCCGGTCAGGCTCACCAATACCAGCGGCACCGTCAGGCTGAAGAACATGCCAATGCTGAAGTGCGGGGCAATGAAGACCGGCTGCGCCAGTTCCAGATGCAGGGCACCCAGTTCGGTGCGGCCGCCAGCAAAGGCCACTGCGAAACCAGTCAGTGCCACCACCACGATGCCATAGCGCGGCCACCAGCGGCGGCCTGCGAGATAGGCGGCCAGCATGGCAAACACCATCAGCGGCGCACCCACGCTGGAGCGAAAGGCTTGTACCCCGAACTGGAACAGGATGCCGGCCATCATGCCGGCCGCAATGCCCTTGGGGATGAAGGCGAGAATTTTTTCAAAGCAGCCGGTCACGCCGATGACGATCAGGATCACGGCCGCCATCAGGTAGGCCCCTACCACTTCCGGCATGCCCACTCCGGGAAAAAGGCTCAGCAGCAGCGCCGTCCCCGGTGCCGACCAGGCCGTGATGATGGGCATCCTGAACCACCAGCTCAGCAGCAGGCCGCTCACGCCCGCCCCCATGGAGATGCCCCACACCCAGGACACCAGTTGTGATTGCGGCACCTGGCCCGCATGGGCCGCCTGCACGAAAATCACCAGCGGACCGGCATAAGAAATCAGGACTGCCAGAAAACCCGCCACCCACGCAGTGAGCGAGCCTTGTCGTTGAACCATCGAAGCTTCCTTGCGAAATGCAACTACACGAACGCACGAAAGGTCCGGCACCCGTGGATCGCTCCGCCAGGTGCCGGACCGGCTTGACCGGCTACGATCTTAAACGCTGCGCGAGATCGGCGTGGCGGTCACGGTCGGCGCAGTTTCCGCTGCCACGGCACGCTGGCCATGACGATAGCGCAGCAGGAAGATGCCGATGGCCAGTGCAGCGACCAGTCCCGGCACGGCGAAGACCAGGAAATTCATCTTCAGCGGCAGTGCTGCCGCCATCAATGCACCGCCCAGCAAGGGACCGACGATGGCGCCCGAGCGGCCCACACCGGAAGCCCAGCCGAGACCCGTGGAGCGGATCGCCAGCGGATAGAACTGGGCCGTATTGGCATACAGCAGGATCTGCGTGCCGATGGTGGTGGCACCGGCCACGATGATGAGCAGGTACAGCACCGGGGTCGGGCTGTTGAAGCCGAGCAGCGCAATGGCCACCGTGCCGACCGCGAAGAAGCTGACCACCACCTTGGGCAAGGTAAAGCGGTCACCCAGCCAGCCGCCGCCGATGGCACCGACCACGCCGCCGAAGTTGAGCGCCAGCAGGAAGGACAGCGACGATCCCAGGCTGTAACCGGCGCTGGCCATCAGCTTGGGCAGCCACGAACCCAGCGCATAGACCATCAGCAGGCAGCAGAAGAAGGCAACCCAGATCATCAGCGTGCCGAGGGTGCGCTCCTGCTTGAACAAGTCCAGCATCGGCGCGCCGGAGCCCTTGGCATCGCTCTGCACCAGCTGCACATCGGCACCCAGCGCCGCTTGCGGCGCGACCTGCGCCAGCATGGCACGGGCTTGTTCCTGCTTGCCCGCACGCAGCAGGAAGCCGACCGATTCCGGCAGCTTCCACAGGATCACCGGCAGCAGCACCAGTGGCACGGCGGCGGCGAAGAACATCGATTGCCAGCCGAAGTTGGGCAGCATCCAGATGCCCAGGCCCGCGCACAGCACGCCGCCCAGCGAATAGCCGCTGAACATGATGGCCACCAGGGTGCTGCGCAGGCGCTTGGGCGCGTATTCATTCATCAGCGCCACGGCATTGGGCATCAGACCGCCACAGCCGAGGCCGGCGAGGAAACGGAAGATGCCAAACTCACCAGGCGAAGTGGCAAAGCCGCTCAGGAAGGTGGAGACGCTGAAGAGCACGAAGCTGATCGCCACGCCCTTCTTACGGCCGATGCGGTCGGCCAGCGGGCCGAAGACGAAGGCACCGAACATCATGCCGAACAGCGCATAGCTGCCCAGCGCGCCGGCCTGCACTGGCGACAGGGACCACTCCTTCATCAGCACCGGCAGCACGGCGCCGTAGATGAACAGGTCATAACCGTCGAACACCAGCAGCAATGCGCACAGGCACATCACCATCCAGTGGAATTTCGTGAAACGCGCGCCATCGATGATCTGGCTCACTTCCTGGGTCTTCATGGGTCTCCTCCGTTGTCGTTTGTCTTGCGGGATTGGCGTTGTTTTGTGTTCTTGTGTTTGTTATGCCCGGCGTTTTTCTTGCAGTAATCCTGTGCGGGTCAGGCCTGCCCCTTCTTGCGCAGATGCGCCACCGCCTTGATCTCGATGATGTAGCCCGGCGCACCGCCGAGCATGTGCGCGCCAATCGCCGTCCAGGCCGGCAGCGGATAGGCGTTCAGGTAGCGGTTGCGCACCTTGATGAACAAGGGCAAATCGCGCATGTCGGTATGGAAGGTGGAGAGATCGACGATGTCGTCCAGGGTACCGCCGGCCTTCTCCAGTACTCGCTTGAGGTTCTCGAAGGCCTGCACGATCTGGGCTTCGCGCGGCTCCACCAGCTGCATGTCGGGACCGCGCCCGATCTGGCCGGAGACGTAGAGAACATCGCCGACCAATACGCCGGGGGCATAACCGATTTTTTCGTAGACGTCTTCCATTCCCTCGGGAATGATGGCCTGGCGTTCAGACATGGTGTCTCCGTTCAATGAAGAGGAAAAAAGGGCCTCAGCCGTTGTCGCCACCGGCGACCGGCAATACGGCCCCGGTGATGTAGCTGGCCTCGTCGGAAGCCATGAAGAGGATCGGTGCTATCTGTTCTTCCAGCGTGGCATAGCGTTTGAAGAAAGTGGAGCCGGTCACCTGCTGCACGGCCTCCTGCATCCACGCCTGCTCCTGCGCGCTGTCGCCCTGCGCATTGCGCGGCACGCGGCGTGGTGGTGCCTGGGTGCCGCCGGGGGCGGTGGCCACCACGCGGATGCCCTGCTCGCCATATTCCATGGCCAGTGCCATGGTCATGGCATTGACGCCGCCCTTGGCCGCCGAATACGGCACCCGGCGGATGCCGCGCGTAGCGTTGGAGGAAACGTTGACGATGGTGCCCCGCCCCGCGCGCAACATGTGCGGCAGCACCGCGTGGCAGCCGTAGAGCGTGGGCATGAGCGAGCGGCGGATCTCGGCATCGATCTGATCCGCTTCGAATTCGGCGAAGGGACGCATGCGGATGGCCCCGCCCACGCCGTTGACCAGCAGGTCGATACGGCCATGCAGCTCGATGGCGCGGGCCATGGCGGCCTGCGCACCGTCATGGGTTTCGAGGTCGGCGACGAAGCCGGTGGCCCGTCCTTCGGGCGCTTCCATCGCCACTTCATGAATGAAGCCGGCGCGGTCCACCATCAGCACCTGGCCACCTTCAGCCGCGATGCCCAGCGCCACGCCGCGCAGGATACCCTGGGCGGCACCGGTGACCACGGCCACCTTGCCGGCGAAGCGTGCGCGGGGGAGCGCTGCGCTCATGCCGCCACCGCCACCGGCTGGCTGGTGACGAACTTCTCGTAATGGAAGCTGGCCGGCGCGATGCCCTGTGCCTGGAAGTGCTTCTGCACCGCCTCCACCATCGGCGGCGGACCGCACAGGTAGACATCGACTGCGCCATCGTGCAGCACCTCGGCGGGCATGTGCTGGGTCACGTAACCCTGGCGCGGATGAGTCGTTGCGGCATCGGCTACACAGGTGGTGAAGCTGAAGCCGGACAGGCGTTGCGCAAGATCTTCCAGACGCTCCACCAGCACCAGGTCCTGGTCGCGGGTCACACCGTAGATCAGGTGCACCGGCTGCTGCACGCCCTGCTGCACCATCTCCTCCAACATCGCGAGAAACGGCGCCAGCCCGGTACCACCGGCCAGCATCAGGACGGGCTTGTTGACCGGACGCAGGTAGAAGCTGCCCAGCGGACCGGTCATCTCCAGCGCATCACCGGTGGCGGCCTTGCCCAGCCAGCCGCTCATCAGGCCACCCGGCACGTTCTTGATGAGGAAGCTCATGCGCGTGGCCCCCGAGGGCGAGCTGAACGAATACGAACGATGCTGGCCGCTGCCCGGCACGGCGATGTTGACGTATTGGCCCGGCAGGAAAGCCGGTGCATCGGCCGCCACCTCCAGCACCAGTTCGAAGGCCGCCTCACCGAAGGCGGTGACCTCGGCCACCTTGCCGCCGAACTTCGCGCTGCCGGTCTTGCAGGCGGTAGAGGCCACCGGTACGGCAACCACGCAATCGGATTGCGGGATCATCTGGCAGGTCAGCACCAGGCCTTGTTCCGCTTCATCGCTGCTGAGCGCATCGTCGATATAGTCGTCGCCCAGGTCGTACTGCCCGCTTTCGGCGCGGCACTTGCAGGTGCCGCACACGCCGTCGGAGCAATCCATGGGCAGATTGATACGTTGGCGGAACGCCGCGTCCAGGACTTTTTCCTTGGGACCGCACTGGATGATGCGGGTCACCCCGTCTTCGAAATTGAGGGCGATGCGATAGCTGCTCATGTCATGTCTCCTGCGGGCTGGTCAGACGTGATAGACGTCGATGACCTGGCGAATGTAGTCGTTCTTCAGGGCGATCTTCTTGCTGGCGATCTGGAAGCCGCCTTCGGTCTTGCGCAAGCTGACCAGGGTGGTACCGAAGAACTGGTCGGTGATCTTGTAGCGGTGCGACAGCGTATGGAAGTTGTAGCGCACTTCAACCACATCGTCGTGCTCGTCCAGGATCTCCACGTTGGCGATCATGTGGCTGGTGCGCGGCTCCGGCATGGAGGCACTGGAGCGCTCGGTCTTGATGCGGAACACGCGGTCTTCCAGTCCATCGCGGTTGGCGTAGTAGATCAGCGAGATCTCGCGCTGCGGGTCTTCGGTAAGCTGGTCGTCATCGTCCCAGGCCGGCATCCAGTATTCGACGTCCGGGGCGTACAGTTCCAGCCAGGATTCCCACTGGCGTTCGTCGAGATAACGCGCCTCGCGATAGAGGAAGGCGCAGACTGCATCGAGTTGGGCAGGTTGGCTCATGCTTGTGCTCCTTGCTCTGCGGCCGCACGTTCCTTGCTGACCGCCTTGCGCATCTGCTCGGTCCAGTAGTGGTGCTGGCAGACGAAGAGACCTTCGTCCTCGCTGCGTTCACCGCTCAGTTTGGGGTTCATGCCCATCTTCTTCGCATTCTCGTCCGGGCCCTGCTTCCACAGCGGCGCACCGCGGCTCATGTCGTTCCAGCGCACGGCCGATCCGGCGTAGCCGGCCTGGCAGGCGCGGAATTCTTCCAGGTCATCGGCGGTGCCCATGCCGGAGACATTGAAGAAATCCTCATACTGGCGAATCCGCACGCGGCGGTCTTCGGCGCTCTCGCCCTTGGGGCCGAAGCAGAAGATGCTGATCTCGGTCTGGTTCACGCTGATCGGACGGGCCACGCGGATCTGCGTGCCGAACTGGTCCATCAGGAACACGTTGGGATAGAGGCACAGGTTGCGGGTCTGGGCCACGATGGTATCGGCGCGCGCCTGGCCGACGCGGGCGGCCAGTTCTTCGCGTTGGTTCCAGATCGGGCGCACTTCCGGATTGAGCGTATTGGTCCACAGGAGGATGTGGCCGTTCTCGAAACCGTAGACGCCGGCCACGGCCTTGCTCCAGTTGTTGGCATCGGTGGCCTTGGTGCCGCCTTCCTTGCGGCGGCTCATGGTGGCCGCGTAGTTCCAGTGCACCGAGCTGACATGGTAACCGTCGCAACCATTTTCCATCTGCATCTTCCAGTTGCCGTCATACAGGTAGCTGGAGTTGCCGCGCAGGACTTCCAGGCCATTGGGGGCCTGGTCGACGATCTGGTCGATGATGACGCGGGTCTCGCCCAGGTACTCTTCCAGCGGCAGCACGTCTTCCGAGAGGCTGCCGAAGAGGAAGCCGCGATAGTTCTGGAAGCGCGCCACGCGGGTCAGGTCATGCGAGCCGTTCTTGTTGAAGGAGACCGGATACTCGGTGGTCTTCTCATCCTTGACCTTCAACAGCTTGCCGCTGTTGGAGAAAGTCCAGCCGTGGAACGGGCAAGTGAAGCTGCTCTTGTTGCCGTGCTTGCGACGGCACAGCATGGCCCCCTTGTGAGCGCAGGCATTGATGACCGCGTGCAGCTCGCCGTTCTTGTCGCGGGTGACCACCACCGGCTGGCGGCCGATCCAGGTGCTGTAGTAATCGTTGATCTCGGGGACCTGGCTCTCGTGAGCGAGGTAGACCCAGTTCGATTCGAACAGGTGCTTCATCTCCAGCTCGAACAGGTCGGCGTTGGTGAAGATGTCGCGGCGGCAGCGGAAGATGCCGTTGGTGGCATCTTCGTCCAGGGCGGTGTCGAGCAGGCGCTCGACCTCTTCATACTTGTCGGCGGCAAGGGTGGTCATGTCTTTTCTCCAGGGTGCAGCCCGCCTGTCGCGATGGGAAACCATCGCGGCAAGGCAGTCGGCGGGGATGAGGCTGG
>JGI24890J29729_1000923_pt1 | contig 15404 bp, 22 predicted proteins | sample FreactcultureFD7_FD_29729 | JGI IMG/M metagenome (IMG submission 29729)
TTATAGCCTTCAAATATCCAACCTCGCTGAGCTATTACGATTATGTGGTCAGTTTCTAGTGCTGGTTTGATGTCCTTTTTAGTTGCGTCAAACTCTATGTACTGCTTACCGTTTAGTGTTATTGTGTCTAATGCTGACATAATGTCTCCTTAATTGATTTGATTTAATATATATACTGCAACCGCGATTGTTATAATCGTAGTCCATAACGCCACCCAAAACTCTGCTCTCTCTAACTTGTTAACACGTCGGCTCATTGGTACTCACCACCCCAATAGCGTCTGAAAAGTGTAGTACGACCCTTGATAACCTCATTATCTATATCGTAATTACCTGTTGCTCGTAGTGTTCGTGCAGCTCGAGTAATGCTTTCTGCTGTTGCTACTTCCATAAACTTGCGTTCTTGTTCGTAAGTAAGTACTAATCCTTCTGTCTGCCAAAATGCTAATAGTAGCTTCTTGTCACTGTTTACTAATGTAGGATCTGCGTTGTATAACATCTCCACCTTGTTTGCTATCTTTTTCACAATTACCCTTCTTAATTATTAGTACGGAATATCGTCTAAGCTAAAGTTATCGTCTATGTTTTTTAGTATGACCTCCTTATCGTGTTTAGTTGCTCTGCTGGCTGCGTTTCTCTCAGCTTGTCCAATTTCTTTAATCTTATCTACAGCGTCCTTAACTTTGAATACTGGTATCTGCTGTGGCTTCAAAGTTAGTGCTTTCTCTATCCATAAGTCTATTTCTTCATCAGTATCTAGGTTTGCGTATACGGCAGCTTCGTTTCTCAACCACTCAACCTGCTTTGGTGTTGCAAACTTAGTAGTATAGCTACCATTTACTTTAGCTTTACTCATTTCATCAGCTGAAGCAATTGATTCAATTACTCCAATTCCCATAAAACCAAGTGCGCGGCCTACGGCTGATGTTTCAGCATTTTCTAATGCAGCAGTCTTGTTGACCATACCGTCACCAATCACCGCTTGTGAGTAGCCTGTGAAGTGCCTACCGCTATCTGCGTCAGGTATTACCGTAGCTTTTACAATTACCATATCGCTTTCAGGATTGCTTACTAGTTCAGTAAGTATAGATCCGTTGGTATATGTTTCGTTAAAGTACTGTACTCGGTCAGATACCAAGACATATTTCTTACCTTTGATGTCTATTGCTTTGCTGGTTAATGATTTAGAAGTCATCTTAACAGTGCTCCCTACATTGTGTGCAGTATTCGCCAGCTTCCGTTATAGATGCTCCGCAACATTCGCTTAATTTATCTTCTAATAATTCTTCAGTCCATTCTTTCATAGTTCAAAATCCTCCGAATTCGTTTATTGTCTTTTGCATTTCATGTACATATTCATTAAGTATGTCTCGTAGTTCTGTAAGTGCTTGGCTTTGTTCTGTAAGTGCTTCTTCTAGTGTGGACACTTTGTTAACTACTTTAGTCATAAATTCGTTATCCATTAGTATTCGCTTTCTGCCATTTCCATATGGTCGTAATAATCTAATACTGCTTTTAGTTCTTGTTCTTCTGTAATGCCTGTGCAGTCGTAGTTGTAGCATATTACTGCATCTTCGTTTCTGTCATAGACTATGTTGTGTTCGCATACAAATTCCCATGTTTCATCTAATGCACAATCTTCTGCTAATACATATGATGTATCTTTATATTTTACTGGTATAACTTTCATTGCGTTTCCTTTCGCTTATGTTATGTATATATAGTAAACCGTAAGCGATAGTAATGCAAGTACTTTTTTGTATAAACTTATCCACAATGGGCTGCGTGGTATAATAGGTAATAAGACTAGAGGATAGCTTACACTCTTACACTTTATTGTGTGATAAAAATGCGTTTCCAACCTCTAGTCTTTTTTAGTGTATTGACATATTAGCATAAGCGTGCTACTATTTGAGGGCATTAAACGAAAGGAAACGCAATATGCAAAAACAAACTAAACTATCAACAACTAAGGATCTAGCAGACAAACTATTTAATAAGTTTGCAGTCTTTGTAAGTGAAGTAATCCTATCAGGACTCGCTATACAGGGTATGTTATCTGTAATACATACAACAGAGTACTTACAGATAGGCTTCTCCTTTGGATTTGTACTAGCATTGTTAATAATACGATTCAGAACTAAATAAATAAGGGTATAATAGTAAAGGTAACTGGAGGGTACAAAGGGACGTTACCACAGCGACTGTCTGTCCTAGCTAATGAAACATTTAACTAGACCATTCGCAATCATGGTATTAGCAACCATTTTTGTGAGCGGAATGAGTGTAGTAAAGCTAATAAGCCCAACTACACCACCAACCAAACAGCATAGTGATTTGTCACTAAGGGTGTATAAGAAGATTGCACAAACAACGCGTAAACCAGAGAGTAAACTAAAAGTTATTCCACTGACTAACCAGCAGTACGCTGAAGCCGCAGGAGTAGCCGACAGTGACTTTCCATACATGGATTACATATTCAGCCATGAATCAGGCTGGTGTGTAATGAAGTGGCAAGGTGAAATAGGATACTGTCCTACGTCTTATACGGACTACGGGAGCACAACTGACGTAACCGAAGGGTATGGGCTATGTCAAAGCACTCCAGCTATTAAGATGGAATCAGCAGGTAGTGATTGGCGTACTAATGAAATCACACAAATAAAATGGTGTAACGCATATGCAATGAGTCGTTATGGATCATGGCAAGCTGCTTACGACCACTGGATAAATAATCATAACTGGTAGTTTACAAGCATTATAAATAGGTATAGAATAGTAGCTAACTATTTGTACTAATAATCACAAATAGAAAACACCCGCGTTAACGGGTGCATGTACTAATAATCTTTTTTATTATACTAAATATTCTTGTGATTGCAAATAGGTTAAATACTTTTACATAATAGTTCGCAGCACTATTCAAAACTGACATACAACTTCTCGCTTGAGGGTAAGCTAATTAGTGTGTAGAAATCCAGGCTCTGATTCCGACGCCAATAGTCAACCTGGTCAACTGCTAGGGTAATTAGTGGATAGCAATAAAATAACGAAGCTAGTTACTCTAACAATACACATTAAAGAACCACTGTATTAAAGTAAAAGTTAAGCCTGAAATATTCCCTAGTAGCATGAGGGTAAGGCGCCCCTATGGTTAAAGTATTGACATTTATTAACGGTTATGCTAATATATAAGTAGTTAAATAAAACAAACATTTAACTAGACAGTCCCCAGTAGCGATATACGCTGAGCGAGCCTTTGTACGGTAAGCCAATAAGACGAACAAGCTACAGTACAAGGGGGCTGTTTCTTTTATGGTATAATGCAAGTAATATGGCAGCTGATAATAAACTCACATTTATAGCTGAAGTAATAGAAGTAAAGAGCAAGAAAACTGCATCTTTAGACGTTACTTACCGAGTAGTACTACAAACGGAAGATGCCAATGTCTTAGGACTTGGAGCATTAACTGGAGACACTCTCCTAAAGGTAAATATCACACATGTCTAGACCAACCAAAAAGACAGAAGAATTAGTCGGAAAATTAGAATACGCTTTTAGTATAGGATCTAGTGTCAATGAAGCATGTTATTACGCTAATATACATAGGGATACTTATTATGAATGGATAAAGAACGATACAAAATTATCCGACAGATTTGAAGCATTAAAGGAACGACCAGTGTTTGTAGCACGTGAATCAGTGTTTAAAGGACTACGTAACCCTGAATTAGCTCTCAAGTTCTTAGAAAGAAAAAAGAAAGATGAGTTTAGTTTACGGCAAGAATTAACAGCTAAAGATGGTGATAAGTTGATACCCCAACCCATCATGGACTTAACTGATGTATTACCAAACAACAGCAACCAAAAGAATTAAGCAACTCAACAAGCGTATTAGAGCAGTCGCTGGTGGTACTTCTGCGTCCAAGACTATATCTATACTTATGTACCTTATTGCAAGAGCGCAGTATGATACCAAACCTACACTCACTTCTGTAGTATCAGAATCATTCCCTCACTTAAAACGTGGTGCTATTCGTGATTTTATTAACATTATGGAGGAACAGAACTATTATCAGGATAGTGAATGGAATCGAACAGATTACACGTATAAATTTAGTAATGGGTCTAAGATTGAGTTCTTTAGTGCAGATCAGCCAGGTAAGGTACGTGGGCCGCGACGTGATAGGTTGTTCATCAACGAAGCTAACAACATTGACTGGGAAAGTTATGACCAGCTACTGGTTCGTACTAAAGAGTTTGCATTCCTCGACTGGAACCCAACACAAGAGTTCTGGTTCTACACCGAAGTATTAGACAAACGACCCGATGTAGACTTCATTACTCTTACATACTTGGATAATGAAGCATTAGACCCAGAGATTGTTAAGGATATTGAATCACACAAAACTAATAAGAACTGGTGGCAAGTATATGGACTTGGCCAGCTCGGTGAAGTAGAGGGTCGTATATACATTAACTGGGCTATTATTAACGATGTACCACACGAAGCTAAGCTCGTACGACGTGGCCTAGATTTCGGCTATTCTAACGACCCTGCAGCGCTTATAGACGTGTATTACTATAATGGTGGATACATACTTGATGAACGTTTGTATCGCAAAGGTATGAACAACAAGCCATTGGCAGACTTTATCAACAATCTAGAGTTCCCTGAAACATTAGTCATAGCTGATAGTGCAGAACCCAAGAGCATAGATGAGCTTAGATTGTACGGTATAAACGTACTACCTGCTGAAAAGGGACCAGGAAGTATCAAGCAGGGTATAGACACTGTGCAATACCAACGTATTAGTGTTACCAAGCGTAGTGTGAATACAATTAAAGAGTATCGAAACTACATGTGGATAACTGACAAAGACGGCAAGATTATTAACCAACCCGAATCAGGCAATGACCACAGCATGGACGCATTACGATACGCTCTTGCATCTCTGTTGAAACACGATACATCATCAGCTGGTATAATAGACACAACACCATTACCTGACCCGTACTTACAGACATTTAAGGTTAATGAAGATGGCTCAAGTACAATGACGCATGATATTGGTAGGGCAATAAGAGAAACGGAGTGGCAATGAAAGTAGTAACGTTCTATATATACAGCGCAGTGCTGCCAACTAACGAGCTAACACTCTATCGCTGCGTGAAGTGCAGTAGACCTATATTCAAAGCAGGTGGTGATGCAATGGTTATCTCCAATGCTAAGACACCAAACTTTGATTCTAGCTTATCTAACAAAGGATACTTTGAAATCATGTGTCATAGTTGTAAAACTGAGTATAAGGTTTTATGGCAATGAAATATTTTAGCATGTTTAGTGGAATAGGGGGATTTGAATATGGGATACAACGTGCTTTCGATAAACAACTTACCGCGGTCAAGCAAGACGGGCAAGGGCGGAACAGGGATATTAACCAAGTGGAACACAATGTTCTGCCTACAAGCAGGATTACCCCACTATGTGTTGGTTACTCCGAAATCGACAAATACGCAATTAAAGTCTATGAAAGGAACTTCAATGGACACAAAAATTACGGGGACTGTACAGCAATCGATGCTCAACAACTCCCAGACTTCGACTTACTCGTGGGTGGATTCCCATGCCAAGCGTTTTCTATTGCAGGTAAACGATATGGTTTCCAGGACACCAGAGGAACACTTTTTTTTGATATCGGAAGGATTCTCGCAAACAAAAGACCCAGACATCTGGTACTCGAAAACGTCAAAGGTTTACTATCTCACGACAACGGCAAAACTTTCCAGACAATCCTTGGGGTTCTCTCCGACTTGGGGTATACAGTGGAATGGCAGGTGCTTAACAGCAAAGACTTCGGAGTTCCCCAAAACCGAGAGCGTGTCATCATTGTCGGACATCTTGGAAACGAATGTAGACGAAAAGTATTTCCTATCACCCCAGCTAACAGCCAAACTCTTAGGGAAGCTGACTTCCTCAGAATTAACAGAGTAGACCGTAGCACCAAGACCTACGACATGAGTAGAAGCAAGATATCCAGCACTTTAACATCAACCATGTGGAAGGGCATAGACGCTAGTGGCAGAACTGGCGTTATTGAGCAGATTAACCAACCGACCCATAGTAATGACAGGGTTTACGCAGATACAGGTATAAGCCCAACACTCAACGCTTTGCAGGGCGGTAACAGGCAACCTTTTATACAAGACGAGCCAAGAATACGCAGACTAACTCCAACTGAATGTGAACGCTTACAGGGATTTCCAGATGACTGGACTAAGTATGGCGAAGATGAACATGACATGAGAGTAGATATAAGCGACACTCAACGCTATAAGATGTGCGGCAATGCAGTAACAACTAATGTAATTCAAGCAGTAATAACTAATTTAATAGAATGTTTAAATTGATGTATAATGTAGTCAGGCAAACACTAAAAGCCCCAATCGTTCTTGGGGTTATTTTTAATTAGAGGAACTTATGGCACAAGACCAATTTAGCTCGGCATCACCAAAACTTAGCGACATGCGTGTAGACAATATAAGCGACCAACTGGGCGTAATTGATTCACTTCCAGCGCTTAGTTTAGACATACCTGATAACGAACTTATCAAGAATCTTAACTACCGTATTGAAGATAGTCGTGGCTATTGGGATCAACCGCAGGGTTTTAATTTAAAGCAAGCTCGTGCAAACAACTCTAAGCTCTTAATCGGTAAGGAACTTGAAACTACTACTCTTTACCGATACCAAAAAATGTACGTAGAGAACCAAATCTTTGTAGCTAATGAATCTATCATTGCTTATCTTACACAGAACCCAGCAGTACCAGAAGTTATGCCAGCACAAGACAGCATTACATCACGTAAGCTCGCTACTGACATGGAAAAGGTACTTAAAGCACATAGTCAAATAGTAAACCTAGACAGAATTGTTGACACAATGGCAAGAAACTTGCTTAGTAAGCGTATAGGTATCATTTACTGGGAGTTTGACCCTAATTATGGTGACAATGGAGAAATAATACCGCATGTAGTAGACCCAGAACACGTAATACTAGACAAAAACTGTCCACTAGGCGGCAATCCAGCGTTTATCTGCCACGTTTTAAAGTATTCAGTAGAAGAACTATGTTACCGATATCCTGAAAAAAAGAAACAAATCTTTGACAAGCTAGGTATACAGCGCGGGACTCCAAAGCAAATGACTAAAGTTATAGCTGTACGACGTGTATGGCTAATTCACTACAAGAACGGTGAGCCTATTGAAGCGTGTGTAACATATTTTGGCGACCTCGTACTAGGTAAATACAAAGACCCTAACTGGAACTACGCTAAAGGCAAGAACTTCCTACGCACTCACAAGAAACCATTTACATTCTTAAACTACATTAACGATGGCCAGCACCTTATCGACATTACTACACCTATTGAGCAAGCTAGCCCAATGCAGGAAATCTTAAACAAGCGAACACGACAAATTACCGAGAACGCTGACAAAGCTAATGGAACTCTTGTTATCTCTACCTCATCAGGACTTACTAAAGATGACTTGCAAAACTGGACTGGTGATCCTAATCAGAAACTACTTATTAAGACTGGTGGCCAATCAGTACAGAGCCTTGTATACCAGGTGCCACCACACGACCTACCAGCATGGGTTATAAATGATAAGGTAGACGCTCGAACACAAATCTTAACTATCATGGGTACTCCTACTGAGTTTACTGGTACAGAAGATGGCACACAGGGCGAAGGCTCACTTGGCCAATCAATGATGAAGAAGAACCAAGCTAGTGGCCGACAAGACTTGATATTACGTGGTATCCACAACTTCTTAAACGAATACTACAACCAGCTCGTACAGATGATGTGTGTTTGGTATGACAAAGACCATTTCTTTGTATACAACGGTGGCGATGGTGACTTTGATTACATAACTATTAACCGAGATATGATTGAAGATGGCCTAGCAGTTAACGTTAAGGCTGGTATTGGTGCTGGCTCAGACAAGGCACGACAAGAAGCTATTGCACTACAACTACTCAAGATGGATAAGATATCTATCCTTGACGCATACAAAGACCTACATCTTGAAGGTGCACAGAACCGATACGACAACTATGCTAAAGAAAAGGCTGACCCAATGGGCATGGCACGTGACGCTATGGATCAAGTATCCGATGGCCGAGCATTTGTCGACTTTACTAAGATTATGAACGGTGTTGATGTTAAAGACTTCACCGACCGCTCTAAAGAATATGTACTCACTATGAGAAAACTTATGCTAACTGATGAGTTCCTTGACGCAGATGCTAAGAAACAGAACCGATTACTAAAGTTTATTAAGAAGGTACTAGATAACGTAGAACGACGCTACGCACTAGACCAAGCTACACAATCTCAGGGTGTTGAATCATTAGATCCGAGCCTACCGTTCCCACCACTACAGCCATTTAACCCACAAACACAAATGGGACAAGGACAACCTAGCGGAATGCCTCCAGCTCCTGGTGGCGCATCTGAAATGCCTGCTGGTGCCTTACCCGTTAGCGCACTACAACAAGGCGCACCTGGCGGAGCTATGCCTGGCGGATTAACAGGCGGAATACCTGCACCACAAACTGGTACTGGACTACCTAATATGGCCAATCCTGGCGCTGCGGCACCACAAAACCCCTCTCAATTACCTGTGGTATAATAAACCTATATAATAAGGAGTTTAGCCCATGAACCCTACACTCGATAGCATTGTAGAGCAGGCACTTGCCGAAACAGAACCAACTAATGAGGAGGTTGTAAAAGATGTGGACGAAAGCACAGCTGAAGCTAAAGCAACAGAAGCGAATGACACAGCTACAGAAAATGAAAAAGCAGAAGAAGCTAACGAATCTGAAGCAGACGAAACTGCTGAAGTTGAGAAAGCAGATGATGCTGGAGAAGAATACACAGCTGACGATATAGTCGCTGATGACGAAGAAGAAGTTTACGAGGAACCTAAGGTCGAACAACCTAAGGAAGCCGCAACAAACTTAACACCAGAACAATCGTATATCTTTAATAGCTTACCTGACATCAATGTTCAGGCTGCAGACGGCAAATACTACACGATTAAAGTACCATCACAGCTACCAGCAGACTTTGAGTTTGCTAACAAGCGTGAGGAGATTATCTTTAATCAAAATGTTGCTGCACAAGAACTTAACGCACGTGACTTACAAAACCAATACAAGACTCAGGAAACACAACGACAAGGTACTGAGTTTCAAGAAAAAGTAAATGCAAGCGTACGTAGTGATGTAGCTGAGTTACAACGTGAAGGTATATTCCCTAAGTTTAAAACTCCGATTGATAGCCCTAACTTTGAAAAAGACCCAGCAGCAGTTGAAATGCAAGCAGTCTTAGACCTTATGGAAACACGTAACGCTAGTTACTTAGAACAAGCACAAAAGGGTCAACCATTTAGATTTGTTGGTTTTAAAGAAGCCTATGACATTTACACAGCACAACAAGCACGAGCTGAACGACAAAAGAATGTCCGTAATGAAGATAGCGCACGCAAGACTATTGCAAAGAAGTCTAGCAACAGCGCTGGAGCTTACGAACCTAGTATCGTAAAGCCAAGTGTACGACCAGGCACAACTACACGTGATTTATTAGCCGAAATAGACGCGATGGAATTTTAATTAAATAAGGAGTCAATATGCACTTAAATTGGATACTATCTATATTAGCAATTATAGAAGAACGTGGTAAGCACCTTGCAGACGACGAAGCTACATATCTTAGCGAAAAATTACCGTTAATGACACACCCACATCGTTACCTAGACGCAAAGGTAGCAGTACAAAAATTGCTTGATGAGGTTGGTCGTTACAGTAGCAAAAAGTAACTCTCTTGCAACTCGCTACTATGTAATGTAAAATGTAACTAGGCAATTACAGCAGCCCCCTAAATCAGGGCTGTTTTTTATTTGCATAAATAAATTAACAAGGAGCTATATATGGCTGGAATGGTATTTACCGATAGGGTAACTGACATCACCTATCAAAAGATCTTGCCTTCGATTGTTGACCAGATCAACAACAGCAACATCTTCCTAGCTCGTGTTCTCAGCAAACCTGGAACATGGCTTGGAGTAACAGAAAACCAACCAATTGAGACTGCAAACAGTACAACTGGTGGTTCATTCAGCGGCATGGATACATTTCCTACGGCTGCAACAAACAATACTCGTTTAATGACATGGTATGTGTCAGCTTACGAGCAATCAGTTGTTGTACCTGGAATTGAAGCTGCTGTAAACGCAAACAACGAACGACAAGTTCTTCGATTGCTTGCAACTCGTATGGACGAAGCTAAAATCTCGGCTATGCAAAACATTGGTCAAATCTTCTACGGTCTTGGTGCTGGAAAAGATTTCGACGGATTAGGTAACATCGTAGATAACGGTACTTCTACTGCTAGCTATGCTGGTGTTACTCGAAGCGGTAACGCATTTATCAACGGTGACGTAACTGCAGTAACTAACGGAATCATTACTCTTGATTATCTATCAAGCGAATTCGACAACGTATCAGCTGCTGGTTCAACTTCAGAAAGCCCAACAATCGGTCTTACAACTAAGACTATCTGGACTTACATTGAAGGTCTTATTCAGCCAATGGTATCTGCTCGCTACGAAACTATGCAACTTCAGGGTTACGACCGCATCGACGGTAAGACTCCAAACGGTTCTGTAGTATCTGGTGCAAAGATGACTGGTGTAGGTGGTTTCAACGCGTTAGTTTATCGCGCACGCCCACTTGTAGCAGACGACAATGCAACATCTCAGACGTTCTTCTGGCTTAACGAAAACTATCTTGAATTCAAGAGACTTATTGACTCAAGCCTACGACAGATTCCTTCAACTGTTGAAGTTACTGAAGGTTTCTATAAGGACGTTCCAATGCCAAGTGCATTCCAATTCCGCGAAATGATCGCGCCTGTTAACCAATACGGACAAGTTGGTCTCTTGCTCCTCATGGGTAACTTGATACATCGACAACCTCGACGTAACGGTAAATTAACTGGTATTACCAGTAACTAGGAAAGGAAGAATATATTATGGAAACAGGTATACGAAGCCTAACCGCAAGCGACCTTAAAACAGTTAGCTCTACTAACCTAGAAACTCTTGGTGCAGTAGGTGCAACTGCTGACAACCGACTATTTCGTTATGTTTACGCTGACGCAACAAATGGTCTAGCAATAGGTAAGTTAGGTGTAGCTCCAGCAGTTACAGCTAACCACGTTAACCGTTCACTCGGTTCAGCTAGCCCAGTAGCAGTTGGTGGAAAAACTGTAACTGTAGCAGTTGGTGCAACAGCAGTAACAGCAGACCAGTACGCTGGTGGCTACTTAGTAGTTCGCGACGGTACAGGTAAAGGTCAGACTCTACGTGTTAACGGTAACAGCTCATCAGCTGGTTCTACTGACATCACTGTAAGTCTTGCAGATCCTATCTCAACAGCTCTATCACTATCAGACTCAAAGGTTGACCTTATCAATCCATTCTATGGTGTAGTAGCTAGCACAACTCTTTCAGAGTCTGTAGGTGTAGCTCCAATCACGATTCCAGCAGGAAACTACGGTTGGGTACAAACTAAAGGTATCGCTTCTGTTCTTGCAGACGGTATTATTACTAAGGGATATAGCGTTGTTCAGTCCACTAGCGTAGCTGGTGCAGTAGCAATCAGTGCAGGTAACGCAGCAACTTCACAAGTTGTTGGTGTAGCTCCTGAAGCAACTGTTGACACTAAGTACAATCAAGTACTCCTAGACGTAAAATAAATTAAGGAAGGAATCCCATCATGGCACGAAAATTAAGCCGTTACAACGACGCCATCAGACAGCGTGCAGTAGTAGATGCTTGGGATAGTTCAACTAACACCTTCGCTCCAATACCACAACTTACACCTGTAAGCTCTGTGGTGTTGGCAGCAGCAAGTTTTGCTCAGAACACTAGCTATCCTTTATGGACAGCTCCAAACGACGGCAAAACTTACCAGGTCACTGGTATTAGCTATCGTTTCACAACGCAATCAACTGGTGCATCTACTTTCTCATTGGAAGTAGCTGGTGCTGGTGTAGCTCCTGGATCAGGTACAGCACAAACTGGTGCTCTATCACTACAGGGAACAGCTAACACAACTATCAATGGTACTATTACAACTCAGACTGTTATTTCAGCAGGTTCTTCAATCAACTTGGTTGTATCAAACACTGCAGCGACAACTGGTCTAGTTGGTCTAGTTATCACAGTTTCTCTACAACGAGTAAGCTAAAAATAAAAGGAAATATATGGAACAAGCAGGACGCGAACTCACCAGTGTAGACTTACGTGTAGTCACCAATGACAAGCAGGACTTTTTAGGTTCTACTGGTCAAACAGGTGATGGAAGAATATTCCGATACGTTCAGAATGGGAGTGTTGCACAACCTTCGGGTACCCTGCTTGCTCTACCATATACAACTAACTTTGTTGGTTTAACAGTTGCAGGTGCTTCTGCTACCAACATTGGACAAAATGTATACGAATTAAAAGTACAGTTAAATGGTACAGCTGTTGCAGCAAATGAGCTTATGGACGGTGAAGTAGACATCTTAACTGGTACAGCAAAAGGTATTAGTTACCGAATACGTGGGAACAACGCAGCTACTGCGAATGGAATAGTAACACTTACTCTTTATTCACAGCTACTACAAGCGGTTCCTGCTGGTTCGATAGTTAATCTTGGATACAGCCTTTACTACAATCTAACAACTGATGTAGCAAGCGATCAGGTTGGAACTAACACTAACAAGCACTTTGTAGGTGTTGTAAGTGCGCCACTTGGTGCTTACCAGTACGGCTGGATACAAACTCATGGACGTGGTCTAGTTATAAGTGATAACAAGTATTATAACGGTACATCTATAGTAACTGGTATTATTCCAAAGGGTTACTCGCTTGTGCCTAGCAAAACAAATCCTGGACAAGTTACAGGCTCTAACCCACTGCTAGACGCGGACAAACAACTTGTCGGATACGGACTTGAAAATCCCTATACAGCAGGTGTTGGCGTTCTATTTCCTTGCGACATATCTATTGAATAATTAACAGATACAAAAGGCTGCGGTGTGTGGCCTTTTTTTGTTGTGTGGTATAATGCTGGTAATGAACAAAGAAACTTTGGAACAGCTGAAAAGCGAAGCAGAGCAGAAATGGAACGACTTGCAGGAGGAGCTAAAGCGACTCCAGGGTGAACATCGCATACTTACGAAACTCATTGAGGAATGGGTAGAGCCGAAAACTAAGGAGGAATCAAATGCCACGAATACAACCAAAAAGTGACCAGCACACAGCTGCAACAGTAAACGTAAAGAAGTTATTTAGAGAACGGCTTATAGACCGATTTAAGGCTACTGACTTTGTACGTGTTATTAACCCAGACAATGAGGATTTTACTTGGAGTTACCTACCATCATCAAAAGAAGATTTGCAAATGTCTAGCGATGGTATGCACCGATACGCACTACGTGAAGAACCTGAATACTATCTACTAGCACCAGGTGAAAGCGAAGTTATTATTGGCGAAAACGCTTACATTATGATTGAAGCATTGTTTAAGAAAATGGTAGCTAAAAAGCTATACATGGATCATGGTGATTTCAAGCCTGGTCAACCAGCACGTAACTTTAACTTTTCTGATGCACTTGCACAGGAACAACTTATAGACAAAATTTACTTAGGCAAAGAACAGCCCAACTTTGGATCAACTAATGTGGAAGTAGCAAATGACACCCCAACAACAAAAGATTCAGGCACAGCTCGACCTAAGAGCACAAGAGCTTGACGCTAAAGAAGCGTACTTAAATAAACTTGATAAGGCATACGAACAAGTACAGCTAGATATTAAAGTTGCTGATAAGACTATAAAGGTCAGGGAAACTCAATTAGACGATGTCGTAAAATCTTTAAACGTAGCTAAAGAAAAGCTAGACGAATTAAATAACGAGTATCTACATAGAGAAAAACGATTGAACGCTAAAATTGCTGATATTAAGAACGACCAAAAGCGTCAAAACGAAAAACTTAGTACAATAACGCAAAACGTACAAAAACAACGTACAATTCGCGATGAATTAGACAACGAAACACGTGAGTTGAATGTATACAAAAAGGAACAAGAAAGTTTAATTAAAGAAGCTATTGAGGCTGGTAATGATAAATTATTAGAAGCCAAGTCAGATGTAGCTAAGTTTACGGATCAAATAGACCAACTACGCCTTGAAGTAAGTGACTTAGAGCAACGTAAAATAAATGTATCATTTGATGTATTACAAGTTGAATCTAGTTTTGAAAACACCAGAAATGCCCTAGAGCAAGAAGAACTAGAATTACAAAAATCACTTAATAAAGTACAGAAGCAAGTTCAAGAAGCATCTATAAATCATAAACTTATACTTAAAGAAACAGAAGAAAAACTAACTAAACTAAAAGCTAAAGAAATAAGCATACTTGCTAAACAAGATGCGTTAATAGAGGAACGTAGCCAACTAGAAACTGAAAAAAGACGGTGGAATAGTACCAAGAGTCTTTATGATGATGTATAATGTAAACAGGCAAACTAAGCCCTACCTAAGTAGGGTTATTTTTATTTATGAGCAATAGAAGCGGCACACCATATTCAGCACCACGAGACGCGAACAGAGACCCTGTTCTATTAGGTGTATCAACTGTAGACGGCATAACACCTGTACCACTTGAAGTAGACCCAGTTACAGGACAATTACAAACCTCAGGTTCAGGTGGTGGCGGTGGTAACGTAACTATTGCAGATGGTGTATCTAGTTCTACTAAAGCTACTGTATCTGCTAAGGCAAGCTCTAATGCACTTGCAGTAGAAATTGTAGACGCATCAGGTAACCAAATAACTTCTTTTGGTGGTGGTAGTCAATATACAGATGGTTCTTCAACAATAACTAACCCAATAGGAACTATGCCTGTTTATGATAAAGCAGGAACAATCACAGCAGTTTCAGTAGCCAACCCACTTCCAGTAAGTGCAACAATAACTCCGACAAGCGATACAACAACTACAGGTTCAATCTCGGGCTCTGGACAATCTGTTACATTTGCAGTAAATGCACAATCTACTGTAGGTATACAAGTTTCTGGTACTTTTTCGGGTACTATTTTAATTAAAGGTTCTGTCGATGGCTCTACATATACACCAACAACTGCTACTAGCTTATCTACTGGTGGTTTAGTTTCTACCATAACTTCATCGTTTACAGGTCAAGTTAATGTTGCAGGTTTTGTATCTTTCCAGCTTACGAGTGTTTCTTGGACTTCGGGAACAGCAAATATATCTTTAAG
>JGI24890J29729_1000924_pt1 | contig 15389 bp, 22 predicted proteins | sample FreactcultureFD7_FD_29729 | JGI IMG/M metagenome (IMG submission 29729)
CCAGCCATTATCTCTCCAAGAGGCGAAATGAACACCACCATATTCAACGACTTTGGATCACTTAATGACTGATACACCACTGAAATCAACCAGATCACGCAAGAAACTGGTGGGGGCTACTGAGCCACGCTTACATAGCCCTTACCTTAAAGGCGAATCTCTAAGTGGTGAGATCGAGGCGCTGGCCGAAGCAATCGGCACCCCTCTCCTGCCTTGGCAGAAGTTCGTCCTAAAGGACATGATGACTGTGGATAAAGATAATCAATTCATCCGCAAATCCGCACTTTTGCTCATTGCCCGTCAGCAAGGAAAGACGTTTTTGGCATCTATGCGCATTATCTGGGGTCTTACAAAGGGCCAAAAAATCGTGGCGATGTCGAGTAATCGGGGCATGGCTCTGGAGACCTTTAGGTACGTTGCCTACATCGTTGAAAATAACAAATTCCTACGCGATCAACTAGCTTCAAAGCCACGCATGGCTAATGGTCAAGAGCGCATCACTTTCAAAAATGGCGGTGAATATCAGATCGTTGCCGCTACCCGAGATGGCTCACGTGGTCGTTCAGCTGACTTTCTATTCATCGATGAGCTACGTGAGATCGACGAGGAAGGCTTCAAAGCTGCAACCCCGGTCACTAGATCCAAGCCAAATGCACAGAGCATGTACGTATCAAATAGCGGAGATGCTTTCAGCCAAGTATTAAACGAATTGGTAGAGCGTTGCAGATCCAACCCACCAAAGTCACTGGGTTATTACGAGTACAGCGCGCCACCATTTGCCAAGATCGATGATCGTAAAGGTTGGGCGATGGCTAACCCTGCTCTGGGATATACCGTAACTGAGGAGACCCTAGAGGAAGCGGTGGCAACTTCATCGATCGAAACAACTCGTACCGAGATGCTCTGTCAATGGATCGATTCGCTTCAATCGCCTTGGCCTCATGGAATCCTTGAGGAGACCAGCGATGCAACTGTCAAACTTGAGCCAAATTCATCCTCATATTTCGCTTTCGATGTCTCACCATCTCGCAGATATGCCAGTTTAGTTGCAGGCACTCTCCTACCCGATGGCCGTATAGCTGTCGGAATCTTGCAAAAGTGGGAGTCTCAAGTAGCCGTCGATGATCTTAAAATTGCTGTCGGAATCAAAGAGTGGTGCGATAAGTACCGTCCTCGGATGGTCTGTTATGACAAATATGCCACCCAGTCGATCGCTGACAAACTGCTAAGTGGCGGCGTGATGGTTGGTGACATCTCTGGGATGCAGTTCTATCAAGCCTGTGGCGATTTACTAGATGGATTGGTTACTCACAAGGTCGTTCATAACGGCCAAGCCGAGTGGATCCAAAACATGCAAAATGTGGCAGCCAAAGAAAATGACTCAGCATGGCGTATCGTCAAAAGGAAATCTGCTGGCGATATTTCAGCGAGTATTGGAACGGCTATGGTGGTTCATCAGCTGATGAAACCTCAATCCACAGCCAAGATTTACGCCGTATAGATCGGCTCATAAAGGATGCACTCTCGGCAATAATTTCCAACGATTATCGCTTGGATGGAACTTTCAAAAGCATGATGGGTTACGCCATCGATCTTTCTACATTTATCACATAGTTCTACTACCCACTTGTGGGCATATTCAGTCATGTATTCGCTCATGGCCTAAAGGTGTCACAGCTGGGTTAGTTTTCGGCCTTAATTTTCGGGATATTAGGGATGTGCCTAGCCGTTTAGACGCGCCGACACGCACCACCAATAGTGCTTGACAAATTGCGAAAATTCTCCTCATGGGACTATTTGACCGTTTGCGTACCCGTAATGACTCGACTTCAAAATCAGAAATCAAATCACAATTTGCGCCACCAGTTATGGACCGACCTTTTGCGTCATGGTGGGGCGGTAACTCTTATGGTGGTTACAACAATTATGCAAATGCAATTCTGCGTCAAGATGCTATGGCTGTTCCAACAGTTAGCAGATGTCAAGCTCTTATTACAGGCATCATCGCATCAATTCCGTTGGAGATGTATTCATTAAAAACTGGTGAGGAATTACCTAACTATGTTTGGGTAGATCAACCAGATAAGCGCCAACCAAGATCAGTAACAATCGCCTGGACGATTGACAGTCTCCTACATTATGGAATCAGTTTTTGGCGCTGTACCGAGGTGTATCAGGATGATAATCGCCCTGCACGATTTGAGTGGGTGCAAAACGATTTAGTTACTACTAAATATAATTGGGACAATACTGAGGTTGAGTATTACATGGTTAATAACGTTCGCGTTCCGATGGAAGGCGTCGGATCGTTAATAACTTTTCAAGCACTAGGTCAAGGATTATTAGTTCGCGCTGCTAACACTATTCGCGCTGCTTTAGATATTGAAAAGGCTGCTGCTATTGCTGCGCAAACACCGATGCCAACTTCTGTAATCAAAAACAATGGCGCTGATCTACCAGATGAACAAGTCTCTGGAATTATGAACGCTTGGAAACTCGCTCGTCAAAACCGTTCAACTGCTTATCTCACATCCACTTTAGACGTGCAACAGTTTGGCTTTAGTCCAAAAGACATGGCGTATGCAGAAGCAAAACAATTTTACGCACTTGAATTAGCAAGAGCATGCAACGTGCCAGCCGAGATGGTTGATGCACAAGTCATGCGATCACAAACTTATCAAAACGTTTTAGATGCTCGCAAAGAATTCTTTGCATACACCTTGCAACCTTTCGTAACTGCGATCGAGGATCGTTTATCAATGGATGATCTAACACCTCGGGGCCAAGTGGTGCGATTTAGCGTTGATGAGACTTTCTTACGGGGCAATCCATTGGATCGACTAGCTGTAACTGAAAAGTTACTTACTCTCGGTCTAATTGATATTAACCAAGCAAAAGAGATGGAAGACCTAACACCAGAAGGAAGCGGAGAATATGACCCAACTGACCTTTAGTAGTCCGATTGAGGCTGCTGATATTGAACGCCGCATTATCGCTGGCGTTGTCGTACCTTTTAACAAAGTCGGCTACACATCTGTCGGCCCTGTTGTCTTTGAGCCCGGTTCGATTGCGATTCACGATGGAACCAAAATCAAACTGCTCGCGCAACATGATCCAACTAATCCGATCGGCCGCGCTCAATCCTTTTCAACTTCCGATCAACAGATCAACGGAGTTTTCAAAGTTAGTGCATCACAAACAGGACAAGATTTTCTTATCCGCGCAAGTGAAGGACTAATCGCATCGCTATCAATCGGCGTTGATGTAATTGCATCGAAGCCCGGAAAAGATGGCACTCTCTACGTTCAGCAAGCAGTGATGAAAGAAGTCTCGCTAGTTGAATCTCCTGCATTTAGTGATGCAGTTGTTACCAAAGTTGCTGCAAGCGAAGGCGAAGCAGATCAAACACCAACCGAAACCCAAACCGAAAGTGAGGCAGTCGTGACTGAAGAAACTCAAGTCCCTGAAGCCGTAACACCAGAGGCCGCGCCTGCTGAAACAGTCGAGGCTTCACGTCCAACCATTAAGGCCGCTGCGCCTTACATTACTTCAACAGTGCGCACACCTATTGACTCAATGGGTAAGTTCGCGCTGCACTCAATCAAGGCAAAGCTAGGCGATGATGATTCTGCTCTTTATGTAAAGGCCGCAGCTGATTCAACTTCTACTAACCCTGCGTTCAATCCAACTCAATACCTAACAAATCTTTTCGTAAGCAACACCAACTTTGGTCGCGCTGCTGTGGATGCATGTACTCGCGCCACACTTCCATCAAACGGCTTTACAATCAACGTGCCATCTCTTATTACTGGCACAGACACAGCGCCAACAGTTGCTTCAACTGCTGAATCCGCTGCGCCATCAAATACAGGTATGACTTCATCATATGAATCATTTACTGTTACAAAGTACGCAGGACAACAGACAATCTCACTTGAACTGATCGAGCGTTCTGATCCCATCTTCATGGATCAACTTATGATCCAACTCGAGCGAGCCTATTTAAAGGCAACAGACGCAGCAGTAATCGCAGCGTTTATCGCATCAGGTACAGCTGCTACCGCTACTGCTAACACAGCTGCTGGACTTATCTCATACCTATCAACAGAATCAGCACAGGCATACGCTGGCACAAGTTACTTCGCTAAGAACGTAGTAATTGGGTCAGGAACTTGGGCCGCTGCGATGGGTTACCAAGATTCGACTGGACGCCCAATTTTCAACACCACAATTCCGGGATCAAGCGGCTACAACGCTGCTGGACAAATCGGTAACGCGTCAATTCGCGGCAACCTACTTGGCCTAGATACCTACGTGGATGTCAATGCAGTTGCAACAGCAGGCGCAGATAACTCAGCGTTCGTTATTGCACCAGAAGCAGTGACAATCTTTGAATCAGCAACAGCGATGTTCTCTGTAAATGTTGTTTCATCAATGAGCGTGAATTTGGCCATATATGGCTATCTCGCTCCTGCGATTTTACAACCAAAGGGCGTCAGAAAATACAAGACTGCGTAATTTACGCAACTAGCAGCCGAGCCAGCGTCGTTGCCCTTCGCTGGTCTCGGTCTTATTAGAAAGGAACCTCTGTGGCCGCTGTATATGTGACCCAAGCGCAGTTACGCACAGCTCTCGGTATTGGCACTCTGTATTCAGATGCCGACGTCGAGTCATGCTGTCAAACCGCAGAGGATCTCCTTAACAAATATCTTTGGTTTGATTCTTATCCTGTTGTCGGTGCTGGCATTTACTCTAATGTCGGAATCGCTATCATCTCTGCGCCTGTTACCTATGTGACTGGTCAGACTGTAACTCTTTCAAGCTGCGGATCTGCCTATAACGGCTCACGCACTATTACTGGCACTTATCCCTACACTTCGGGATCTGCCACTTTGCCTTACTTTATTAACTTTCCTTACAACAATTACGCATTTCCAAAGGGTTACTCGCTGATTCAATTCACACTAACCCACGCAGACGATTACTATCACCAGATCGTTCCTTACGGCAAAGTCGCTGGAGTCGATACAAAAGACACCACCTATGCCAACACTCCTGCAATCAATCAAGCAGCTTTAATGCTGGCTATCGATATTTGGCAGGCACGTCAGCAATCTAATGCAGGCGGCATTTCACCAGACTTCACACCTAGCCCTTATCGGATGGGTAACACTCTCCTAGCTCGTATTCGTGGGCTTATCGCGCCTTACACATCTCCGCGCTCAATGGTGGGCTAATGGTTGCCGTCACAGCACTCAGATCCACTATTGCAGCCGCTATCGCAAACGATGGGGTCTGGTCGGTCTTTTCCTTTCCACCTGCCAGCCCTATCGCCAACTCTGTAATTGTCTCGCCCGATGATCCATACATCGAGGCTCAAAACAATTTACAAGCGACCATCTCACCAATGGCTAATTTCAAGCTCACAATGATCGTGCCGATGTTTGATAATCAAGGCAACTTGGCTGATATCGAGACTTTCATGGTGGCCCTATTTAACAAACTTGCGTCAAGCTCACTCAACTTTCGCGTTGGCACCATGTCTGCGCCAAGCGTGTTAGCCGTAGATGCAGGGCAAATGCTTTCCAGCGATTTATCCGTCTCAATCCTTACAAGTTGGAGTTAATCATGAGCGACCTATCACCCGAGAATCTTGCCTTTCTTAAATTGATCGGCCAAGAAATACCAAAAGACAATAACCCTGCACCAACGGCCAAGACAAGCGAGGAAAAATAATCATGTCAATTTTCATGCAGAATAATGCTGGATTCCAATTACAGGTTTCTAGCGCTTACGTGGATCTCACTAACCACGTGAAATCACTAACCATCAATAGAAATTTTGATGAACTGGATGTTACAAGTATGGGCAACACAGGCCATACTTTTATCGCTGGATTGGAATCTTCAACCATTTCAGTTGATCTATTCAACGACGATGCAGCTTCATCAGTAATGGCCACACTTAATACTTTGGTTGGAACTAATGCGGCTTTCAAAATTTGCCAAACTACAGTTCCGGGCACACCTTCAACAGCAACCATCTCAGCTACTAACCAACTATACACAGGTCTAGTTCTAATCAACAAGATCACACCAGTAGTCGGCGCAGTTGGCGAAGTTGCTGTCCAATCACTTCAATTCACTGTTTCAGGCGCTATCACAGTTGCCTCAACAGGCACTTGGTAATAACTAACTAACTAGAAAAGGGGCAACAAATGGCAAGACTGAAAATAACTCTGGCTACTGGAGATGTAAGCGAACACAAGATTACTCCTGTGATCGAGTACGCCTTCGAGCAGTATTCCAAAAAGGGGTTCAGCCGCGCTTTCCGCGAGGATGAGAAGCAGTCAGATATTTTCTGGCTGGCTTATGAGTGCATGAAGCGCGCTGGAACTCTCCCAGTCTTGCCAGTGTTCGGCGAGAAGTTCATCGAACTACTTGAAAAGGTAGAGGTTTTAGACGATCTCCCAAACGCATAGAGCGCAACTCTGTAACTTACCTGATCGCACAGATCGCGGTGGAGACAGGAATTGCGCCTAATGATTTAATCGATTGCGATGAGCTGACGTTCAGAGCGATTTTAGATGTTTTAGATGATCGAGCGAAAGCGGTAAAAAATGCCAGTCGAGGTCGTAGGTCTTAGAGAAGCGCAGAAGGCGATGCGCTCTTTGCAACCTGACCTAGATAAAGAATTGAAAAAGCAAATGCGTTTAATTCTTAAACCTATCTTGGCTAAGGCTAAGGGTTATGTAAAAGAAAGCCCTCTACCTGGCTTATCCCAATGGTCTGCCTATAACGACGGGCTATGGACTTATCGCTATTTTAATGCTGGAAAAGTTCGTGCTGGTATTCGTGCAGAGTTATCGCCTAGCCGACACAAAAACACAGGCTTCGTCTCTTTGGTTCGCATCGTCAATTTAACGCCTGCTGGTGCTATTTATGAGACTGCTGGTCGCTTAAACCCTGCTGGTAAGCCAAGAGATCCTAATGGCCCACGTAACAAATTTAGCCACTCTCGCAACCCTGATGCTGGCATGCACTTCATCAATTCAATCGGTGGCCAACTTGCTGGTAGAGGCTTAAAGCGTGGTCGTTTAATTTATCGTGCTATGGATGAGGATCAAGGTCGCGTTACTCAAGCGATTATCAATGCAATCAAAGCCAACGCGGCAAAGTCAGCAAGATACGTTGATGCCGCCCGAGCATTTAAGAAGGCCGCATGAGTAGCAAAGCATCCATCTATTACGACATAATCTCGGAGTTTAAGGGTAAAGGCGCCAAAGACGCCGAAAAGAGTTTTGGTGTATTAGGCAACGCGGCCGACAGCATGGCCAAAAAACTCACCAAGGCTTTTAGCATAGCCGCCATTGGCGCTTTCGCCGCTAAATCTATTCAATTAGCAGCTGCCGAGGATAAACAATTCAAAATCCTTGACAACACCCTGACCAATCTTGGTTTAGGTTTTGCAGCCGAAAACGCTAACAAAATGATTGATTCGATGTACTTGGCAACAGGCGTTGCAAAAAGTGAATTGATCCCGGCCTTTCAGCAATTAGTAACCGCTACATCTGACATCGGCTTAAGCCAAAAAAATCTGCAACTGGCTTTGGATGTATCTGCTGGAACTGGCAAAGAGCTTACAGTCGTTACCGCTGCCCTTTCCAAAGGTTATCTAGGTAATACTTTGGCCCTTAAGAAATTGGGTGCAGGTTTAGATTCAACTTTGCTAAAAACTGGCAACATGCAAATGATTACCGAAAAGTTAGCCAAGACTTACAACGGCGCAGCGGCCACAGCCGCCAACAGCTTCTCAGGTCAAATGCTCAGAATTAAAGCCGCTACTGAACAAGCCACGGTAAGCATTGGCCAAGGTCTCATCGATTCAATTACTAACCTCTCGCACTCTCAGGGCGTTGATGTAATATCAAAGAAAATCACTGACTTCGGCGATAACGTCAAATATGCAATTATCGGCATCACTGATCTCATCGCCGTACTAAATAGCTCTGGACCATCCAAGGGATCTTTCTTAGACAAGATAAGTAATTTCATGCTGACTGGTGGCTTTGCCAAGTTAGGCTTAAATGCTTTAGTCAAAAAAGGCAAAAACGATCTCGCCAAAAATGACATATTTTCAGCCTCAGTAGATCCAGCCGCTATCGGTTATGCCTCAGCCGCACAGGCTAAAGCTCTTAAGGCCAAAGCCGATCAACTTGCAGCTGAAAAGAAAATCTTGGCCACCCAAAAGCAACAGACTGCCGAGCAAAAGGCACAGGCCACACTTAAACTCGCTGGCAACTCTGACGATCTCCAAAAGGCTGAACTGCTCGCAGCTCTAAAGCGCGACATAAGCCAAGCCGACAAAGACCAAGTGAATTACCAGTTAGACCTTCTCAATGCCGTTGGCAAGACAGGCGATGCGCTACAAAAGGCGGCCGATGACGCTTTGATCCTTAGAGAAAAAATTCTAATGGCTAACGGCTTAGTCATGCTGGCAGATGGATCAATCGCTAATCTGCATGAGGCCAAGAATCCTTTTGCTGGCTTTGATAAGTACGTGCAGGATGCGTTGGCTCAACTGGCTAAGGTTCAAGCTGCTATCGATAACACCAAGCCGATCATGGCTAACTCGACTGTAACTCCATCAATGATCTCAAGTGGCACAGGTTATGTATCATCGCAAGGTCTATCATCTAGCGATTTAACTTCTGGAACTTTTGCCCAGTATTACCAAGGTCAATCAGGCGGTCTTTATGGATCAACTCCAGTAAATCAACCAGTCACAGTGAATTTAACTGTTACTTCTGATCCATCAATCATCGTTGAACAGACAAACGCGGCCTCAGCAAATGGCACAGCTGTAACCCTTAACCGACTCAATCCACTATTCGGCTAATGACATATCCAGTAACGATCGGCGTAACCTTTGACTTCTCAAACGGTGCGACTTTCGGCTATCCACTTATTCTGGATGATCCCAAAAATGGCCAGATCGGTTACAATTACCTGGGTGATTCAATTCCACAGATCGTCGATATATCCGATCAAGTAGGAAAGATCAGCATTAAAGGCGGATACAACTTACTTCAAGACCAGTTCCAAGCCTCGACGTTATCTTTAAGACTCTACGATCCTAACGGTGACTGGAATCCAACTAACCCATCGAGTCCCTACTATCCCAATCTTGTACCTTTGAGAAAGATCCGCGTCTCTGGAACTTACGACGGAAAGACTCAGTACCTCTTTAGCGGGTATGTCACTGCCTATTCCTATTCTTATCCAAAAGATCAGACTGTGGCCTACGTTGATATAGATGCCACTGATGGATTTAGACTTTTACAACTTGCAAACATCACCACAGTTGCAAGCACATCAAGTGGCCAAGACACAGGCACCCGAGTCAATAAGATCCTAGATCAAGTTGGCTGGCCTAATGGACTTCGTGAAGTGGATACGGGTGGCAGTGAAGCAATCTGCCAAGCCGATCCCGGAACTGCTCGCACAGCTCTCGGGGCTATTAAAAACGTTGAATTCGTAGAGCAAGGCGCCTTTTACATGGACGGCGAAGGCGATGCGGTCTTTAAGAGCCGCGCTTATGTAATGGGTACATCGGGCAAGAATCCAACCTATTTCAGTAACGACGGCGATGGGATCGGGTACTACTCCATCAAGTTTGCCCTAGATGACAAGCTCATAATCAATGACGCTACTATTCAAAACATCGGCGGTACTGCTCAAAGAGCTGTGGATGCGACCTCGACTGCTACCTACTTTCCACACTCTCGCAGTCAAAACGATCTAGTGGGTCTCACTGACGATAACTCACTCAACATCGCTAAGAATTACGTGGCAACTAGAGCAACCACATCTATCCGCATCGACGCTCTTACCTTGGATCTATCTGCCACCACTGCCGCTGGTACAACAGCCGCACTGGCCTTGGATTATTTCTCGACCATGCACATCAAAAACGTGGGCCAAGATGGCACAGTCATAGATAAGACCCTTCAATGCGTTGGCATGGCTTATGAAATAACGCCACAGACCTTCTATGCGACATTTACAACCAGTGAGCCAATCGTAGGTTCATTTATTTTAGACTCATCAATATATGGAGTTATCGGCGATCCTGCTGGTTTATCCATTTTAGGTTACTAAGGAGATAAGACAATGCCAACCGCAAATGCTGGATACCACGCTTACGCCACAGGCGACGTGTTAACTGCTTCACAAGTTCAATATAACCTACAAAATCAGACAGTAATGTATTTCGCAACCACAGGGGCTAGGGATACTGCTTTAACAGGTGTATTGGTTGAAGGTATGGTTAGTTATACTCCAGCCACAGGAATTATGTATTACAATGGAACTGCTTGGACTGCTATCGGTGGTTCAACTTCTCCTTTAACAACAAAAGGTGATTTATACACCTATTCAACAACAAATGCTCGTTTAGGAGTAGGTTCAAATAATCAAGTCTTGACGGCTGATAGTACTCAAGCAACTGGAATCAAATGGGCAACACCAGCTGCAGGTAAAATAATTCAAGTTATACAATCCACATACACCACTCAAGTAACAAGTACTTCTTCGACTTTTGCTGATACGGGATTATCTGCAACCATTACTCCAACTTTATCAACTAGCAGTATTTTAGTATTCGTAGAACAAAACTTTGGTAAAGATGGTGGTGATACTTATGCAAGGTCAAAAATAGTTAGAGGCTCTACCACATTAATTTATACTGCTGTTATCCAAAATGCTACAAGTAGTTCGGTTACAATTTTTGGTCAAAGCAATTCAAGTGTCTATTTAGATTCGCCAGCCACTACTTCCGCTACAACATATAAAACTCAATTTCAAAATGCTTCTGGTTCTGGAACAGTTTACTTTAATCAAGGTTCTGGTGGTTTTTCTCCAACTTCAACACTAACTCTAATGGAAATTGGTGCTTAATATGGCTACAACAACTCAAGTATTAAATTACTTACGACCAAATGGTGGCTGGGTTATCTATAATGAGGATTTATCCACAATTATTTATGACGATGGGGTTAAACCCGTAACTCAAGAAGAAATAGACATAAACAAATCAAAAGTAGATGATTTATTAAAATCTATATCAGATCAAAAAATCAAAGCAAAATCCGATTTATTGATTAAGTTGGGCATTACCCAAGAAGAAGCAGCTCTACTGCTCTCATGATTCAACAAGTTATCTCTAAGGCGGTTAGTCATGTCGGGTACAAAGAAGGCCCAAACAATGACAACCAATTCGCTAAGTTATGTGGCCACGCCAACAATCAGCCTTGGTGTGCCACTTTCATCTCTGCGATTTTCTTAGAGGCTGGCTTAAAAGGTTTAGTCCCTAACTCGGCAGCTGTTGCAGCCTTTGAGGTCTGGGGTAAAGCGGCTAAGTTCGCGGTTCCAGTATCAGAGGCCAAGCGCGGTGATCTGATTATCTTTGACTTTGCTAAAAAGAATAAGCCAGACCACATCGAGATAGCGATCCACGACGTCGATCTAAACACTCACACCATCCAGACGATCGGTGGCAATACTTCTAACGGCAACGACACTAATGGTGACGGCGTATATCGCCGCACAAGATCAGCTGAGTTCATAAGGGCAGCGATTCGACCACCATATAAGGAGACATCAAATGCCTAAACAAATGCAAGCTGCACTAGCCTCATATCTAAGAGCAGTTGCCTCAGCTGTACTCGGCGCATGGGTATCAGGTCAGACAGACCCAAAGCTCTTACTATCCTTGGCTCTTTCAGCCATCGCCGCCCCTCTCCTACGCGCCGTCAATCCTAAGGACAGCGCCTTTGGAGTTAAGGGAGAATAATGAAAGCGACTGACTGGGCTGCCCTTGCTATCGCGGCGATAACTATTACCACTGGGTTCGCAGGTGCAGTCCGTTGGTTGGTCAAGCATTACCTATCTGAATTAAAGCCCAACAGCGGATCATCGTTAAGTGATCGAGTCTCCGCTATTGAAACTCAGGTTTATAAGATTTACGAGATACTCCTAGAGGATCGCCTTAGCCGTTAATTTGCTTTGAAGTGGCGTAGGGCCTCGGCCATGTCTCTTTGACGTTCGGCCAGATCGATTACCTTTGCAACCGGGCGCATCAGATATTCCTTATTATCGTTCCACAGCGCCATAGCCTTCTCGACGTGGCTCTGGAATATGAACATGTCACGACCTCTAATGGTGATCTCAAACTCTACATCTGAGGTAGAGCCTAAAGCCAAAGCATTACTGCTACATATCAAAAGATCGCCCTCATTAACCACTCTTGGATCCTCGCCATAGTTGTAAATATGTAATCGAGAGTTCGCTTTTTGCTTACTTATCAGCTGTACGACACTACTTGGATTCATTATTTGCCCTTTTCTAGTGGGCTGTGCGGCGTGTCGCTGAGTCGGTTCCTTGACCTATGTCACAGGTACCTGTCAAACTACTCATGAAACACTCCACGCCGTCACAGCGAGGACACGTAATTGAATAGTAGTAGGAAGCAAATAACTAGAGTTATTCAGGCATTTCTCAGACGCCGATAACTCCGCTTCTCTACATTATGTCAATTAAGTTCCTTGCTTTGACCTTAACAGTAAGGGCAACGCAATGCACATCGAAAAGTATCAACTCGTCGCATACGCGATAGTTACATTTATCACGATCATCTGGGCATGGTCTCAGGGATTCAAAGAAGGCAAGAAAGTCGGCTATCACAAAGGCCGCAACATCACATGGTCTGCTAAAGCAAACAAGGTCTCCCAATGATTCGCCGCGCAAATCTTGGCGTCTGGTGTGACTACTGCAAAGGACGATGGGGCAAAAACAAAGGCGTCTGGCATCCCAACGCTATGAGACAAGCTCTCGTAACTATTGAAAGTCGCTTACCTAAGTCCAAAGGGCTAGAGCGTAATTATTGCCGCGAGTGCATGGATGAAGTTCAGCAATGGCCAGACGGATCTACCTGGACTCTGCCACAACAAGTCGAGTACGCAAAGCAGGTGGCCAATGTTTAATCTTGAAAACTACGAGACAGTTGAGGATCGCTTAAGCAAGTTTTGGGAGAAGTACCCAGATGGTCGCATCGAGACTGTTCTAATTGACCACTCGCCTACTCGCTTTATTGTGGCGGCTTACATATTCCGTACCGAGGCCGATGCACGTTACTGGACATCTGGACTAGCTGAGGAGACTGTATCTAGTCGCGGCGTTAATGCCACGTCAGCTCTTGAAAACTGCGAGACCAGTGCAATCGGTCGCGCCCTTGCTAATGCTGGATTTGCTACCAAAGGTAAGCGAGCCAGTCGTGAGGAAATGCAAAAGGTTGCCAGAGTTGAGAACGACAAGGTAACGGTAAAGATCGAGGCTGATCTCGGTAATGACTGGGAGTCTTTCGTAAAGGAAAAGCCAGAGGCCACCACTACCCTAGCCCAAGGCGTTGAACTGATTACAAAAGAGTTGAACGCTAAAGAAGTTCCAACCTGCCCACATGGCACCATGAACTTCAAAGAAGGCACATCATCCAAAACAGGTAGGCCATATCGGGGCTATACATGCCCTAACAAGGATCGAAACGATCAATGCCAACCAATATGGCTGGCGTAAGCATGGGCGATTTAGAGATCCTCTACCCTGCTGGTGACAGGCTTATTATCAAAGACTCACAGCTGCTAAGTGGCGGCAAGTGGGCTAATTGCGATCAATGCGATCGACCAACCTACACAGCTGAATTAACAAAGAGCATTGACTCGTCTGGTGAAACTCTGTGGTGGCTATGTCACAAGTGCAGTACATCAAAGTAACGCTGGATCGCGACGATGAAATCAAGGCACATCAAATCGGCTTCAAGAGAAGTCAGTTGGACTTCTGGAACGCGGATAGCCCGAAGCGTTTTGACAAAGACCTTAACTTTCACGACTTCATCACCCAACAAGCTGAGTCGGTTAGTTCTGAAATTGCTGTGGCCAAATTCTTACAAGTGGAGAATTTCGACGCGGACAATGAGAACTTTAAGGATTTCGCTGATGTCGGTTCAAACATCGAAGTTAAATGGACTAGATGGAAAGACGGACATCTCATCATCTACCCATACGACCGCCAAGAGGACATCGCAGTCCTCGTCGTGGGCAAATCACCCGAGTATTACCTCGTGGGATGGATCCCAATAAAACAAGCTAAAGCGCCTCAGAACTATGTCTCAGCACAAAACACATGGTGGGTAACACAAAGGCGCTTAAACCCAATGAAAGACCTTGCAGGGAGTATCTATGGCCACGCATCGCTTTAAGTGCAGGATATGTAAGAAGGCTACTAATCACATCACAGTCGATGACTTTAACGATGGGCTACCAGATGGGATCGTCTGCGTTGAGTGTCTGGGCTGTGGTGTATTAGGGATCGAAAACCTCATCAATGAATTAAAGCCACTTAAAGCCCAGTTGGCTGATGAATTGCTAGGTGATGACTGTGCCTAAATACGATTATGCCTGTGGCTGGTGTCTGGTACAGCTAGAGATCACAGCTCTAATAGGCAGCGCACCCGAGGACATCAAATGCACATGTGGTGGCACCCTAACTCGTACCTATACCGCGCCCAATGTCATATTCAGAGGCACTGGTTGGGGCAAGGATAAGAAATGAGGAAAACGACACGCCGTCTGACCAGCACTTATGCAAATGTGCTTGACATGATCAGTACTCTAAATCGTACTGGGGCAAGCAGGAATTTACTCCCTCATAGAGAGAAATTCACTCATAACCCTCATCGAGTGATAACTCGAAAATTGGTAGTTATCACATCGATACTCCTAATCACACTTGGCCAGTCCTATGCCTATGCAGCTGACGTGCATCAGCAAGAGATATGGAAGCTCTACGCCCATATGCGAATAGGTAGTACCAAAGAGTTCATCTGCGTAAATGACCTATGGACTATGGAAAGCCATTGGAATCCAGTTGCACATAATAAGAGATCAACTGCTAGAGGTATCCCACAGATCCTTGATCTAAAGACTACTAACCCATATGAGCAGATTGATGCAGGTATTAAGTACATAACACATAGATATAAGAGTGCATGTATAGCACTGGCATATCACTATAGACATGGACACTACTAATGGGTCATAGTTCAAAGCTCTTACAGACTGCACAGTGGCAACGTATAAGGCGTAACGTACTGGCTAGAGATGCATACACATGTGCCTATTGTGGAGAGCCTGCTAATGAGGTGGATCATGTAGTGCCTATATCAGTCGATCAGAATCAGGCGTATGACATGGATAATCTGGTAGCTGCGTGTAGAAGGTGTAATAACCTTAAAGGAGCAAAGGATCAGGCCGTTTTTTTGCAGCAACGGCTTAC
>JGI24890J29729_1000925_pt1 | contig 15385 bp, 27 predicted proteins | sample FreactcultureFD7_FD_29729 | JGI IMG/M metagenome (IMG submission 29729)
AGGACACCTAGTAGTCCGTATACACTCCCACACTGCTCCAGCTAGGAACATTTGCGTTAGGCATAGAATTTTTATGATAGTCATTGGTTTTAGATTAAATGATTTGCTTTTAGGTATATCCCCGATCCTACTATTCCCTTCTTCTTAAGAGACAAAACAATGTGCTGCACGCTATTCAAGCTCTTAGGATTATATCCATGCTTCTCACGGAGATAGTCCAATAGTTTTATCAAAGTGGGATACGAGCCATATTCTTTGTAATAAGATGATATTGCTTTTACAGTGTTGTACTGTAGTGGGGTGAGTTTTATTTCGGTCATGAGTGAGTTAATAGATTTATCAAGTTTGGGAGACTGACGCTCTATGCGATTCTCGTCAGTATGGTTTAGGGTTGACCAGTGAGTATATAACACCGCCGCAATCCCTTTAGTTCCCACCGACACGCCCCCGCAGAGGCGTGCTAGGTGGAGGCTAGTCAAAAAACTTATCTGAGACATACTGTAATGAATACCCGTTCTGCTTCACAGCCTCTATACATATATCCTCTGTCTGTTCTGAGACATATCGCAAGGCATACCCGTCTTGTTTCACAGCCTCCAGACATATAGCCTCTGTCTGTTCTGATACATATCGCAAGGCACCCCCGTATTGTTTCACAGCCTCTATACAGATAGCCTCTGTCTGTTCTGAGACATACTTCAAGGCATCTCCGTCTTGTTTCACAGCCTCCAGACAGATAGCTTCTGTCTGTTCTGATATATACATCAAGGCATACCCGTCCTTCTTCACAGCCTCCATCGCCTCATCTCCTTTGAGAGATTTCTTTGTTGTAAGACGGTTGTACTCGTCTTTGTAGTCTTGTAGTGTGGACATATAGTGTGGGTTAAAAGTAAGTTAGTGGTTATAGTGTACTCCTTCTTTTCTTGTAAATCAAGTATTTACACATTGTGTTTATTAACTTTCATTTTATTTATTACGATAGTACTCACATAATTTCTGGATAGAGTCCTCGTAGAATCCAGCAAACTCATTCTCGTCGTCCTTCATCTCTGGGTGTAGTCGTACAAAGTACCCAAATATGGCATTCCTAAGCTCCTGTGAGGATGTCTTTGCTTTCTTTGATACAGGAGTGAACTGTACATTATCAGCTATGCAGGTCTTCTTTGCGTTCATCAGGGCCATCATCTCCTCCGCAGGCAACTCTGGTGTTACGAGTATTATCTTGAGCCCATGATCGCTCATAGTCTCCACCTTTCGTATCTCGACATTTGCTAGATCGATTTTCATGATTTGTAAGTAAAAGTAGTTTTAAGTTTCTTCCCTTCGGCAAACGCTTTCAATACCTTTGTGACTCTTTTTATTTCCTTTGGGGATAAATCACAGAGAGGTATACCAGCGGCGATACCAGTTTTTGGTTCTGGTGGTTTCTTTTTAAATAGTGAGAACATATTTTTAGATTAAAGAATTTTTTTAGGTAACTTACTGAGTATAAGGTTTATACTAACTTCTCCGAACTCTTTCTTGTCTTTGTAGTAGTTTGATAGTGCTTGTCCTAGCTGCATAGTTGAGTACATATCTGTATCAGGTTTATCTTCTTTATTCCTACGGGCAATATCTTTCACGCAGTTCGCTATCGTAGTACGAGTCTCGTCTTTGTCTTTGTGTCCGAATAGTTTAGAAAGTGAGATCATGATTTATTTGTTAGGTACATCTAATAGTTTTCCATTCTTCTTAATCGTATGAATATATTTAACAAATGTCTCTAGTCCTAAAAATGATTTACCAAAATAGAAATTACATCCTTTTACTTCAATACCCGTAAGGTCGGCACCCGTAAGGTCGGCATGCGTAAGGTTGGCACATGTAAGGTCGGCATGCGTAAGGTTGGCACATGTAAGGTTGGCACGCGTAAGGTCGGCATCCGTAAGTTTGGCACCCGTAAGGTCGGCACAAGTAAGGTCGGCACCCGTAAGGTTGGCACATGTAAGGTCGGCATGCGTAAGGTTGGAATCCATAAGGTCTGAACCAGTAAGTTTGGCACATGTAAGTTTGGCACCCGTAAGGTCGGCACCCGTAAGTTTGGCACCCGTAAGGTCGGCATGCGTAAGGTTGGCACATGTAAGGTTGGCACGCGTAAGGTTGGCATCCGTAAGGTTGGCATCCGTAGGGTCGGCACCCGTAAGGTCGGCACCCGTAAGGTTGGCACGCGCATCAATAGCTTCTTTTATAACTTCTTTCCATGTAGTTTTTTCTGATGCAAAGATAATATCACCAGTGAATCTATTTTTTATCGTAAACTTGTTTTTTTCTGATTTTTTTATAATCTCAGAGTATTGTTCTTCCGATAGTACGATTTTCGTACCGTCTTCAGTAGTAATTGTAGGCATTTGATAATTGGGTTAAATTATTTAGATTAAAGCGTATCCCATATACTTCCTACCGCTTTCACTTTTTCTATCAGACCATCTCTTTTGTAGCTTTCCTTCGGCGTATAGCTCTCGTAGTCGTCTATCTGCTGTGTATCCTATGAATGTGCAATCAGTTCTACCATTATCGAATCCTATATTGAAATCAACAGCGCACACCCATAGCTTGTACTTCCTCCCGTATAGTTTCTTTCCTTCCTTCTCGTATATATTGAGAGAGTTTAGAATAATATTCTTGTGAGATTTAGTGGTCATGGAATAGAGATTAAATATTATTTCACGGCTACCCAGTCGGTAGCGTTTATGTCTTCACGACTTGCACGATATGAGTTATATCCTCCTACGACCTCGACAACAAGCTCATGATTCATAAAATAAATATCATTATCATCCCCACTTCTACATATTTTTTTAAAACCATTATCATCCAAATACTCCACCGCCTCGAGAAAGTTCATTGTTTTTTGTGGTTCTTCGTATATTTCCCAATCAGATTTTAATAATTCGTTTGCTGATAATGAACTTTTATCAATAAATCCATTTTGTGTACAATAAACCAAACCTATTGTTTCATGTAAATAATAATAATATGTATCTCCTTTCATTCTTATCTTCTTCCCTTCTTTAAGGGCGGTAACAGGATTAATATAAGTCATAGTAAATAAAATTAAAGATTAGAACGGGAGTGAATCAAGTAAACTTTGGTCTTCTGATGTTGGTATAAATGGTTGTACATTCTCTGGCTCTTCTTGTTTTGGTGTTTTCCAACATAGTGCAGAGCAATACTTCTTTCCTTCTTTGCTTACTTTCATACCTGCACCGCACCTTGCGCATGATTCTGATGTTTGTATTTTTTGGGTGATTACTTTCTTCGCTGGTGTTACTTCGTGTGTGTGGTTCTCTGTATCTTTGTCGTCATTTGTTGGTATACAGAATATCTGCATGAGTGCGTATTTGTATGCCGCAGACATTGCTTTGTTAGCGCCCTTGTCACCGCTATCCATGGCCTCTCCTACAGTCTCTGTGGTAACGCTTGAACCGTCTTCAGCGTAGATAGTCCACTTCATTCGCAGTATAGTGTATATAAGAGCTCCACCGCTCTTTCCTTGCCGTTCCTCGCGCTGTTCAGATATAACTTCAGAAGTAAAGAATATTTTTGCTTTAGCTAGGTGAGGGTTCAATACATTATACATGTCATCGATCCCACGGAAAGAATACCCTTGCGCAATATTCTTCTTATCCTTTGAGATTGCCTCTACATTCTCCATTACTTCGGATATTTTCGAGTATATAAGTGGTTTTTCATTCATGATAGTGTAGTTAATAGGTGGATAAATTATTGGTTTTTTAAAGTAAATTTATAATCTCTGAATGCGTATAGTCTTTCTTTTACTTCTTGTACTCCCTTGCTGCCCATACCTCTTAGATTTGATATGTCTGATTCTGTTTGTTCTAATATTTTCTCTATACTGCCTATACCTCCATTTATTAGAGAATTTAAAGTACGGGGGGATATACCGATTATTTCTATTGGTGTGTATTGCTCATGTTCTTTTTTCTTTTCTATTTCAAATTTTATGACAAGCTCTTCTAAAGTTTTTGCATCTATACCTTTTTCTACCAATTGTTTTAAAACTTCTTCTATTATATTTTTATCTTCAGTAATTTTATACATTATTTTGTATGATAATTTGCACTCCATTTGCCTTACTCTTCCTTTTGAAACCCCTAGATATTTTGCACAATCTCCAAGTGTGGAACGTTGGTAAACAATTCTTTGTGTAAAAATATATCTTTCTCTATCGTTTATATATAGAAACAAATTTCGTAATGTTTTAATCGGGTCAGACATAATTGATAGGGATTAAAATATTGAAGTAAAGTACATAACACAGGAATAGAAACGGAGGTATCATGAAACATATTGGTACAATCCATGTTTGTTTTCTATGTTTCATATATATATTTACTATAAGTATCATCCACAGAGAGTATCCGATACTTGCCGATAAAGCTATTATAGTTTGAGTCATGTTATTGTCGGTAAGCATTGATATTCTCCCAAATATCTTCCTCGCTATCATGTGTTAGCTTCTCTATACGGTACTTAATCCCCTGAATCTCGGAATAGTCCTTCTCTGGGTCCAGGGTCTCCATATGTGAAAGGTATGCGTCTACTATCTCTTGTGAGCTGTAGTTCTTCTTAAGCTCCTCCTCAATATTATCAGGATGGCTCAAATCCTCCTCACAGTACATACAGAATTTCTTGTTACCCTCCACAAACTCGTCGTCTATGGTGATAAACTCCTTGGGGAAGTACTTCTCGCACCGTGAGCATTGTAATCGAACCTGGCTGTTCATAAAGTCGTCTACGAGGGCATTGAAGCAGTCGGTACGCCTTTGAGATATAGTAGTCATGACTATAGGGATTAAATGGTATGAGAATACCTAGCAGAGAGTATCTGCTCACCGCGAAGCTCTAAAGCTAACACGCAGAGTGATACAAGTAGAACTATTAGCGTCATTTGAGCCAAAAAGGTTGGCAAGGCGCGCTTCGTTCTGTTGCTATTGGTTATCGTCATGTGGACATTGTACTCCTCGATATGTGTAAAGTCAAGATTTACAAGTATGCAAAATCACACTTTGATACTAAAATATTGATCAAGAAGACGATAAAAAAGATATAGATACTGTGAAAATAGATATTAAAATCATTTCATGGTATCAATTATACCATGGTATGTTTGTTAACATTGAATAAAGAATAGCCTTATTAAAGAAACACACATAAAACTATAATAGCTTTACTCACGTTTTTTGGCTATTTTGCTACTTCCTCGTATTTATTGGTATCGTAGTAACGCTTATAGATATACTTATGGTTTGCTGCCCCGTCTATATGAAGCCATAATAGATGCATGTATGTCTCGTCATTAGCTGATAATCTACCTTTAAGTACTTGGTGGTTTAATTGAATAAGGCGAAAGGCTTCGGGGAGTTCCATGGGGATAGTTTAGCTATTGACTTTTGGATAATCAAGGAGTAATATTCTCACGAATCACCCATACAGCAATGACTATTTTAAATCCTGAATACTCGTCTTCTCTCCATGACCAACACATTGCTGCTGGTGATTCACATGGGGAGAATATGGGTATTGAGAATAAAACACAGACAAAGGAATTGATAGAGTGGCTAGAAGAAGTAGAAAAGGAAACTAGAATACCATCTACTAAATTGATAATGATTTATCAGTTAAAAAAAGAAGGTATATCATTTAAAGATATATCAGATAAAGTAGGACATTCTTCATATATAATTTCATTATTATTTAATATTGAAAAATATAAAAAATGGAAAGAGAGAAGAAATAATTATAGTAATTCTTATGAAAGAAATAAAAGAGAAACAGATATTGAATTTATAAAAGATAGGTCGTCTAGAAATAAAAAATGGAGAGATAAAAACAAAGATAAAGTAATTCAAATGAGCACAAGTTCAAATGGAAAGATGAAACTAATATCTCTATTAAAAAATGAGGTAATGAAAGAGCCAACAACAAATATAAAAATACTATGGGATGGAGAAGGTAAATGGAGTAAAGAGAATGATTTTTGTATAAATTGTAATAGTAATATATATAAACATAATTCAAATGGTTTGTGCAAAAAATGTTATATGAAAATTTGGAGAGAAAATAATAGTGATGAAGTAAAAAAATATAATAATCATTATAACAAGAAATACTATATTAACAATAAAGAAAAACTAAATTCTTCTCATAGCGAAAACCATAAATTTAAAAAAGCATTTTATGACAAAGTAAAGAATGGAGATATCACAGAACTATCACAAAAAGCTTCTTTCATACTTGAAAGCATAGAAGCATTGAATAGTAAAAAAACTACAATTTAACTATCTTTTTATGTATATACCTATCTGGCAGCTTATCATTGTTTTTATCATAATTATTATCATGGCAGATAAAATAGATAAAATTGAAAAATGACTCTTGACTTTTAAATAATGGAAGAGTACAATGTCTACGTATATGAATTGTTCCCCACAAAAGAGCGTCTGTGTCCGAGGGTGTGTCGCACATTATCATTGGGATACTGTTCATATACACCCACACCCGAGGACATGGGTGCTTTTCTTTATATAAAATAAANTGACCGACTTTTCTTCTATATCCGAAATCACNAAACCAAAGAAGCAGACTAAGAAGTCTCTTGNATTCCNAAACTATCAGGGAGACAATATCATGGGTAAGATGAATATAGACGGAGAGAATAAACTAGTTTGGAAAGCCTGTGCTTGGGAATACCCTAGTGGAAAACTTAGACAATACTTCTACTTCTACTTCATACAGATACCAAAGAAAGTAATAGTAGGAGGTGAGGAGACTATAAGAATGCAATCAGTAGGTCAAAAGAAGGTTCTAAATACATCTGTAGTAGAGGATTACTTCCGGAACTCCGGTGGTAGCCCTCTGTAACAGATAGTTAGCCTCAATAATCGCCCTGTAGCTATCTGATAGCAGGGTTGAGGTGAGGGTAGGGAAGTCCTACCGGGGAATATCAGACCAGCCGACTCCTGCAACGGAAATGCTTATGCATGCTAGGGAGAAACGCTGCTTGCTAGACTTGCACACATGGCTGCTTGGACTAGGCACACTGTTGGCTAGTGTGTAGCGGGTATGCTCTATGCTATCCTAGTCTCACCCTTAATGGGGGACTAGGGGGAAAGCTCCCAACGCAACAACCTGACTTCTGGAAATCAGTAACTAAACAACCATGACCATCTATATCTGTGAATGCAAAACATGCGGGCGAGAGTACACCTGTAGTGATGACCACCCGATAGACATATGCTCTATCTGTTTAAGAAAAGAGAACGAAACCTTGAAAAAGGAGACTAAATCTGATAAACTATAAGCGCAATGACTAGATACGAAATAATCCAAAAGTACAACTGCCAGAACTGTGAGAAGCCAATACTAGGTAAAGGTTCTAGGTTCTGCTCTAAGAAGTGTGCCGGGCAACACCGGAAGATAGATAAACTACTCGTAGATAAAAGAACTGTAAAACTTAACCCACCTATATAATGGAAGAAAAGAACCACCTTTGCACCGTATGCCCAGATATTGAGAGCCGCAAGTGTTGCGTAAACTCTCTCACGAAGATATTCAATGGAGATACTCCTATAGTCTCTAAACTTTCATGCGGGGATACCGATTACATTACTTTCCTACAAGATAGGATAGCAGCTCAGCAAGAGCTCATAGAAAAGGAACAAGCTATGAGATTATTCAATGCATAATATGCCAAAACCTAAAAAAAAGACCGCAAAGAAGAAAGTGACAGTGTCTTCACTTAAGAAAAAACTGTGGGTAATATTCAGCCAATATATTCGACAGAAGAACGCAAACGCAGGAGGAATTGGAAAGTGTATCACCTGTGGAGTAGTGAAGCCATGGAAGGAACTACAAGCTTCCCACTATATCAGCCGTATGTATAGCTCCACTTTGTTTGATGAAACCAATGTTGCGCCTGCCTGTTATGCTTGCAATGTCATGATGCACGGAAACTTGCCTAGCTATGTTTTATTTTTAGACGAGAAGTACGGAGTAGAGAAAAAGTATGAGCTATACAAGAAAAGTAAAGAAGTGAAAAGATTTTCAACACCAGAGCTAGAGCAAATGATAGAGGATTATAAAACTAAACTATCCCAACTACAATGATCTCAATGAAAGAAAAGATCGAGCACCACTACCACGGTTCACCAGACGAGGGTAAGGACTCACGCATACAACACCTCTACGAGGCTCAGGGATTCGTTCTAACACACTCGGACTACTCAGAAGACCATAATGTTCGTACTCTCTATTTTAAAAAAGTATGATTGAAGTACTTATCAAAAATATATAGTATTGCAAATGAATAAATAGGTGGTATACTTTCTACATGGCAAGAAATATAGAAAAAATTGTCCGTAGAAAGCCCGAAGAGACTGATATGGCATATATCTACGATGTATCTCAAGCCCTGTGTGATATTATCGAAAGGCTCGAGAAGACATACCCAGAGAAAGCAGAGCTCGACATACAAACAAGCGGATCCTCTATCATTATCTCTATCATCCTATAAATGGACACTGAAATACTCCACGCCGAAGAAGTCTATCAAGACAAAGTAACTTTCCTNGACAGAGTTTCTGACAATCTCGCAAACTTTTGTGGGAGCTGGACTTTTATACTATCCTTCTGTATAATTATGATAGGATGGATGGTGACGAACGGGATTTCATTGATATCTGTAGATCCGTTCCCATTTATGTTTCTGAATCTAGCATTGTCATGTGTCGCAGCCATCCAAGCTCCTATCATACTCATGGCAAGCAATAGATCAAACAAGAAAGAAGCAATCAAAGCAGATATCAGGTTCCACACTGATACTAAGATGGAAGAAGAGGTACGAGACCTCCATAGCAAAGTAGACTCACTGATCACCATAGTACAAAACTCTATAGCTAAATAATTATGCCTGCCGGACGCCCATCAAAGTACGACGATAAGACGCCAGAGGAATGGTCTATTGAAATTAAGAAATACATAGACTCATGTGAAGACAAGATAGAGCCTATAAATGGCAAGGAAGGAGTACAACGATACGAGATATGGGCAAACATTCCAATGGTACAAGGACTAGCAGCATATTTGTGCTTATCTAAGGACACAATCTATCAATGGGCTAAAGAATATAAAGAATTTTCGTACGCGTTGACAGAAATAGAAAATAAGCAATGCCAAAGACTAGTAAATGGAGGACTAGGAGGTCAATACACAAGTGGAGTAGTGAACAGAATGTTAGCAGCAAATCATGGAATGGCTGAAAAGACAGAAAGCAAGAATCAAACCGATATGAATGTATCTGGTGGTGTAGTAATCCTCCCAAACAATGGCGAACACAATATGGAAACCACATCCCAAGCAAGCTAAGGCGCTAACTAGTGTATGTTTCGAAACACTTTTTGGTGGTAGCCGCGGAGGTGGGAAGACAGATTCTGGAATAGCATGGTTAATGTACGATATAGACAACCCTCGATATAGAGCACTTGTAATTCGTAAGAATGCAGAAGACACTAAGGATTGGCTCGACAGGGCTAGACGAATGTATGCAGGAACTGGCGCAACGATCACCGGACAACCTGGTATTATAGAATTCCCTAGTGGTGCAAAAATATATGTTGGTCATTTGAAAGACGATTCAGCATACACTAAGTATCAAGGACACGAGTACCAGAGGATTCTCATAGAGGAACTAACACAAATACCCAGCGAAGAGCTGTATATGAAGCTCATATCAAGCTGCCGTAGCACAGTAGATGGATTGAAGCCACGAGTATTTGCTACCTGTAATCCAGGGGGGATAGGTCATTCGTGGGTTAAGCGGAGATTTGTGGACATAGTGAAGCCAATGGATATATACACAGACTCAGTGAGCAAGAGAGATCGTGTGTATTTCCCTGCAACGGTAGACGATAATCCTACACTATTAGAAAAAGACCCAGCATATGTCACCTTCCTTGAATCTCTTCCACCAGACCTCAAAGCACAATGGAGATATGGATCATGGGAGTCAGTACAGTTCAAAGGACAAATCTATGGCGACTGCCTCACGCAGCTCAAAGAAGACGGAAGAATATATAGCTTTCCTATTGAATCATATATGCCCGTTAGTGTAGCGTTTGATATTGGGCTCAATGACGCTATGTCACTCGTGTTCTTCCAAATACAAGGAGAGCAAATAAAAGTGGTAGACTACCATGAGTCCAATGGGCATACATGGCAGTGGTACGCGCAGTATGTAAAAGACACCGGATACAAGATCGACGAGATCATACTTCCCCACGATGGCAGAAAAAGGTCACAGGAGTCACTCAGGACTTTTGAGGATGTGCTCAAGGAGAATGGATTCACGGTACGAGTACTCACGGTTACCAGCGATATACGTGCAGATATAGAGAAGGTGAAGACCATGTTCAATAGGATCATATTCAAAGCAGAGACAACCGCACAACTCCTCGAGGCTCTAGAGATGTATCGCTATGGCTGGGACGAGCTACGACAGATCGCCAGTAGCAACCCAAAACACGACTGGACATCACATGCCTGTGACGCGGCTCGTTATATGTGTATGTCGATAGAACCAAAGACCAACGAACTAGAACTCGCCCAAGCGTACTACGCGCTCTCCAATACCGACTTTGAACCTAATTTGTTGCATGAATCCATATCACATGTATCCTTCTAGCATTGTAAACTAAACAATGAAGCAAAACTACGATATAACCGTTGACGCAAGTAATAAGATGGTCAAGTGCGACGTAGATCATCCAGCTGTACAGAGAGCTTTGCAGTGTATTTCAGACACCTATGTATCCCATGAAGTGCATCGTGAGGAGATATGGAATATCCAGAATCTAAAGAAAGAAGCATTCAAAATAGAGCAGCCATCAGGACTACGCCGCGTGCCTTCTTCTCTGCTCATCCAGATTGGGGATATGGTAGAGCGTAAAATGCAGGTCCCGAGTGCTAATTATAGCCTACAGATAGATGACCCGCAGGTGGATGGTGACTTAGTCGCATCTATCATACGTGAAGGAGTAGAAACGGTGATGGAGATGGGTGGATTCGAGGCGTGTATGGTTGGTAAGCCGTCTATGTTCCGCTGTGCTGTAGATAATGGTGACTCGTATCTCCAGTATGGATCTCATGAAGATCTTCCCATAAAGTTCTCCATGGTTTCACCAGACATGGTATATGTTGACCCCGGGGCTACCGTGATCAACTCTCAAAGTGGCGGGAGGAGTGTAACCCGTATGCTGATTATATACTCGTATGACAAGCATGAGGTAGAGAATATGTTCCCGGGACTCAACTTCGAGATTGGGAAGATACCAAATCAGATGACATACCTGAAAGACTTTGAAAAGAGCTGGCAGCAAGATATCGAGGCAAACAAATACAAGACACAGGTAGCACACTACTTCGATATTGGAGAGAATCCACTGCATGCAACATTTGTTGGGTCCCAGTGCTCCCTATGGGAAGCAAAAGAGGGAGACGACTACGACTTTATCGACGGTAAGACCAAGAAGCCCTATATACCCGTAGAAGGGTTTATCTACAAGCAGTCAGAGGAGGGATTCTACAACTACGGCATTGGGCATATCTTCTACAGGTACACCATCATGAAGCGTCAGTTGTTCAACAAGGCAATTGTACAGAGCATGAACGCCATGAACGACACGCAGATAATCAACACGGGGAAGTTCAAAGCCTCCGAGATGCTCTATCGTATACAACAGGCTCGTGAACTAAGTCAAAATGGACAGATGGGTACGATTATCAACGACAAGGGAGATCCCGTGACGGTGACTAAGCTCCAGGCAGACCAGTATGATCAGTCGCTCTTGCTCCTCAACCAGTGGTTTGATACTGAAATTAAGCGTTTTGGCTATAATCTGGATGCTATCCGAACCGATACACAGACAACCGCTACCCAGGTGCTTGCCGAGAGCGAGGTAGAAGACGAGACAGTTGCGCATGTCATGAACAAGAACACGCAATTCTTCAAGAATGTCCACTATCGCACCATGGACGCTATCATCGCAAAGGTAAAGAAGAGCGACAAGACACCTATCTGGACCTCTCTCAAGATACCAAGTGGGTTTATGAACAAACACACGGGTAAACAGATCATGAAATCGCAGGTGGTAACTCTTGGTGAGATCAAAACGCTTCTGGACCAATATCGTGAGGGTATTTACGTTGAAATAGACACCAAGAGTGGTATCAAGGAGCGTGATACGATCAAAATTGCCCGTTCGCTTATGCTCATGCGCTCGACACAAGACCCCAGCGCACAGGCACAGGCGCTCAAGGCACTCATGTCGGCAAATGGATTTGACCCTGATAGCCTACAGCAGCAGCAGCAAGTACAGGGTAATCCACAAGGCATACAACAGAACATCCAGAACTTCCAGCAGGGGCAAGGAGGTGGACAAACGCAGGCGACTCCACAGGCAGCAGCACAGCTTAACATGAACATGCCATGAANCAAATGACACAACAAGAAGTAGAATATGCANAAGCATATAACAACAAAGGTGAAGAAATGTACAGTCAATTGCAAAGCATTTTACTTGAGTGGGCTACCAGAGAGACATATACTAATGCGGAACTCAAAGCATACAAGGATGGATTGTTCTCATGGTACGACTACCTAAAGAGCTGTGCATTCCGCCTCGAGAACCTTGAAAAGAAGCAACAGAATGAAGAGAGTGGAGAAAGAGAATGAAGTTCCACACAGGCTGGCGCACTCGCGATATGTCGCCATCCGTTGTGGGGATTCACCCCTAACACCTTAACATTTTCGTACCATGACTGACCATGATACAGACCCCTTTGCTGAGCTTCTGGAGGAAGCCAGTGAAGATACTGAGACCGTGGCAGACGACGACGCAGCGTCTTCTCCAAAGACTACTGACGATGTCGAGCTGTCGACCGCTGAGAGAACCCGACAAGGGCATATCGAAAAGGCGAAAAAACTCCTAGCCCAAGGCAAGGATTTACCTGAATCCCTTCAATATACCAAAAAGTATATCGACGGAGAAGCTGGAAAATCTTTTGACGGGGATGAGGATGTTCTTGCGCATAAGATACAGTTCAAACTCGAGGACAAACTTCTCTTAAAGGAACAGACAGCAAGGCTAAAAGAAATGAGCTTGAGCAAAGACGAGCTTACCGCACTCAAAGAATCCTTCGGCGCAATGTCGAAAGATAACGGAGAAGGTAAAGCTATGAAAGTGCTCCTTGACCTAGTATCTTCCACAAATAGGAAGACTGCTCGGTTTGGCTCATTGCCTCAAGCCTCTGCATACTCCGCACAAACTGAAGAAGCCGTTTCTTTTGAAAAGATGAGCCCATCTGATCAAAAGAAATTCCTAAAACAATTTGCGTAGAGCACACGATCATGTTAGGTGACTTAACCTCACCTAACTATCATGGCTAATACACTCACTGGTATTATCGGTCAGTACTGGCAACCATTCACTCAGCAGTTCTTGAATAACTCGCTTGTCGTTCGCGACATCAGCAATGTTATGCATCCTACTGAGAAGGAAGGTAACACCATCAACTGGCCATACACCCCAACTCAGCGCGTGCAGATCTACACCGCGTCGACCGATATGACGATCGACCCTGTGGTCGCCGCAAACTCCACGATGACGCTTGCACAGCAAGTAGCATCCGCCTTCAATGTAGACCGGATCCAACAGTCCCAGGCAACCGTAGAATGGGTAGCCCGTCAGGCTGCTCAGTCTGCCTATGAACTTGGCAACCGTATTGATCAGTACACATTCAATAAGGGCGCAACCCTCGCCGCTGCACGCAACGCCAACTCTGTCGGTGGTGCTATCACGNCTGCGAACATCAACAGCGTCTTCGCTGCTTCCTACGCTCGTNTNGATGAGNCNAACGCTGGTACCGCTCGCTTCGTAGTGATCGATCCTTCGACTATGGTTTCCCTCACGAGCACCTTTATCGCCAACGGATTCAAGATGGCTGATGATGCACTCGAGAATGGCTTCGTCGGCAAGGATTCTATCGGCTTCCGTGTCTACAAGAGCAACAACCTGCCCTTTAGCGGATCTCTTGGTCTTGCGACCAACCCAACGGCAAACGACACGATCACCATCAAGGGTGTCACATTCAAGTTCGTTGCCAATGGCACCGCTGCCAACCCTGGCGAAATCTCTATCGGNGCTAACATCGCAGCGACACAGCCTATCGTTGTCAATGCTATCAATGGTACGGGTACNCCNGGTGCTTCGACCTACATCGAGCTTGCTACGACTGATCGTCGCACGCTTCAGAGCGCACAGGTGCTCGCTGGTGCCTTTTCTTCCAACAAGACGGCTCTGACTGGCTTTGGGCGTTTGTCTGCTACATCAAGCCTCACTGCAACTTCAGATGGCTTTGGCACGACCACCAAAACACTCATTGCTGGTGCTATGGGTGCTATGTCGCTCGGTATTCAGAAAGAGATCTTTACGGAGATCAAAGAGGAACCAAAGCAGTTCAGCACCAACTACCTCACGGGTACGCTGTTTGACGCTACGGTCTTCTACCGCGACACATTCCGTCTGTCTGCTATCACGGCTAACGAATAATCACTATCCACTAACTTTTATCTACCATGCCTAAAGATCCAATGTATCTCGACGAAGTCGATTTGGTTGCTGGTGGAGTGATCCAAGTAGCAGGCTCTGGTGCCGATCTGATTGGTGTTACCTCAACTGGCACACGCCAGATCATGGGAGTAACCCCATCGCATATGATCGTATACGCTGGAGAGGGTGCCTACGCTGGTGGTGGTACTTCTAATGCCTTTACGGTAACGGGAGTACTCTCCACCGATATCGTTGTTTGTACGGTGACCGCTTCTACCAACGCATCATACGTTGTGAAAGCTGTTCCTACCACGAACACGATCACGGTGACCTTTTCCGCTGACCCAGGAGCTGCCACTACGGTTGCTTATCATGTCGCACGCGCAGTCGTTTAATCCTGCTCTATAGCCCCTCTCCGGAGGGGTTATGAGTTAGATTTAACTAATATAATGGACATGCAATACCCTACCTACCCCTCTGAAAACTTTATCTTCTACAGCTCTATTGCTGCAGATACTCCGCTCACCTATCTTGATTCTAATGGTCAAGGACCTCTACCAGCCAGAAGAGCCGACAGATCATCTGCTTCGGTGCAGGAAACCTTGTAGTAACAAACAGCCTCGGTACGTCAATCACTATTCCGGTCACGGCGGGCTATCGGCTTGACATTTGTACCAGTACTATAAAATCTACTACGACAGCAACTAATATCCTCATAC
>JGI24890J29729_1000926_pt1 | contig 15380 bp, 27 predicted proteins | sample FreactcultureFD7_FD_29729 | JGI IMG/M metagenome (IMG submission 29729)
ACACCCTTGAACTGTTTGACAACCTCATACGATTTTTTCTGCTCTGCGGCTGCCATAGTTTAAAAAGGTTGCGAATAAGGGGTTGGTATCCTTCTGGTATATGTAGATGCCAGAACCGCTTGTGCTTGTTGTTTATATTGCTGCAAAAATATCTCTGATTCGCCAAAAGATTGTTCATAAAACTTGGCAAGATAAGCAGCATAAAACTTCACAGGATTTGTGTACGGAGAAATAATCGTGTCTGTATCAGACAGATTAACCATAGNGGTNGGTAANATNACCGTATCTAAATCAACTGTGTAAACTTGGTCGGCAACTGGTGAAATGTAAATTTGTGATTGTCCAAAAATGCTAAAAGCAATTGGACGACCAATGTAGTTTTGCCAGAAACGCAGTTCAGCATTGAACTGAGTCCAAGGCAAATAGCGCATTGGAACCCTAGTATTTCCCCAATAAAGATTGATATTTAAAACATCCAGCGTATTTACGCCATTAGGCAACGCTGCATAATTGATGACTTCACATGGTCCGGCATACACCATTGTTGCCGTGCCATCAGTAAACGGAGTGGAAGGCGGGTAGTTTGCCGTTCCAGANGGGTATGGAGGAACTGTTGTGCCTAATATGCCACCAACAGTTACCTGATACATAAAGATGTTTGAGAAAACATAGTCTCCTGCATTGACCACTAATCCAGCAGCCCAAATAACAGGATTGTTGCCACCAGCCACAGGTGTGCATGGAACTTGTGTAGTTTGAATGGTACGCAGACAGCCAGTATCACGAACAATGCGCTCACGAGCAGCATTGATGTAATCTGTTAATTGACTATTCGTGTAGAAGTTAGCATTTGCGTCATGCAGCAAATATCTGACTTCTGTAATATAGCCCTGTAAAGTTTGCGCCATTTAGCTTCCATATCAAGCAGCTATGTTGATTTTTCCCCCCACACCCTTTGCAGGAGGCAGGGGTACTCTCTCAACCACCGGGGATAACGAGTGGTCTTTCTTTGGAGGTTGCTCAGATATTTCAATCTTAGACAAGATTTTCAATCCTTCTGGAATGTCATTCTTAGTCTGAATCAGAGCAAGCCTCGCCATATACGGTTCTTTATCTTCGTCACCATGACCGAATATGTGACAAACAGCCTCCAACGGTGCTTCAACTGTCTTNCCTACGGGAAATTCGTAAGGTTGATAATTGTAGTTAAAGGTTATGGGTTTTACCCATTTGTTTGTCACATAGACGTTTTGCATAGTTAGAAGCTCTCAACGTCACCATAAACGCAAATATCAACAGTATTGCCGTTATTAGCAATTGCATTGATATTCACATATAGGCATTGGGTTACGCTACCAGACACAATATTGCTTGTGTATGGCGCTGCTGCATTGATGTCAACATAACGACCAACAGTGGACATTGCTGATAATACGGTGTTAGCCGTAATCAGATTTGCACCATCGCTAGTTACCGAAATGCTGACATTTGCATTAGACACATTTCCAGAGTTATTTTGAATCGTCACACGACGAACAATAATGCCACCAGAATTAGCTACTCCACCGCCATTAGTTAAACCACCACTCAAAATAGGAATAGTGATAACTGCGTTACCAGCGGTGTTAAGCGTTGTGTTTCTAATAACGCCAATACGACCGTTGCTGAAGCTATCAAGAGTAAACTGACTTACTGAATCAGCATTAGCCATGATGCCTCCTTAACTAGCGTAAGTGCTGCTGACGTTTTGACCACCGTTGGTAGCCAACAGAGTCACAATATCGCTAGATGCTGTAGTTTTTGCATACACGTTGACACCATCAGAAATGATGACACCACCAGTATTTGCTGCAATAACCGTAGCATTTGACGAACCGTTATACGCCAAGACACTTGTATTTGCTTGAGGGAACATCACATATACACCAGCGGGGATAACAGTGCCATTACCAGTATTGACTGCGGTTACAGTCGTGGTAAGGAAGTAAGCACCTGCGGTGTTGCTTTGTGCGCCAGCAAGGATGATTTTATTAGTTGACAATGACATGGTTTACTCCTTAGATAGACAGAGAGTTATAACCACTGACAACCGTCATCGACTTCGGCTTGGTCGAAACCAATTCCGCAATCATCAAGACAGCACCAACGTAACCAATTTGCCAGTTAGGTAATGTAGATTCAAAACCTGTGAATACGAACGAACCTTGCTCGTGGATATACAGAGACAAGTAGTTAGTGTTCAGGAAGTAAACCGTACCTTCTGGACAGTATGGGTCGGGATAGATAGGCACACCAGCAACCATCAAAGCACGGAAAGCTGCTTGAGGACCGTTGGAGTCACTGTCGAAACCGGAGCCGGGGGTAATAACGTATTGCTCTTGACCTACATAGTCTTGAGCGAGCAGCGTCCAAGTACCAAAACCGCAAACACCGAAAGTTGGAACTTCAGCGCCATTCTTAACAGTACCTGAAATGTACTGGAGAATGTTTTGACGAGTTGGGTTGACGTTACCTGCTGAGTAAGACTTTGACTGCCACCATGAATAAGCAGAACGGCTGATGTTACCGTAGGTTCCTGAAGCGGAAACTGCGGCTGGCAAACCGATAAACTGCTGATTGTTTGTGCTGTTGGTGTACAAGGCAGTTGCCATTGCATCCATCATCACGTTGGTAGCATCGTTCATACGAGCTTCAATCAATGGAATGATTGCAGCGTCTTGCTGAACTGCGCCTTCCATACCGAGGAACGGTACTGGTGCAATCATCAGCTTCAGGTCGAATTCAGCGTTAAACGCACCTTGCTGAACTGCTGGCTGGTTAAAAGAACCAGAGTAGTCAGACCATTGTGCATTAACAAACTGTGCGCCCTGAACAGGAACGGTTACAGAGGAAACACCGCCAGAAGCCTGTTGCGAGTTAGCAATCAGAGCCGCCATTAACGGAGTCGAATTATAAAGTTGAACAACCAGCTTCGGGATGAACGCTCTACGAGTGACGTAAGTCAGCTCGGTATATTGCGTACTACCTGTTGCTGGGATAATACCGCCACCAATAGGCATGGTTATCTCCTAAAAAATTATCCCCTAATTACAAACCAATGGGCTTTGGATTTTTCCGCAACTCATTGAGTGCTTTTGATGCTTCGTTACGAGCCGCAGCAACAGGGTTCTTGTAGTATTCACCAAGATTAAACTTACTAATTGCTGAAGGGTTGTAACCGGACGGAGTAGGCGCAGCGGATTGTTTCATCCATTGCCAATACTCAGCCGCAGCTTCATGATTCGTAATGCCCTTTTCGAGCATTATCTTTTCAACTTCTGGTATATCGTCTTCACTTTGAACCAAGCCTTTTTTCATTAGCTTGTTTCTACGAGCTTCTAAGTCACGAATGGCATCTTGCTCTCTGTCTTTAGCGTCACGTTCCATGAGCTTGCGCTCTAAGTTTTCAACGTAAGACTTCGTGGTGTTTTCAATCTCAAGCTCTGGAATGACTAAATCTGGTTTGATTTGTTTGGTCAAACGCAAAACTTCTTTCCGAGTTTGTGGATTGTCAGACAATTCACGCATTAAAAGAGCAAGCGAATCACGCTGCTCAAACGACATATCTTCTAAGCTCATATTTATCCCCTAGCGAAATTAAATTACTTTTTTACCGTCACCGGGCTTTTGAACTTGCATCTTGTTCTTAGCACCGATTTTGGCTGCACCGTCTAAACCACCGAAAGGCTCAAAGCGTGGTGGGTTAGTTACGACACCGTTTTGTTGGTTGTTGTCAGTTGGGCGACGAGCTTGGTTCGCACCTCTTGGCTTAAATAAATCCAAAATAATCTCCTTGCCTCAATTAAGGCGTTGCCACAGCTTGTTTTTAACAATGTCAGAGACGGTTTTTCCGTCAACACCGTAAACCTTCCCAAGCTGTCTAAAGGAAAATTTACCGGTTTGGTACTTTTTCCGAATAGATAAAACCTGCTCGGAATTAAGTTTGTTTCTACCGTGAGTTTCTCCAAAAGCATGATTTCCACGATTTCTGCTTTCACGGTCTTTAGCATTTTGTTTGTAATCACCCAAATACAAATGTTCTGGGTTTACGCAAAAAGGATTATCACATTTATGTAATACATATTTTCCGTTTGGAACTTCTCCATTTTTCAACTCATAAGAAAATCTGTGAGCAAATACCCATCCATTTTTTCCATCGGATAACTTTCCATATCCAAATTTGTTAGTTGCAGCAATCCATACATGACAATCCATGAACGGAATTTTCTCAACTTTAGACTCAAATCTTTTTTGGATAGAAGTCATATTTCCTTACATTGGAGTTGGTTGAGGAGAAGCACCGCCACCACCAGCACCGGGCATAGACATTGGGCTTGGTGCGGCTCCCGGCATAGGCGGCATATTTGGTACTGCTGGAGCTTGAGACATTGCACGACCTTCTGGTGTAGCACCACCAGCTTGCGGCAAATTCTGGAGCATCTGGATAATTTCAGATTGTTGTAACTCTCCAGTTTTTTGTTTCTTTGGTCCTAGCAATCCGGTCAAACTGCGGATAGCCGCTAATGCTTTTTGACCTTCTTCGCTTTCACTTCCCAAAGATGGTAAGGCTTGTTCAATCAAATCCATTGCCATAGAAATGTTGACCATTGCACCTTCTTTGTTCCCCATCTTAGGTTCAGGTGTGGACATAGGTGCAGACATCGGTGATGTTGATGAGTCGGACATACCGACAGCAGGAGGAGGAGCTTCACCAGCTGGTGCTTGCTTACCTTTAATCAACTCCATTAACTTATCTGATGGGGCGTTCATAAATATCCTTAATTGCCTGATTTGTTGCGATTAAATCAGACTATCAATAAATGTCAAGTAGGGGCGTATATTTAAGCTCCCCGCCCCGTGCGGGATTAACGGTCATGCCGATAATTTAAGGGGTTGCCCCCAAAAATTATTTGCGTGCTTTACGACCTTTGCGTGCTTTGCGTGCCATGTGATTTCTCCTAATAGCAGCGGTCACCTATTTCTGAGGGAAGGCAGCCATACCCTTTTTCCTTTTTACGGGAACTTATCTACGAGTCTTACGACCACGCTTCATCTTTTTGTACATAACTATCTCCAGTTACTTATCCCCTACCTAATGCTCTACCTTCTTTTCTCGGTTGACGAGAATTAAAACTCTTAATTCCTGTTACTCTGTACTGTAAATTTGCTGGCGACTCTGTGCGCTTTAACGAATCCGTTGACGCACGAGGCTGGTCAGCTTTTGGTGCTATTGATGGTTGAGTAGCCATTATTCCCCCACTGCTTTCAAGTCAGGTTTACTTTGCTGTTGCGGTTGTTGCGCTTGTTCCTTTTCCCGCTTTTTAAGTTTGTCTTTTAGCAATTGTTTCATTGGAGGCTCTAACAAGTCAAGCAGAGAATCTTTGTCGATAGCTTGAGCTTTGAACAAGTTGAATGCCAATTGCTTTAAGTCTTCAGTGAAAATTGGAGAATTACTGTGTGCATCAACTTTAACTACGTAGTCTTTGGTGAACTGTTCGGCAATGAACTTGCGACCTTCTTCATCAGTAAAGTGTGTGTTGTCGTAGGCTTGCATCAGTTTCAGATACAAGGTTGCGACTTTCTCTAAACTATCTTCAACGATTAAGGCACGTTTCTTGGCACGAGAACTTCCAAGGCGGGCAAGCTGAGAAGCGTGACCAGCGGAACGAACGCCCTGCTCACCACGACCAGACAAAACACCTGATATTCCAGAAGCCTCAGAGAACATTCCATCCACTTCATGTATCACCTCAAATAAAGATGGCGGCATCTCAGGAGCTAAACGGTCAACCTTTGCGTTCGGCATATCTGTTGAGAGCAAGCCGCCAGAACGGTTTAACGCAAAATTCTTTTCATCCAAAATGCCAGTAAAGCCAACCAATGCGGTTGGCGGATTAGCTTGCTTGGAGAGAAGGTCAAGAATTTCAGTCATCCGATTGTTTCGGAGTTGCTGTAAAAAAATCAGTTTTTGAACTTCTGATTGCCCCCAATAGTAATCAAATTGAGGGTTAGGACAGACTTGAACAAATGGCAATTCTCCTTTTAGGAAAACGCTTTCACCCGGACGGTCGTAAATAAAGATGTCGGGGTCAGCCATTGTGACGACTTGGTAATCTTGGATTTCATCATTCCACACCCAAAGTTCATACATCTTTACTGTGTCCTCCGCTACTCGTGCTTTGTAGCGGTTCATGCCAAACAAGTCTAAATTGACTGTACCGTAGAGAGTTGGGTTTGTTTGACTCATCACAATGCGGTCAAGACCTTCAGGAATATCCTCGGTCTTTGTGTGCATACTTGTTGTGATGCGTTTTACTATTTCTTCCCGCTTTGGATGTCTGTACAGTCTGTTGTACAACTCAGACTTCGTGATGTAGTAAGTTTGAACAATTGCTTCTTGTCTATCTGTGTGCGGTGTGTCTTCACGCAATACTCCGATAGAGGAAGGCTCAACCATGTAAGGGTGTATGCCTTTGTTCATGACTAACTTGATGAAGGTTGTATTGAATACCAACGCCCAAGTCAAAGCTGAACTGAACACTTGGTCAGCATTTGAGTTTAGCCATTCATCATTTAGTGCGAGAGTTAATCGGGGAATTTTGATGTGTTCTTGTTCAGAGACACCAGCACCGATGTTGATAGAGAAGCGAGTTGTTTCAGCGGAATATAGGAATGAAGTTAGCTGGTCAACGTGCGGATAAATTTTATTAAAAATAGCAGGTTGTTCATCCGTTCCAGCACCGAACAAATAGTAAGAACGCAAGGCAGCGTAATCACCTTTGCGTTCAGCCAAGGACACCATGCACTTTTCAATCAAGTCTCGGTAGAATTGCTCCCGCTGGATTTCATTGGATGGTATCCGCATTATGGCTTAACCTTTAGGTTCTCATGGTCGGCAGTGTACGACGCTACCTTGGGTCCGGTCAAGTTTCCTGCATCTTTTGGGTTAATTCCGACTGATTCGTCTGCAACTGGTCTGATTGCTCTGCCAGATAAAACATTCTTCATGTTGTAGCGAGAGTCACCACCCCATATCGCTGCGTCACCCGGTCTTGGTTGACGATTCATCTCTGCTGCTTGCTCTGATTCTTTCTCCAGCTCACGTTTTGAAGTTTTGTTCTTCCTTGTGAAGAAGCCAGATTGATTTTCGCCTTCTCTTGCCGACTTGATGTTGGTCATATCAAAGTCCATAGCCAGTTGCTTAATGTTCTTATCATTCTTCTTGGTTGACTCGGACATCATCCCCGGTGCTTGCAAGAAAACCATTAAAACCTCTGCGCCACAGTCCTTCATGGGACATTCTGCCTCAAAAGATTCAAAATACCCGTGTTTTTCGCATTTATAGTCGTGTAGAACCGCCATTTTTATCCCCTTCCTATGGTTTCGTCTAAAGTTAATCCAGAATAATCACTCTTGTTGCTCATACCTACTTTAATCTTTATTTGTCCATTTACTACTTGTAACCCTGTTGTCGGTACTAATCGTGGCTTTTCTTCCTTGCGATAAGCTACAAACTTGGTTCTATCTCGGTTTTGCATGATGGCAACCTCGCCTTTTTTCCATGACTCGTATCCTTTTGAGACTCTGCGCTGCATCCTTTCCGTTAAAGGTACGGATTGATAAAGGAAAACGTCGAGCAAATGGATATGGTCAACCCCACAAAGGTCTGCAAAGAGCTTGACGCTTATGCCACGTTCTTTGTCTTTAATGAAAAGACGGATTTCACGAAGCAAGTCTCGCTTTGTTAAGGTTCGGGGCATCATAGAATATGTCATAGCCTATTGATTTCAAGTAATCCAAGAACTCGGATTCCCGATAGATGCTGTCAATCTGGTCTTTAGTCCTTGGCACAAAGATTGTATTGTCGCCTATTAGCTTTCTGGATGTGCAGTGATGACCAAGTAACTTAGAAAAGTCTAAGTCATCATGGAATTCAGGCGCAACATATTCCATCGAGAAGGTTTTAGCAACCTCATTGGGTGCGTACTTAAAGCCTAGTTCCTCAAAGCGTGTGCGCTTTAGGCAAGACAATTGCACATCCTCGTTCCACAAGTGAATCTCGTCCGAGTAGCTTTGAGCAATGCCGTACTTGTTTGCCGCTTCTAAGAACTTACGGCTACGTAGACTAAAGCCGCCATTCAAGACAAGTATCGGGTCAAGCTCACGAATCCAAGTAAAGCCTAAGAACAGTTTGTTGTCTTTCAGTCCAGCATGAGTAATGCCGCCAATGTAGTCGTAGTCGTAGTATTCATCACGCCAGTTCTTGCCATCCAACACCCAGCCATCGTCTTGAACAATTAAGCAGTAGTCTGTCTCGATAAAAGCGTAGAGGCAGTGCATGATGAAAGTGGAATAGCTGCGATAGTCTAGCGTTCCAATTTGTCGCCAGTGAATACTATCTGGCAACTTGCTTGGCTTGGCAGGGGAGAGAAGCAAACCTTTAGAACCCGGCAACTCTTTCATGCTTTTCAAGATTGCAGGAATAGTGGCTGCGCCATTGGTGTGTCCGTGAACAGAAACAATCGTTAAGTTATGGTGCGCCATATACGCCTATCCTTTTCAAGTAGTCTGATACGTTTCTGCCGACAGAGATTTGCTCCGGAGTCTTGTCTTCATGCGCTCTGGAAACAGCACGACTAAGTTTCATTTGGATAAGTCTTGGTTGCACTTGCTCTGAGTAAGCAGCGGCAGCCAGAGCAGAAGCGATAACTCGGTCATCCTTATTGCGTCCAGAGGCTTCAATCGAACCCCCATCACGGATGATGGTCTTCATCTCCTCAATCGTGTCGATGGAATAGACCGCTAACATTCCACGCTCAAACAAGTCTTTCATGTAAGAGAGCATACGTTCTTTGGTAGCAGAGGTCGTCAACCAACCAATTGAGTTAGACATACCGCCCATTGTGTCGTTACGTCGCCAGATGTAGTTAGACATTGAGCCGTACACATCCATTAGTTGTCTGCCGACTTCGCCAGCCATCGCAACAGCTTGACGCTTCAAGTTACGCAGCTCATTGATGACAGCCTGACCGGGACCATTGACTTCAAGGTTAAGTGTTGAGTTCTTGTAAGCACCAGCTAAGTGGGCAATAACCCAAGCGAACTGGTAAGTGTTCATCTCGCTTGTAGCAAACTCCGCAACTTGTTCCATACCGTCAGAATAACAACGGAAAACTTGTATGCAGAACCTATCAGCCCAATCAGAAGAACCATAAGCAGGGTCAGCACCGATAACGTAATAAGCCGTGTCAATTGGTTCCTCCCACACTCTTAGTGTTGACAGTCTTTCTGTTGATTTGACTACTTGTGTATCTTGGAAGTTAGCGCCAAAGACGTAGCGGTAATCATCGCAGCTAATCTTCTTAGCTATCTTCATAGCATCCGTACATCTTGCATTGGAGAAGAAAGATGTGCCTGTCATGACGAAAGCGTAGTCTTCAGTAGGAGGAAACTCTTGGTACATCAGCGAGTCATCCTTGATGCCTTCTAAGAGCTTCCAGCGCCACCAAGCGATTTGACGAGAATTGATTTCGTAGTCGTAGAGTTTCTTAATATCTTTCGTCCACTCTTTTTCTTCAGGGGTGAGCTTCCCATCCCAATAGACTTTGTACACATCCGAGTTCGGGTCAGCAGAGTAGAACTGATTGCGCCACCAGCCGCAAAAGATAGCCTTCTGCGTTCTTGCTCGTTTAGCTGTGACGTACATATCATGGAACATATTGAAGCCACGAGCAGTGGACTCAAAGATGTAGAGACGCTTTGGATTTGTTTCTGCGAGAGAGGCGAGCAGAGATGCTAGACCTTCCTCGTCCCCCCACGAACTAGTTTCTGTGCCGTGAAGGAAGGTGATACCCTTGCCACGACCGAGACTTCCTTTCGCTCTAAGCCCTGCGACTTGATAAAAGATTCGGCTGCGGTTCTTGAGGGAAAGGGAATTCCTATTGTGGGCAAGGATGGGTATTTTGTATTCTTTTGGTAAACCATCCATGTACGCACCAAGGGTTCCTCTGAACATATCTCGGTTTTCTTCTGTGTCTGTGACAAGTGTTCCATTTAATCCCTGATTGATGTAATGCCAATAAAGGTCTAAGGCTAGGCTGATAGTCGTAATTCCTAACTGTCTTCCTTTAAGGATAACGAAGAAGTGAATCCCGTTAGCCAAGCCTTCTGCAATTTCATCCATAACATAGGTCTGCGTACCCAAGAGTACGTCCATTCTTCGCAAACCCTGTTCTTTTGTTTCAATCTTTAATTGAGAGCAGAATTCATAAAACTGTTTCAGATTGAATTTCATTTTCGCTTTCTTTGTTCCTCAAAGCGAGACAAATCCCAGTTAGCAATATCCCCGGCAGCTTTCTTGTCTCTCGCAACATTCAACATCTCTATGACCGTAGGACGGCTGTACTTACCCTCCCACTCGGCAAGCAAAGCACGTTTCTGTTTCGGTGTTCGGCAGAGCAAGGCATTACGCATCTCCGTCTTTAGACGAAGCCTTGTCTCATACAAACTATCCTCAATTGATGGTAGAGAGGCGTTCAAGCTGGTCTTTCAATCTTTCTACTTCAGACGTTGCGTCCTGCAAGAGCCTAGATGATTCAGTATGCACACGCATTAACTCATGAAACAACTCAGCATGAGTCATGGAGTACACCTTCTCCATATAGGCTTTCTTTACTTCCTCCATTGCTAGAGGCATCATTTTACTTGCTACTTCAGTCATCTTATTCCTCGCTTTCAGGGGCTTGCATATAAGCCCTCAACACATGACACGCCTTCATGACTTTAGGGTCTAAGTCATACTCCATTAAATCTGTAAGCCGCCAGACCATGTACTCGTCCATAACATCCACAAACAAACTGTTCTCAAAGAAATTCAATTGATTCTTGTCGCTCATAAATATCTTCCCGTCCAACCACGCCAAGCTAAGTCTTGGTCTATCGCTTTAGAACTGTCGCCACGAATCCACTGCTCACCATCCCATTCCACAAGAACAGATATTTGGTCGGAACCAACAGCGTACATACCTCTGTGATATGGCTTTACATCAGGGGTAAACCAAGGCGTAGCCTCACATCTCAAAGTCTTATCACCACGATAAATCTTTACGACGTTCTCCATACCCTTACCCCTTCCGGTTCACATCTCGCAATAAACTTAAATCCTAACTTCTTGGAAGCCCTGTAATTGGCATTGCAGACAACCTGCATCTTGCCACCGTAGACGATAAAACTATCGCCTACGTCCATACTGGCGTATGGATAGCGTTTTCTTTCAGCAGGTAGTGGTACGCCTTTCACTACATCTAAACTAATCATTCATACCCCCTCTAACAATGATGTGCAGTATATGGGAAATAATCTGTAGAAGCAATGGAATATCTTAGGATAAAAAAAACCCTCCGGGGAAGGAGGGCAAAAGGACTTGCACTTGAGGAAGGTAATCATGAAACAGTTGGTTCCGGTAAACCAACACGGCTGAGGACTGTTTGGTGGAACTACCGTCATGACAGTAGCCAATCCTCATGCGTCTTGGAATACAGCTAAATCATAAACCAAGAATCCAGAAAACATGATTTTTTATTTATGAATTTCAAGATGATGTTGTCTGCATAACCACACAACGTCTAAAGGACGGGAGTAATCAGGATGATGACCCTCAACCTTTTCTTCACCACAAACCTCGCAAGGTGTTTTGACCAGCTTGCCAGTCTTCACGGCATACCTAACCGCATCCTTAACCTTTAATCTGTCTTTGTTCTTGCGCCACCAATCCCTTTTGTACTCCGTCATCTTTCCGGGATTAGCTTCTTTCCAAGCCTTGCTATAAGCAGTCTTATCTTTTGCCTTCTGCTTCCAACCCTCAGGACGACTGGCATTAGCTTTTGCCAACCTAGCCTTATGATACTCAGACAAACAAGACCGACACCAAGTGGTTAGACCATCTTCCTTTGCCCTGTTCACATAAAAATCGGATAGCTCCTTGCGCTTGCCACACCGTCCGCAATCTTTCATCACATATCCTTTCCTAGAAAACTATATTGTATATTTCCTAGAAAAAATATGTGCATCACTACCTGATTTTTTTTGGGGGGAGCTGCGAGAGGGGCGCACACCTACAGACCCCAAAACCCATTCAAAGGTCAGTAAGCACTCACATCAAAAGAGAATCATTACCATTGCCCATTACCCTACCAGATTAAGCTCTGAGCAAGTAATGGCAAGCTCTGAGCAAGGGAATTGCTTAGGGTTGCCCCTCTGGACTTATCTTTTTTGCTAGAGGGTAGAGAGTAACAGGCCACACAGCATTACCTAAAATGTAACGTGTCATTGTCTTTATATAATATTAACTACATACATACATATATATATATATAAGTATAGATAGATAGAATCTATTGATACTCTATTTATAATAAAAAAAAATATATATATAAACCCCTTCCAATAATCATTTTAATCTATATAATCTAATACATACATATACACATATATGTATTTCCTAACCTTTCCTAACAAGGGGTAACACATGAAAAACGATATAGCGGCAACAATCACTCAATCGATAATCTCTCAATTAGAGCAAGGCACTGCACCGTGGATTAAACCGTGGGCTAGCTCAGTCGATACCTCTGCACCTCATAATCCGGCTACAGGCACTCACTATCGTGGTATCAATTTTCTCTGGCTCTCACTCATTCAAACATCAGGCGAATTCGGCACTGCGTCAACGTGGATGACATACAAGCAAGCTGAGAAAATAGGCGCTCAAGTGTCTAACCGAGCAAAGGGAAAGGGCGTGCAGGTTGTTTTCTATAAACCTTTTGAGATAACTGGCGCATTAAATCCTGAGACTGGCTCACATGATAAAAAAGTCATTCCAATGCTCAAAACGTACACAGTATTCAATACCGATTTTATTGACGGTTTACCAGTCAATGAGATTGAGCCAGTTGAAAAGCCTGAATTTCAATCAATTGAAGATTGCGAGCAATTCATTGCGAGCATTGGCGCAGATATACGTCATGGCGGTAACAGAGCTTTTTATACGTCAAAAGATGATTACATTCAATTACCAGAAAAAGCTAATTTTCATTCTAATGCGGATTACTACGCTACGGCATTGCATGAGCTTAGTCACTGGACTGGCTCAGAATCTCGCTTAAACCGTCAATTCGGTAAAAAATTCGGTGACAATGCCTATGCTTTTGAAGAATTAGTTGCAGAGCTGGGGGCTGCTATGCTTTGCGCTCACAATAAAATCGACGGTCAATTGCAACACGCAAGTTATATCGAGAGCTGGCTCAAGGTATTAAAAGCCGATAGCAGAGCTATTTTAAAAGCCAGTGCCGAGGCGCAAAAGATTCTCGATTATCTCGTCAAGGTTGACGAGGTTGAGCTTGCAGAGGCAGCATAAGTTTAAAACCTTGCCAGAGGTTTTCTGGCTTTTTCCTAACTTTTAAGGGGTTTTCTATGTCATATCCACAAACTGCAATTGAGGCATTAAATCAATTAAAACAAATAAAGCATGATTATTTGGAATTGATAATTGAGCGTGATTGTGCCGGAGCTACACCATATCTCTCAGGAAAAACCGAGCAAGGTTGGACTATTGTTTGGCACGTTGACTATTTATTTGACTAACCTATTTCCTAACTTATAAGGGGTTTATTATGAAATACGCTCAAAATCGCATCAGCTTAATCCAGCATCAAATCAAGAGTATCAAATCAGTCATCAGTCATCACTACGCTAAACGCCACGTTTACGGCTCAGAGCCGGCTAGAGAATGGATTAGAGAATTGCGTAGAGTTGATGCAGCAACCGGATATTCTGAGTGCATCAAATATTTGAAAAAACAAGCCGTTTAAGACGTTCTAACTTATTTCCTAACTTTATAAGGGGTTAATTATGTTTATTTCCAATGAGACTATTGATAATGCCGTTGATTTGATAATCAATACTCGTGATTTTTGTGGCGATGAAAAAAGAGCTATTAAAGATTTTTGTTATGACGAGGGCATAAAAGACTGGCTTAAAGTTTATAGAATCGCCAATTTCAGAGCCAATGCAAAATGGAATGATTACAAGCGCCAAGCCGGAGTGCCTGAAAAATACTGTTTTTAAGCTCTTAAATTCAAGGGGTACACGTTACCCCTACTTTCCTATTTAATCGTCTCTATGGGGCTATAAATAGGTTTAAACACTATTAACTTAAAAAACCTACACTGTTAACTTATCGAGGTATAAATTATGGGCAAACTAAAAAATCTAATGATTGAAAATGAATATCAAAATGGAATTATTGATGATATTTTTCGGGAATATGACTATCAATCTAAAAAACATTTTCTGAAGGAAAGACCCGCTAGGGCAAAATTCCCCTACGCGCGCCTACTAGACGCTATTGGCTGTGTGCTATGTTTCATCTCGACTCTATTTTTCTGCCTGTTTTTAGTGAGGTATGTGCTATGAATTTCGATGAAAAGCTAACCGATATTGACCCAATGGCATCTGCCATTAGACCCAAGCTGTCCCTACTAGATACCGATTTTTCTTATGTTCCATCGACTAAGACTGATGTAACGCAAACATGGCGCAAACATGGCTGGAAACCCTTAGAGGAGGTTACAGCAGCTCAATTAAAGATTGTCAGAGGAAAGGGGAAAAACTGATGGAAACCGCAGCTCTGATTCTTTTATTGGCTGGTGTTCTTTTAGGCATTAGTTTTACCCTTGCGTGTCTAATGACAGTTTTTACAATGTTATTCAAGGACACTTGACAAAGCTCTTAGAGGCATTTACATTTTCAATCGTTGTCGTGGAAAACAACGTATAAGCCGTTTAAATCTGTCTCTTGCCCTAATTATAGGGTTTCCACCAAGAGGCAGTTTTAAGCGGCTTTTTTGTTTTCTGTGATAACCGTACCCCTGACGATACCAAGTGCATGATTGCGGCAGCGAGGGAGAATAGCGGTTCACCTAGAGAGGGATAACGGGTGCGTGAGGGTTCTGCCCCAAGCGATAAACGGGCAATAGGCTGATGAAAGATAGGTCAGGGATGACTGGAAACATCGCCCGATAAATAAAGCAGCAGAACGCATGACGGGAAACCCCATGCGGACAGTCAAACAGACTGACGTTTAAGGATGGTTCTTTCATCATCCCTATTCGTTGACCCTGTATTGTCTAATAATAATGTAGTAACTATTAAAAACTAAAAATAGATAGTTAAAATCAATTAACTAATCTATATAATAGTAGTAATATATATGTTCTTCCTAACCATTCATAAGGGGATTTAAATGTCAGATAAATTCTGTATTCATTGCAGATACTCTAAACC
>JGI24890J29729_1000927_pt1 | contig 15337 bp, 13 predicted proteins | sample FreactcultureFD7_FD_29729 | JGI IMG/M metagenome (IMG submission 29729)
GGCTTGGATGTGTCGAATTCAATTTGACCTCTAAATCCTACGGTCTTACTTATCATTTTTGCGAATTCAGCAATTGAAACATCTGAACCCGTGCCGATGTTTATCAATTCACCTTTTGGTTTTAGCTTTAAGAAGTGCCAGATTGCTGAGGCAAGGTCATCGACATGCATGAATTCACGCTTTGGATTTCCGGTACCCCATATTTTTGCTGACTGGGCATTCGTTAGCTTTGCTTCATGAAAACGGCGCATGAGAGCGGCTGGCACATGGGAATTCTTCACGTCAAAATTGTCATTTGGCCCGTAAAGATTTGTTGGCATAAGTGAAAAATAATTAAAACCATTCTCATCAGCTATCGCACGAGAAAGACGCACACCCGCAATTTTAGCAAGAGCATAACCTTCGTTTGTTGGCTCAAGCATCCCGCTAAGAATTGAAGTTTCTTTTATAGGTTGCTCGGCAAGTTGCGGGTAGATGCAAGAAGATCCAAGAAATACCAAATTTTCTATACCTACATTCATGCTGGCCTCAAAAACTGCATTTTGTATTTTTAAGTTTTGTAGCAAAAATTCAAGCTGGTGCCTAGAATTCGCAAGAATTCCTCCCACTTTTGCCGCGGCCATAATAATCGCCTGAACTTGATTTTTTCTTAAGTACCTCTCAAGAGCTTGGCGATCGGTCAAATCGAGCTCTCTTCGTTCTTTGTGTAAAACTTCGTGCTCAGGCGGAACTGATCTGATCACAGAGCTTCCGACCATGCCGCTTCCCCCAGCAACAAACACCTTCATTTAAGTCATTTACTCCTATTCATAAGTTAATCTTACCTATATATGGACAATAAAAGTGCGGAATTGAATGCGCTGTCGATTGTTTTGGTTTGCATGAATAACCTTAATTATGTTAAAAAAACCCTTGAGTCTTTAGAGAATTTAAAGTATGAGCCAAAACAGTTACTGATAATCGACTCATCCAGTGATTCAAGTATTCGGACATTTATTAGCAGTCTAGAATCCCAATTTGAGATTGTCTATGAGTGGCAATATCCGCAGGGCGTATACGCAGCCATGAATCTAGGAATTCAAAAATCAAAGGAGGACTCAATTATATGGTTTTTAAATCCAGGCGACAGTTTAGTAAATGAAAAAGCGCTTCACCTACTACTGCTTTCAATGATTAATGATAGAAATGTCTGGGGATTTGCTCAAGCCCGTAATGCACCACCCCACCAAAGTCAGATCTACCCAAAAATTGCCAGTCAAGTTTCATCAAAATTGATAGCATCGGGGAGTCTTAGTATTTCTCATCAAGCAATACTCGCCAGAAAATCTATTCTCACTAAGCTCAATTTATTTAATAAAGATTTTAGAATTGCATCCGATATTGAAATGATTTTAAAATTATCTAGCTACTCTCACACATTCGTGCCAGCAGTTTTAGTAGAAATTGACCAAACTGGCCTCTCAAATCTCTATCCAATTAGAACATTATTCGAAAATGTTTTGATTTTTCGTAAATTTGGGCTTTGGAGTAGAAAATACGCGTACTATAAACTTATTAAAAATCTACTTGATTTACTCTTTGGCATTATAAGAAGAGAATTAATAAAGATTTTAAAAAGATTGGTTGCAAAGTAATGAAGGAAATAAAACTTCGCAATTTTTGGCCACAAAACGACACAACAAAAAAGTTTTTGGTCAATCTAATTGAAGATTGTCGTACAGATTCTATGAATGTAGCACTTACTTCTGTATTTCCTGAAACTTCATTGACACGAAAAGGGATAGAAGCACTTAAGGTTAGAAGAGGGATCAAACTAGCATTAAAAGTACAACAGAGAAGACTCTATAATTTATTGGATCCCCTTGAGGATGAGAAGTATTTAAATATTTGGTACACAGGTGAAAACCTAAGACCTCCAAGTGAAACTAAGTGGGACGCATTATTGACATTTGAAGAAGATAACGATGCCGCTAAGAACATTTATCTCCCGTTTTGGGCAACCACTCTTGGCGAGACGATAGAGGAAGCGGAAGAAGTACAAAAAATTCTTCTGCTTCCTCGAAATGGAGAAGGTCCAAAAAACAGTTTTGCNTGTGCGGTGATAGGTAATCCAGAACCCATGCGCATGCGAATGATTAAGGAATTAGAAAATCTTGGTAAAGTAAATTTATTTGGAAGTGTTTTCAATAATCCAGTAAAAGACAAAAAAACAGTGCTTCAAAAACATACCTTTAATGTATGTTTTGAAAATGATTTATACCCTGGATATGTTACCGAAAAAGCTATAGATGCCTGGTTGGCTGGTGCAATTCCAATTTGGTGGGGCCTAGATAAATTTAATTATTTAAATCCAAAAGCGATAATTAATATTGCGCAGTTAGGTTTTGATGGAGGCATTAAGATAATAGATGAGATTGCAGCGAACATCTTGCGAATATCCTCAATCCAGAGTGAACCTATTTTACAAAAAGGTTATGACTATAAATTGCTCAAATCTAAACTGACAAACTACCTCCAAAACAAATGAAGAATTACTGAGGAATTGTCTTTTGGCTTCCTTCTTTTAACTAATTTTGCAAATCGTCGATAAACACGCATGAACAAAATCGATTTTATCACAACTTGAATTCCCACCTCCCTTATTAATTGGAGTAACGTATAAAGTGATCTAAATTTCACTAATTCAGTAAACGGTCTATAATAAATATTAATTCTATTTTTTGCGTGGATAGCTAGCGTTTCCTGAATAATTGAATTTGTAGCACCGGAGTGAATAAAAATATTTTTCCTGGTTCCACCATTCCTAATTTTACTTATTTGAATGGGCCAGTCTGCCAATCCAAGGGGTTCTCTTTTGTTTGAAAGTAAATTTCGTGCTCCCTTTAAATTAATCCAATAAGAGAATGCGGAAAGACTTGGGACAATTGAAGTTAAAAGCTCATTAGAGTTTTTTTGAACCATCACACCGCCAAGAGCTGGATGTAAATTTACAAGGTCAAAATCGCTCTGGCGGCATAAACCTAGAATCCTTAGTAGATCTTCTAAAGAGACGGTTAGTTCAGCATCATCTTCAAGAATTAAGGCTTCAGATATATTTTCATCGACCATATATTTGTAAATTTCTTGATGACTCAAGAGACAACCTAGCTCACCAGTAGAAATAGCGCCTCCGACAACAAACTCTGCGAGATTTAGTTTATAATTTACTTTGATCTCTCTTTGGTCTAAGGATCTAAGGTCATTACCAAATACTCTGTATAGACCACGGACTTTTACAAACTTTATGAGATCAAGAGTCTTCTCTGGGATCCTTTTTTCACCGCTAATACTAATAAGAAAAAGATTCATTCGTGATTAACAATGTACGAAGTTTTTATAAAAAAATCAAATTTTGAAAAATAAAGAAGAACTTTCCAAATAAGAGGATAAAATAAAATATACCGCAATCTATTTAATATTGAAACTTTGGTTATGTACTTTGGAGTTAGCATTGATTTCAGTGCGTGCTTTTTGATTTTAGCTTTTACCCGCCCAGTTTCTGCGAACGAATTAGATTCAAGGTTTTTTACATTCGAATTCAAAATCAGGAAAAAATCTACTTTATTCGACCAAACCGGCCAATCAGCCAATCCAATTGGCCGGCGCGTAGTTGCAATCTGCATAGCACTTTCATTGATTAGATAACAGACCGCATATGCTGGCGGGATTACTGACTTAAGCTGCTGGTTTGAATTTTTCCAAATTGACCAATTTGGTGAGTAAAAAGTCCAAATTGTTGGTTTTTGAGTCATTTGAATATTTTCGATTAATAATTTAAATGCCTTGATATCACGGATAAGTGCGTCATCTTCTAAAACTAACGCCAATTTTGAACCCTTTCTNAGTGCGTTTTTATAGCATTTTTCGTGGCTCTTTGTGATGCAAATTTCAATTGGCGTGACATCTCTACCTAAAAGTGTTTCCGCACAAAATTTTTCTCTAGCTAAAGTTTCTTGGTCGAGTTCGGTTGGCACTACGGCATCAACCAATTCAACCGTTGTAAAAAAGCCAAGGGTGCTCAATTCAGGTAAAAGAGCATTGTTTCTGGGGGATCCACCTACAGCAATGAGGTGGGCTGAAAAATCTCTCACAGTCTCCCATCCACCATTCTTGTCAAAAACTTCCAAATTCTAAGAGGATATTACGCTCATTTTTACTTTATGGGAGAGAATTACCCTATGGCGTATTCAACTGGCATTGAAATTATCGTAATGACGAGAGATAGGCCTGAATACTTAAAAAGAGCCGTCCAGGCTATAAATAATATCGAATTCGGACCTGGAGCCCAATTAGTCATTTCAAATAATTCTGCAAAAGGGGCAGCGATTGAAGTTCCGAAAGAGGGGAATTGGTCTGTTAGAAATCGAAACTACCCCCTTACATTCCATGAACATTTCGGAAAGATAATCTCAGAAGTTACCCATGAATGGGTATGCATTACTCATGATGATGATGAACTACTTCCTCATTTCGGTGAATTATTTCTAAAATTTTTCAAAGATAATCAAATTAGAATCATTAGTGGGTTGACTGAAATCAAAAATAGCGAATTTGACCCTAGGGCAATAGCTGGTTATCAGAAACGAATACAGAAATCAGGTGTCACTAAGAGCCTTGAGTATGCCTGTAGTGATTTTTTAAGTTTGCAATTAAAATATGGCTCTCTTTTTCCCTTTTCAGCTATTGCCATGAGGACAAGCTATATCAAAAAGACGATTGAAAAATTTAGCTTTGCAGGAGACTATTTTTTTGCAATGATGATTTGTGAAGATAATTTCACAAGAGAGGCGAACAAACTCATTTACGATTCCCTGAATCCGGTTATTAAATATCACTTACATGATTTGCAAGATTCTCAAAATCTTCAAATGAAATATGAAATGAGAATATTGTCTCTGATGTGCAAGATAGAAATCTATAATAGAAATCCTAAACTTTTTAATTTAAAATCAAAGCTAAATTTAATTTTTGGGTCAATATATGCACTTCGAATTGCTTATCTAGGTGCGACAGGCGAGACTATTAAAAATTTTGAGAGCTCTTGGCGAAGTTTAAGAAATGTACCACTGCAGAATTTGCTACTTTTTTGTATTTTTAAAATTTCGCCGAGGCTGGTTGGGCTAGTTCCAACATGGGAGTTTGCTCAAAAAATAAGGTGGAAATTTTATACTTTATTTGCCAATTATAAATTTAAAAAAGGGAGACAATATGATANAAAAATATAAAAATATAGTAACGAAACCAAGTTTAATTTTCTTGGNGGTTTTTTACATATTCTATTTTAGTGAAGTTATTCTAAGTTGGCCCTTACTTCGACACATGGGCATTAGGGGTGGTCGGAATTTTGAGGACTTATATGCAATTTTAGGAGCAGCAAAATGCCAGCCTCCAAGCTTTATACCCGGTACTAACAATCCGTGCATTTTTCCATACGGGTCAACTCTTCATGGTGTGCTCAGAATTAACCCATTCCCGCTCGAACTTTGGAACATTTTCGGTTGGGTGTTAATCGGATTGATCGGAGTTCTTTTGTACTTTGTTTCCAAGCTTAACAGCATGTCCAGTCACTGGGTTACATCGCTATACGTGGTGACTTTTTGTTCCCCACCGGTAATCTTATTATTGGAAAGAGGAAATTTCGACACTGTGATGGTTTTAATTATTTGCTTCGCGGGATACTGCCTTGGAATCGGTAAGCAAGGTGTTGGGGTATTTCTTTTGATAATTTCCGCATTATTTAAGTTTTATACACTCCCACTTCTGTTTATTCCTCTTATGCTTTCAAATAGAGTAAGAATTCGGATCTTTTCCTTCGTAGGTCTGATTGCATCAATTACGACGGTTTGGATCGATAGGGAGATGATTTCTTCCGGAACTCACATAGGAGCATTCGCTGCTTTCGGAACCCCTGTTTACGGAAGCTATCTAAATAAACTCGATCACAAAATTCATCTAAGCTATTCAAATTCTCACATTTTCGGCCTGATCGCCTTTGCAATTTCAGTGGTATGTGGGTTGTATTTATTGAGAAAGAAATGGATATTTCTACCCGAGCAAAGCGTTTGTCGACCATCGGATGACTTCACGTCTGGCGAGTGGATTTATGTATTGACGGCTTCGACAACAATTTCATGTTTTATGTTGTCAAATAATTTTGACTACCGTTTAATTTATATTTTGATAACAGGAGTTATGTACTTGAAGTTATACTCGTTGAATCGAAAGCAAATGGTATTTGCAGTTTTCACAATTATTGGAGTCGCTTGGATGAATTATGATGTATGGTCCTTAGAACCATTTGGTAATACTATTCTATTCTTCGGGCTGGCAATAATTACCATCGATCTTTACATACATTATTTTAGAAAATCTAATTTCGGTGTACTCAATTTTTCAAAAAAATAACGCATCCACTTCCTTTTTATATAGAAACTATTCGATCCTATCGATGTCCTATTTCGTGTGGCCCAAATAGGGTAGTCAATGCCTGCTTGAATCCAGTTTGGATACCAGTAAGTTTCATCAGGGATAGGTTTGACCCCATACTTTCTAAGAAGCAGACTTAAAATAGACTGATCGTGCCTGTTTGTGATAAATGAAGGGCGGAGGCGTCGAGCAGTAAAATCATTTGACTCTGAAGATTTTATATTTTCGAAATTGTTATTATTCATTTCACTGTACCACTCAAGTAGAAGTGATCTATTTTCAGGACAATTTTTCATAAAAAATGCTGTCGCAGAAATTTGTGGCATATCTTTAGGGAGGTTCGGGAAAACTCGATCAATAATCCACGGGTATGTGTAATCGCGCTCTTGGGCGGGTAGTTCAAAAGCAGTTATATTATCTTTAATAGCCAGATTCAGATATTCATTGAGCCTTAATTTAGATTTTTGATTGAAGTTCAATTCACAACCTGCATCAAGGTAAATAATTCCTGAGCAAGATGCATTTTTATTTAGTGCATCAAGTAAAATAAGTGGTTTCCAAACCCAAAGACCATACCCCTTTGGTTCATTCTGAACATGTGCTTCGAGTTCCTGCCAATAAATAGATTTTTCCAACCATTTATTGTCGTACGGTATATATGCGAGCTCTAGTCGTTCATCTGCAATAGACCGAGAAATTCTTTTTAGTGCAGGTACCCACGTTTTACCTGATCCAAAACTTACAAGTATCCAATTATTAGGAAGTTTTTTATCGATACTTACTGACTTGTCCACGAAAGTTTATTTACTTCTATTCGGCATCAAGATTAGATAATTATTCATATGTACCTCTACCATGTTCTGAATGCTAAATAATTTTTTAGATCGAGCGTGAGCCTTTTCTCCCATGGATACTCGGAGGGGTGCGTTTAGTAGAAGCACCTCTATAGCTTGAATAGCCGACTCTAAGTTCTTTTCTATGATAATCCCAGTCACACCATTCTCAATAACTTCTCCAGTAGAGCCAGCATCGGTTGCCACCACAGGAAGGCGTGCAAGTTGAGCTTCAATCAGCGCGATAGGCATTCCTTCGTTATCAGATGTGGACAAGGCAAAGTCGACTGCAGACCAAAATATTGACGCATCCGCCCATCCGATGACTAGTACATTTTTAGGTGCAGCAGCTTTTACCGCANCCAACAATTCACCACCACCAGCCATAACAAAATTTACATGTGGCATTTTCTTTGCTATAGCTAGCAACATGAATGGATTTTTGACCTCAGCCATGCGTGCCATCCACCCGACGTAGACTTCATTTCTATGGATTCCTAATACCCCACGTGCTTTTTCTTTATCAATGTGTATGAGTGCATTAATGCCTGGCGGAATAGATATCCAGGTTTTATCCAAACCTATTTTTTGCGCTCGAAGTTCAATTCCTACTTTAATACCAACAGTTATTAGGAGGTCTGTGCGCCGAGCAAGCAGTCGCTCGACAAAATTTATTAGTCTTTTTTGTAACTTTGAAAACGACTCATCATTCAAAAGATGGCCGTGAAAAGTATGAACACGCTTATGTGAACCCCCAACTAGTCGCCCAATCAGTCCTGCTTTAAAAGTATGTGTGTGAACTATTTGGGGCTGCAGATTCCTTATTACTTGCCTTAGCTCAAGCCAAGCACGAATATCGTTGATAACAGAAATCTTCCGGCCCATGTGGTTTAGCCTAAATACTCGGAGCTCTACTACAGAAGAATCTTCAACTTCTAACCCTTGGACATTGCCAGTAGCAAGGGAGCTATTTGGAATTTCTTTAACAAGCTGGCTTACGTAGTGAGCAGTTCCGCCGATGTTCATTCTGGCAATTACATGCAAAACGTCAGTAGGCAATTTAAAACCTCAAGTGATTTGCGATATCGGAAATAATTGCGTCAAGTGATCGTTGCGGCACCCAACCCACTGCCCGCTTTATTTTGGATATATCAGGGACACGCCTTTGCATATCTTCAAAGCCAGATGGGTATGCTTTTTCATACAGTACTTTCTCGATAACGCTTTTTGAATTAGTAAGTTCAATTACTTCATGAGCTAAATCTTCGATGGTAATTTCTTCATCATTTCCTATATTAAAAACTTCTCCCAGTGTTGCATTTGAATCTATAACTGCAAGCACTCCAGAAACTGCATCTNAAACATGGCAAAAGCAACGTGATTGAGAACCTGTGCCGAATACTGTTAGAGGCTCATTTTTAAGAGCAGCAGAAATAAAGCGTGGAACCACCATCCCATAGTGACCTACTTGGCGTGGCCCAACAGTATTGAAAAAACGAATTAATCGGACAGGTAGTTTTTTCTCTTGAAAATAAAAAAATGCAAGTGACTCATCAATAGCCTTTGCTTCCGAATATGACCATCGACTTTTTAGGGGTGAACCAATAATTCGGTCCGACTCCTCATTTAAAGCTCCTGCACCATTCTTTCCATATATTTCTGACGAAGAGGCAATCAAAACTTCCCTATTATGCAATGAAGCTGCTTCTAATATATTTTCCGTACCTCGCAGATTTGTCATCAAAGATTCAAGCGGTTTTTCCACAATCGTAAATACACCTACTGCAGCAGCAAAGTGCAATATGTGGTCCGCGGATCGAACGGCATCATTTACAGTTTGAATATTTAGTATTGATCCGTTAATTACCTTAAATGCAGGATTTTTAAGTAGGTGGGCAACATTGTCAGAACTCCCAGTTGAGAAATTATCAAGAATAGTAACCGAGTCGCCTCGCTTTACTAGAGCATCAGAAACATGCGAACCGATAAATCCAGCCCCTCCTGTTACAAGGTACCTCATTAATATCCACCTCTAGTATTTAGAATCGGTGTATTCCCGAGAAGCGATAAATTAGTTTCATTGTGGGGATTAACTAATATCGCTAGGTCGAAACTGTTAGTAAGTTTCGTTGAATGCTCACCTTGCCATACCTTCACAAAATCATCATTCCAAGATACTTTAGCGCCTGCTTTTCGCAGTGCATCTACTAACGGAGCCGCAGGGCTCTCTCTTACGTCTACTACTCCCGGCTTGTATGCAACTCCAACAACAAGAATATTCTTATTTTTGAGGTTACCGATCAACTCATGCGCTAATTCAACGAATCGCAGTGGCATGGATAAGTTAATTCGATTTGCTAAATCAATAAACTCTGTCCCAGCCCCAATTTGCTTAGCTTTATGGGCTAAATAAATTGGATCAATGGGAATGCAGTGACCACCAACTCCTGCGGTTGGGAAAAAAGGCATGAAGCCATACGGTTTTGTTGCTGCAGCTTCTATTACTTCTCTAACGTCAATTTTCATTTTTGAACAGAATTCAGCCATCTCATTGATGAATGAAATATTGATTAAACGAAAACTATTTTCTAATAATTTAGCAGTTTCCACTACTTCTAGAGAAGTTCCAGGAATAACCATGGAGATGAACGAGTTATAAAAATTTAATGCTCTATTAATTGATTTTTCATCTATTCCTGCAACAAGCTTTGGAGTATTTGTAACATTCCATTTGACATTAGCAGGGTCAATTCTTTCGGGCGAATAAGAAAGATCATAATTAACATTTGCTAATTTCAATACATTTGCTACGAAGCCGCGCGTTGTGCCAGGAGAGACCGTTGATTCTAATATTACTAAAGTTCCGTCCTTCAACTTCTCAGTTATGGAGTGAAGTGCGCTTTCGAGAATAGTCAGATCAGGCTCATGCGAATGATTCAGGGGTGTTGGAACACAAATAATCACTATTTCGCAATCTTGAACCGACGAATAACTGCTGGAAGCTTTATAGCGCCCAGATTTGGTCACTTTTGAAATTTGCTCATCAGAAAGATCACCAGTTGGAGATTTACCACGGCTTAAGGACTCAACTAATTCTATGTTTGTGTCAATTCCAACTACATCGTGTCCTGCTTGAGCGGCAGCGATTGCCAAGGGCAATCCAACGTAGCCTTGTCCAACCACAGCAACTTTCACTATTAACTCCCGAAATCTGCGTGCGCTTGCTTAGATTCAGGGCTGCCAGCTGCAAATGAATCGATCATTGGTATTACCCCGCGAGCACCGGAAAGATTTCCGATCGCTTTCTCATCTACGCCCAATTTAAGTAAATTTCCTGGGTTGAATGGGTCAATACTCATTATATTTTTTCTAATTAAAATAGCGCTTTGCCAATCTTTTTGATATTCGTACACCAGCGCCAACATTGCTTTTCCAAGATAATTCTGTGGATCTGAGCTAATTAACTTTTTAAGGTCTCTTATCGATTTTTCAATTTGCCCAGCATTCGCTTCCTTCTCAGCAATTATAAAAGCAAAAGTTGGTTCCTTGAATCCAAAAGAAAGTGGCTTTGCCAATAAATCTTTCGCTGCCGGGGAATTTACTACAGATGATGTGATGCTCGTGCTTTGCAATTTATACATTGCTGACTCTGCTTTAAAGAATAAAATTGATGGGATAAGTGTTAACGCTGCTAAAAAAATTGAAATTGAAGGTTGCAAGTAGGATATTTTCACGGCACTTACAGGTACCGGACGAGGCTTCACGGATATTCCAATCAGCGAACCACCGAGCACGTAACCTAATATCGCTATGCCGATATTGTCGATGGAAATGAATGATTGAGCTTCATATGCTATCCAAGCAGCAAAGATTGTCGCGGCAAGAATTTGTTCTGGTCCTGAGGAATTGTGAATTGCGACGATGCCACGCCAAAGAGTAAAAAAAGTAAAAAGTAAATATGTTACTAAGAGAAAGATGCCACCTGTCGCTGCAAGCTGTAGAGGAACATTATGTGCCGCGTTAGAAACGAGATCAGTCCCGCGCCTTAACTCTTGTGTCGCGTCGCGGTACTGGCGAAAATAGGCACCATATCGGTCAAGGCCTACGCCGAATAGTGGATGGTGAATGAACATCCGCCAACCAGCTCTCCAATAATCACCACGAAAAGTGACCGAAGATTTGTAAAAATATTTAACTAGTGGGCCNATTTTGAGCATGCCAGCAACCGATAATAAAAGTATGAGCGAAGCTGCAGTTCCAGTGCCTAAAGCTACTAGTTTATTTCTTTGGAAAATAACCACAATCAAAATAATTGTTATACCTATGATGCTTGTCAGCAGGCCTTGTCTTACCTGGGACAACTGAATTACTTTATAAAGTAGTACTACGTTGAGTCCAGATAAAATCCTTAACCAAATTGGATGTTTTGATTGGATAAGGACACCAAAACTTATAATCAAGAAAATAGCCATAACTGCGGCGGCAAAGTCAGGATTGCCTAAGGTGGATATTACATTGTTATATGGATTATTCCATTTCGCAAAATCATGCTTAAAGTGTTGGGCAAAGCCATACAAGCCGACGACGAGACCACCGTATACGAATGCTCGTTGAAGTTTGTCTATTTGATTTGTCGTAAATAAGAAGGCGCTGGCCAAAAAGAAAATAATAAGGCACAAATAGGTGAGGTAACCAGTCCGGCGTTGGTATTCTCCAAAAAGTCCAATGTATTTGTTATCAGTTGCAAAAAATGATACAGAGAGAGAAAGTAAAAAAAGTATAGTGATTATGATTGTCCATTTAAAAATTGTGATATCTAGAAATGTCCTTAGTTGGAAAAGCACCCAACCGGCAAGCCAAAAACCTGTAAATTGAAGCACCCAACTTTTTGGTGCGTTAAAGGAGTCATTAATTGAAGTCCAAATTGCAATTGTGCTGAGTAGTGTGCCCCAAATTACCCATCGGAATGGGGTAGATTTTGACGAATTACGCAACCTATGTGAATTTGCTGAGGCCATACCTATAGATTAACCTGTTTGAGGAGTATTTTAAATAAATTAGGCGTTTGGGACCCGAGATTGTCTATTATTGCCCGATACTTACCTATGAGTGTTTAATTCTGTGCCAGGCGGAGGGTTGCTGTGAAGTTGATAACTTTGAATAAGAAAATTGTCGGTGCGACCATAGTTTTGATCACATTGGTTGGACAACTCCAAGTCGCCAATGCAGATTTAGCTTTAAAACCCGTTGTAGTTTCATTTACGATGTCTCAAACGCAAGTAGAACTGAATTCAAATAATGTAAATGTTACCTTTGATTTAGTGGTTAATAATTCGACTGGAATTTCATCGTCTCAAACAATTTTAACACTATCTGATGGTGGAGTTAATACAAAAATTGCTCCACTAATTCGCACAGACCTTCCGGTAATTAATGCTTTGCAAACAGTTACATTTGAAGCAACTGTTAACGTGTCAACTTTACCCGCTGGAGTTTATTCGGTAACTGCCGCACCAATCACTGGATTAAGCTCTAACGGCATGCCAGGCCTAACCACAGATGTTATCAACGCCACCAATGATTCAAAAATTATCGGAACAAAAAATTCACTTTTAATCCGAAATAATGGTGATTTAAATTATAGCTACCCAACTTTTACTGGGCCCGCTTTTAATAAAACTTTAGGTAATCTTTTTGTCAACCCTAAGTACAATACGGTTTCTGACCCTATTTGGAAAGTTGGAGAGACATTTAACCCAGCCGACTACTTTGAAGTTACTGTTCCAACCTTGCCCCTTAAGGTAAGTACTACTACACCTAAAGTTTGTACGAGTACAAGTATTTCAATTACTTTTATCGCCACAGGGGCATGCTCATTCACGGTGTATACCGATAAGACATCTGATTACCAATACTTTAAGTATGACCAAACAGTTACAGTGACAGGTGCTAGAACAAAACCTGCCTATGTGATTGCGCAGATCCCAACACAGAGCTCTACAGCTCTGCCACTATCTATCCCAGGTCCATATGTCATGGGGCCAACCGGGCTTGTTGCTCCACTTTCTTTAACACCGAGCGTGTGCTTGGGAGCTGGTTTTTATATAACTATTACAAGCGGCGGAACATGCACGCTTAATTATTCAACACCTGGTACTTCTACTTACTTGCCTTCAGATCTTTACTCCCTAACTTTCCAAATTACACGGACTTCTCAAACTGTGGCATTTACTGCTCCCACTTCCGCAGCGCTTGCAACGAAGTCACTTGCATTGACTGCAATGTCATCTAGTGGGCAGCTCGTGACCTTCCTGTCATCGACCCCAACTATCTGTTCTGTTACAGGAAATTTACTCAACTTCTTAAAAGCGGGAACTTGCCAGGTAACAGCTAGCCAAAATGGAACAACTACCATCGCGCCAGCCAGTAACCAGCAAAGTATTGTGATTACAGGTGGCCCGGTAGCCGTGAAGGCAGCCAAGAAGCTAGTTTGTATTAAAAATGGAAAGATTAAAAAAGGTACCAGCAAAACCTGCCCATCTGGTTACAAAGTAAAGAAGTGATCTGATATAGGCTTTACCAATTAGTTCTTAGGAGGAAATATGCTCAAAAAGTCAGCAATCACGGTAGTTATTGCCCTCGCATTTGTTTCAGTTGGCTTTACAGCCAGCGCAGCAACGGTAAAAAATGGCGTTGCATGCCCTAAATCAGGTGCAAGTACAGTTGTGACTGTCAAAGGTGTGAAAAACACCTATGTCTGCACTACCAACCCAGCTGCCGCTGCCAACCCAAATATTGCGAAAAGCGGCAAGACGTGGACCCTCAAGAACTGCGTGACCTACTACTCCGCCTATAAAGGAAACCAGCAGTCCATTGATGATCAACGATCTTTAGTTAGTGTGATGAGCGAACCTGACAAGACGACCTATACAAAGCAACTTGATGCCTCCCAGGCAAGCTTGATGAAGGTTCTTGCTGCTATTGAAAATAACTACTGTAAGACTGGTCTATAAACTTCTAACCTTTTCTGAGCTCCCTACCTTCGCGGGAAGGTGGGGCGCTTGTGATTCTTGGGTACTTTTTCCTGTGCCGAAGGACTTTCAGGCGTAACGGACGCTCAATACGCGGTATTTGCTCGTGACGCTATAGAATAGGTATCTAAGGGTACGTAAAGCGACCACAAATGTCCGATTTGTCCTATCAGCGCTACAAACTGCAGTCAGGTTCGTAGTAGGGGTAGAGGCTGCGACGGCTGACTCTGCAAGACATACCGGTATCAAGGAGTTCTTCCCATGAAGGCTAAGAAGCTAGCAACACAGAGCCCAGAGCTCTGGAGTATTGCTGAGTTGGGTGCTTTTTACACAGCCCACCGCTTCGAACTCAAGACTCATGCTGATCGTATTCTTAAGGATTCATCTCGCGCCGATGAGGTTGTTCAAGATGCCTTCATCAAGGTGATGCTTGCCGCCCCTGAACTCACTTCTGAAGATCACGCACTTTCTTATTTACACCGCACTATTGAAAATCTCTGTATTGACCTTTTCCGTGCAGAAGGTCGTCGCCCAAATCTTGTTCTGCTAGATGACGCAACAGCTGAAGTGGAAACAACCTGGCAAGATCAAGGTGATCACAGCCAAGTACTGAGCGCCGCAGAAGACGCCGCAATCATCCGCCAAGCCTTAGCACTTCTTTCTCCAGCAGAGCGGACAGCTCTTGTTATGTGGGAGATGGATGGACGCTCAACTGCTGAGATTGCAGCAGAACTTGGAATCAAGGAATCTTCTGTTCGCCATACAGTCTCTCGCGCTCGCGCATCTCTTCGCGCAGTGCTCTCTACTCTCATCATCGATGAAGAGCGCGGCCTTACCGCTCTCGACATGCTCTCTACTTCCTATAAGAAGGCAGCAGAGCTTGCCAAGAAATCATCGCGCGCAGCTCTCTCACTCTTCTTAGTTGTTGGAGCATTCCTAGGTTTCCATGCCTTCACAGGCCATGAGACCAAACTTGTTGCCCATGCCCCTGCTCAAACTCCGGTTTCA
>JGI24890J29729_1000928_pt1 | contig 15298 bp, 28 predicted proteins | sample FreactcultureFD7_FD_29729 | JGI IMG/M metagenome (IMG submission 29729)
TGTTTGATATTTTGTCATACCAAAATTGATCATCATAAGCCCAGCGGCACACAAAGCAGTGACCGCCTTTAAATTCAATGCCGCCATGTGACCCGTTAGGTTGGTAAGCCAAAATCCATTGATCTTTGGGAGCGGTTTCTATTGGTTGCCATCCATCATAATGACGCAGACTGTTGGGCATTGCATTTAAGTAATTAGACACCTCCTCTAATTTAAGTTGTGCATTTCTAATGCCGGGTAAAAGCAAATCAGCTAAACGGTTTAAATCACTCATTTCGGTGGCTCCGGTAATGGCATCCAATGGGATGGCGTGTTCTTTTCATTCAAGGGATACCATACCCCTCCGTCACCGAAACACCAAGGGTTCAGCCCAAAGAAAGCCCCAAAACTTTTTTTAAAATCGTAATAACAACAAATATATTGCAACCATCCACAACCATCTCCAAGGTTTTTCGCCCCCAGAAAATGTTTGCCGTCTTTCGGTGCAGTTTCAATAGGTTGCCAATCAGTCATATTTGCCCCGTTTTTTTTAAATTATCCAATACTTCGTTTGCTAAGTTTTTTGAATCTGAATTGTGTTGTGCGTTTGATATTTCTTCAAATACCGCGATCATATACTCAATTTCACGCCAAGCCACTAGCTTATCAAAACAATCCTGACATCTGCACTCTTCCCTGCAATTTTCTTCTCCGCATACCCTTGTAAGTCTTTTCTCAAGTTTCATCTGCCTACCCTTTTGATCATTCTATTGATGCGCTTGATTCGTTCTGCCGACCTTTTTGGGTCTTCCATCTTCTTGGCTAATTCCATTGCCCTAACCAATTCATACATTTTAGGATGCTTTCTCATGGCTTTACTTTCGTTATGCTTCCATCCCGCAATCATAGCATCAATCTTTGTCCCATGAGAACTTTGGCAGCGTGACCTTGGGCTTTACGCCCTCGCCGCCCTGCGTCTTACGGATAGCCTGCAATCGGGCTTCACGCTTTGCTATTGTCATCTTCATTAGCCGCTTTTGATCGTCCGTTAGTTTTGGTTCTTTTGACATTGGCTTTCATTTCTTTAAATTTTTGTGCGTAATTTACTAATGTCTCAGCGTAAAATTGTTCCCGCATTTCCGCAGCCAGAAGGTCGGATTGTAACCGACGTATCACGGTTTGATACTTTGCTTCTGCCTTGTCATCCATGCCTGCCTCGCCAATCCTCGCCTGACCGAACCGAACTCAACCTCGCCACGCCTAGCCTGCCTTGCCCGACCCAACCGTGCCGTGCCTGCCGTGCCAAACCATTTCGGACCTTACCCGACCTTATCCTTTGTTTAACGTTAAGTGTTTGATAGCATTATTTATTTTACGCGGAATACTCTGTATCCTCCTTCTGCATCAGCGACACGGAATACCTTACCCTTGTGCTTCCTGTTGGCTGCGTAGCTGGTCTGGCGCAGTGATTTGCCAGATGCAACGTCCATCAGTGGCACATGGAAACTATCACCAACTTCCATTTCACTAAACGGATAGCGTGATGATGCTCGTGTTTTAAACGTAGGCATTGGTAGTTTTTTATCAATCTTGTATTGGATAGCCATTGTTATTTCTCCTTTAACAATTTCAATTTAGATAGGTATCAAACTGGATACAACGGAATATTTGAGTTATTCCCAACAAACTTTTGACTTTCTGATAATTCAAACGTCCGTTCAACGCCACGGCTAATCATGCCAGTTTTACGCATGAATGTGATTGCCTGTGAAACAGTGTCAACCAAGTCATCGTGGACACCTTTAGGAAACTCTTCTACTTCCGTTACTACCATGTCTGCCCATATTCTAAACAAATCAGGGTCACCTACCTTGGTTGGCGCGTAAACCAATCCTTCAGCAAAAAGATGTTGCACTGCATATAAACGTGCTGTCTTATCCAAGTCCAGCGGGTTAACTTCCCTGACGCTAAACTCTTCAATACCGACTAGCCGCCTAATTTCTTGCGCCACCGATATGCCCGGCCCCTTGGCTTCCACCAACAGAATATCAATCTTACTTTCTCGTGCCGTCTTGATGACCTTCTCTACTAGCTCATGAAACTCAAGCCGCGCTTTCCAACCATTAGTCAACATTATCTTAGGCACTTCTGCGCCCTGATCCGACTTCTGGATGCGCGACACTACATTGCCGTGATGGTCCCGATTGACAATAGCCGTAGCCTCGCCACCGTCTTTCCATACGCCCCAACACGTCATGGCGGAGAAGTCGTTCTCCTTCTTTGTCGTGTAAGCCAAGTCCAGACTGCCGATATTGATTTCCATATCTGGGAATGAAGGTGATGACCAAGGTTGCCACCACGTCCGCTTGATGATACCGCCGCCAGCAGGCGCAGGTCTTTGCTGAAGCTGACCAGCCGCACCATAAGGTCCAAGGTCTTTCTCTAAAAGGTTAACTTCTTCTTCGCCAAACCGTTCCGGCCAGAGCAGCTCGCCTTCCTTTTCCCGTGGATCAGTCCACACCACATCATTTACACCATCATTGGCTGCGGCTGGAACAAGCACCGTGTAGATGCGACGCTCAGGCTCAAACCGCATGGGCAACATCAAATGCGTCCATGCACCTACGTCTTTAGTCAAGATATGACCAGTAATATCCCGCGAATTAAGGCGCTGCTGGATCACAATACGACAGCCCCGCTTGCTATCATTCAAACGGGTAGACCAAGCCTGATCCCACCACTCGTTGGTACTAAAGATAATGGCCTCAGAATTGGCTTCACGGCTGTTATTCGGATCATCCGCAATCAAGTATGTGCCACCCATACCAGTCGTGGATCCGCCGACCGACGTGGTTTGACGCCTGCCGCCAGAGATTATATCAAACTGGCTCTTAGTGTTCTGGTCTGGTTGTAGCTGCACTTTTTCGCCCCAACGCGATTGATACCATTCGCTTTCAACCAAGCGTCTGCATTTCAAACTATCTTGCAATGATAGCGACTGGCTGTATGAGGCAAACAGGAACTGCACACCGTTGCCAGACGTTGGTGACAAATCATCTTGCGCCCAACACCAAGCCGGAAACAAAGTCCCAACCAATGTAGATTTAGAAAAGCGTGGCGGTATGTTGATAATCAAATTACGGATATGTCCGTCAGCACATGCTTGCAAATGATCACACACAGCTTGCATAGCAAAGCCACCACCAACGAACTCAGCAGGATCAATCACTGACCAAGCCTCTGCTGCAAAGTCGTATAGATTGCGTTGTAAACGGTCTTTCTCAAGAGCCATTTTGACGGCAAGCAATTCGGGGCGGGACATACGTGTGATGTCAAGCATCGTCGTCAGTTTCTACCGGTGAAACGTCAATCATTTCCGAAGAAGGCAATGCCAACACGTTAGCCAACATGGATTCCAACGCATCACGTTCATCATAATCCAACGCATTGATGTTAATGGGTGCAATTTGGATTGCTCCGCCATTTGCGCCAGTAATCTCCATCTGCTTCTGCTCGGACCATAAGCCACGGCCACGGCGCGTCAGGAAAAACTTGGCTGCGTCCAGCCGCTTGTCGCTGTCTTTGCTGCGTATCTCAGACAGAACCGCTGTAGTTGCATCATGGATCGCTTCAATCCACCCCACATCCAACTCAGTGCGATAATGCTTCGCTAACGTGTTTTCGGATATTCCTATTTTCTTGGCTATTTCTACCTGCGTCAGGCCAGCAGCGACCATTACCTTCACTAATTCCCGTGATAAATCAGTGGCTTGGTGTGGCGGTCTACCACTCGGCAATTTAGCTTTTTTACGTCCCATCGTGGCCTCAATAATTTCCAAATGTAATGTTATAACATAATGTATTGCTACCCATTAAAAATTTAAATGATCCATAAGCAATATTTATGGGCTTTTTTGCGGTATTCTGATACCTCACAAATTGCTCCATACATTAGGATCAATCTCCTTCATGTAGCTTGGTTTATCACCCATGTTATGGGTTATGACTGCTTCTTTTCTTGTTTCCGGTGTCGTATTCCATCCGGGCCAATTGGGGTCTCTCATGTAATCTGGAAGCGGAGCCTGCTCAACGTCGGCTGATAACTTAACTGGCGCTTCTATCTTGCCTTCCCGCTTTAATGCCATCAGGTGCTTGGCGTATTCCCACACTGGCATACCCCAAGACTCAGCTATTTGTACCTGCTCTGCTGTTAGGCTTACCCGTACTGGCATACGAACATTAGCCATTACAACGCCTTCAGCAGCCGTTTCTATGGCAGGGGCAACAGGCGCAGCCAGCGGTTCAGGCACTGCCTTAGTAACCGCCGCCATTGGAGCCAGTCCCAACATTGCCAAAAATGATCTGCGCTTTATCATATCAATCCCCGTTCAATACTTTGCGAAATTTTGTCATATCGTAAGTAGTGGTGTTTTCAACCAACATGATCAACGCTGCCAATTCATCTTCCAATGCAATCATACGTTGCTGCATTTTGTGCATCTCTTTGCTAATATCAAACGGTGTTGGCACGAAAGCTGGCTCTTGTTTCTTTGGTGGTGTCATTTTAATAACTGTCATTTGTATGTCTCCAACGCCATGTGAGCTATTTGTTTACTATCGGCATTGTATTGGCTTTTAGTAATTCTTTCCAGCGCATCCCTGTATTTAGCGGTGAGTTTACGCAATCTGATGATTTCTTGTATTGTTGTCTGGTCAGCGTGACGGTCTGTCGGGTCGTACGGTCCAATCCATTTAATATCTTTTGTCATTCTCCATCCCTTCTTTCATGTAACCCGGCGTTATAAGGCATGAAACCAACACCGTGGCATTAGACTTTACAATTGCTTCTCTTGCAAATAGCCAAACTTTAACGCGCGGCCCAGTTAGGACCACGCGCCGTTTTTTGAACCAATCCACTATCACTGGACGTTAATCTTGAAGGTTAGAGATGGCTTAGGCGTAGATACCTTGCAGTGCTTCAGCCACCATGCTTCGCCCATTTCCTTCTTTACCGCGTCGGTATCAATGCTCCAGCGTACTGCACCCTCAGCAAAGACAGCCTTAAAGATGTTGCCATGCAATTCCTTGGCTGTAGCGCGATCACGAATGATTTTCTCTGCGGCAGAGAACTGCGCTTCCAGTTCCTTGATCTGCGCCTTGATGTAGGCGGCTGCGTCTACAACTTCTGCTGTGGTCATTGCTGTGAAATCTACTTGGTTTGACATGGTAGTCTCCGTTGGTTTGTGCCGAAGCACCGTTGCATTGGAATTATATAAACACCTTTTTGATTAGCTTGTCAACACGGTCTAATACCAAAAACTTGATTTAATTGGCTGATCAAATTCATCTCATCATTGGGTATGTAATGCCCATCTTCCATGTCGCAGTCCATGCGATCCTCTAAGTAGTCCACCAAATCCGCTATAAAATATTGCAACTCTTCCATTTTTTCTGCTGTTAAATTCTTCAGATCATAAGGATTATGTTTTGGTGCGTTTGTCATCGTCGTTTCTCCTCAGTTGATAGCGTCTTGAATTGCTGACCAAACGTGGTTTTCACTCCCACCTTAATCTGTCTTCAATCTCTGAATCCACGTAACGTTCAATTTTTTTTGTGTCATTAATCATAATCTTAATCAAATCCTGCTCGTCTTCTGCTGAAAGATTAATCTCGTTTTCACCGTCGTAAACGATATTGATAATAACCCATTCAATTTCCCAGTCAGCTTCTGAATAAGTATCGCCACCGTAAAGAATATGAAACTTGGCATCTATCCAAAGGGTTTTTCCGTTGAACTCGTATTCAGGATCAAGTTCCAGATCAAATTCTTCTTCAATTGCTAAAGGGTGCATGTTCATTCTCCGTTGGTTTGGGCGTTGCCCCGTTGATGACTAATGTTTTATAACGACGTTTGTACGCTGTCAACACCTATTTCATCACTGCATAATAAAAAAATGTTTTTAACGTCTTGCAGATGATGTACCCGTTTGTCTGACACCATTATAACACGCCACAACTCCCACACTGGCGACCATTGACACCACGCAATGTCTTTTCCCTCGCAGTAAACGGTAAAAACGCACTCATTTTCATATTTTACCCGCAATTTGTGGGTCATCTCATCTTCTAAGTAAGATGTCATTCCAATCTCCTACTTGGTCAGGTATCGCAACCTGAACATCAATTTGCCGCGTTGTAACCAGTCTTCGGGCTAATTCATAAGCAGCAGCCTGTCCAACGAAGTTACTGTCGTTATCCGCGAAAATTGTTAATTTTTTGCAAATTTCTGGTGGCTCAAATGATTTCATTATTGTTGCGCTGATTGCCGCCCAAGTAGGTATTTTATACAGCAAAGTGGCTGACATGGCCGTCTCAATGCCCTCAGCGATTCCCATATGTTCAGCCGGATCGCTGAGCCATATGGATGCACTTTGAACCAGTGGACCCGGCATCATGACTTTATTCGGATTAAGTGGAGCCTTGCTTCCATCAGTCATTATATACGTCTTGTGAACCGACACTCCCTTGCCATCAGGCCCGCTAATTTTAGCTGCCATCACAAAGTAATTACTTCCCCGATCGGCAGGGTGCGTTGCTTGTCCCTGCCGAATTGTTCCTTTTGGATTAAAACAGCCTAACCGCTTTTGTAGATACAGGCCGACGGGACTATTTTCTGCCACCACTCCCGTGCTTCGCCAGAAACGTTCTGCCGCTGTCCGTAATGATGTTGAATTGTCTGTCTTTCGGTATTCCTGCTTGGTTGCGCTGCCAAGAAGTGGCGTTACCATCATCTTGGCCGTAACCATGTCTATCTTGCGAACCTTGGCGACTAGGGAAAAACCATCCCCAGCGCCACATTCATTGCAAATCCAACTGCCTTTGCCGTTGCGATCATCAAACCGAAACCGATCTTTTCCCGCGCAAATCGGACACGGACCATGCTTACCTGTTAAATATTTATCAGATATTCCCAATTTTGGAAGAATATCAAACCATTTCCCCTGCGCGTGTATATGAGCCGTTCCGAAATCCATTTTCTTTATCTCGTTGTTTTGCTCTGGCTATATTAAGGTGACGTATCCACGAAAGGGTGGCCGCTGACGGCGCTAATGGTATAGGCCGATTTGGTGGCCCGACCCCGATCCTTTGCCTATAGGCATGATAAGCCCAACCATCTTTGTATCCCTTCTGCCGTGCGTAACCCAACAACTCAGCATAAAAATTTTCTTTAGCTTGCCGCGTCCACGTTTTGTTGAGTTGTTCTTTCTTTCCAGTTAATTCTAACAATTCTCCGTCTTCTGTCTCTACTTTTGATGTGATTGTCGGTGCGAATCCACAGGAAGGACATTCCCTTGATCCTGCTGGTTTAATGTACGCACACTTAGGACATGGCTTAGGCAACCTGATTTTCTTTTCGCCTGTATTGGCGTTCTTCTCTCCCGAATGCAGCCGATCATGATGAATGTCTGTTACAAATCCTAGCTTTAAAGTTGTGTCGCTATGATCTAAAATCAGGCAATCATCCTTGCCATTTGCCGTCCGCAGACCCCGACCGATAATCTGTGTGTACAGGATCTCAGACCGTGTAGGCCGCGCCAGAATGATGCATCGCACGTCCCAATCAATACCAGTCGTAAGTACGCCGACATTGCACACCACTCTTAAATCGCCATCCGCGAATTGTTTGGCGATTTGTTCGCGCTCTTCAATATCCGTAAAAGCGTCCATATAGCCACAATCTACACCTGCCTCCTGAAACTGCTGCTGCAATTTCTTGGCGTGGGCGCGATCCACCGCAAAACATAGGGTTGGCCTATCTTCGCCCTTCTCAAGCCACGTAGATACAATATCAGCCACCAGCGTACCCTGCTGCATGGCCTTGGATAAGCCCTTGGTGTCATAGTCGCCCTTGACGATCTTAACGCCTGTTAGATCTGGATGCGCTGGCGCAAATACGCGGAACTTGGACAAATAACCGTTGTTTATTAGTTCCTGCGTGGTCGTCCCAATGATCAAATCGTCGTACAGTTTCCCCATCCCCTTAGCCCAAGGGGTGGCCGTCAAACCGATGACTGGGACTTTCTTTTCGTCTAATTCTTTGAACCATTTGTCCAAAAACTTAAACGAAACGTGACATTCATCCACGATCACCAAGGATGTTTCTGGAATGTTGCGGCGCATCAATGTCTGGATACTGGCTACTTGGATAGGCGCTGTATGATCTGTCCTCTCGTGAAAAGCCTGCATGACGCCAATCTCAAATATTCCGTCCCGCTCAAACGACTCTACGGTCTGATTTACAAGGCTGATTGCTGGCACACAGAAAATAACCTTGTTTCCCTTTTCTTGCGCCATGTTGATGATTGCGCCAGCCGTCGCAGTTTTTCCTGCGCCAGTTGGAAGTTGCAAAACAGGCCTGCGCTTGCCAGAACGGATAGATTGGCGAAGCGCGTTAATTGCTTCTTTTTGGTAATCCCTAAGTTCACGCGCTGACATTGGTTCTCTCTTTCCAAACGCGAACCGCGTGTACAACGGTCGTGTGATCGCGATTCATAAATTTAGCGATTTGGTTTTGAGAATAGTGCAAATCACGAACAGCGTCATGCAAAAATTCGTGGCGCAATGGCGCAATTTTTTTAGTCCGATCACGAGAAACTAGGACATTCGGATCAATTTCTTTTTTGAAAGCCCATTCAATCAGATACCGTTTGAATGCATTATTGGGGATTCTGTTAATCTCCCAATGGCTTTCTGTAGGCATTGGCTTTGATACAACTACGGGTGGCACTTCAACAACGGGAGTAGTTGTAATCGGAACTAGCCCCGCAGATTTACCCAATCCACCCAGACGCTTTCGCACTGCAATATAATGCGCTTTTAGCTCACTGTAAGTCCACTGCTCTTGGTTCATTTGATTCTCCCATTTCTATAATCGTTACAATCATTGGCGCTGATGATTCGGTGGCCCACTCCGCAGCCAGCGCGATACACTGGGAGTCGTCTTCTACAATTCTTAATTCCACCAATAGGTCCGAGGTGGCCTTCAGAATGTTATCCAAGTCTCGTCTTTTATTTGACCTAACCGCCCTAATGTGGAGGGCATATTCGCCGTCTACGGTCTTCCTTGTCTGTTGACGAACCATCCAGCCAGCCTCTTCCAACCAATCCTTGTATTGCTTGGTCCGATATAGGCGCTTGCCAGAGATGCGCCACAAAGCGTTCACGGATGGCGCTAATGGTAATTCAATCTGGATCATGGAAGAAGTCCGATGGGGTTAACGATCCATTGCTAATGTTAATGATTTTTTGCGCTGCACCAATTAATGGCGTTTGCTTGTATCTCTCAATCCGAGACAAAGATGCGACCGACAGGCCCGTCAGGAAAGAAATATCATCCAACGTAATTCGGAATGCCATCCGCCACTGCTTCATGGGGTGGCCCGATCCTTTTCCCCGCCAATCAACGAACGGGATAACCGATTCGCTGTTTGGTTGAGTTGCAATCGCACTTGCGGATTTTCCCATGTCCAACATTCCCCTGTCTCATCCTGAAAACAAATCCACATCAAATGATGCTCAAACCCGTAATCCAACAAAAAATGAGCCATAGCTGCCCCTTTGGGCGTGACTACGGGTAGTGGTGGGTCCAAGCGATTTATCATTTGACATCCATTTGCGTTGAGTGCAACTTACGCTCACCGCAAACAAACGTCAAGGGGCAAAAATGAAAACTGATCTACATAGAATCAAAATAACTTTACCAGTAATAGAACAAGAAATTACTAATCTACTGGCTGCGCTCTATGAAACTAATCCAGAGTTAAAATTAGATGATGAATTTAAATCAGATATATTAGAGGGTAGTACCGATCTATTAGAAATAATAGATAGATTATTATTTGATCTAATAATTACTGAATCTTATATAGATAGTATTAAAATAACGCGGGCGCGAATAGAGCAACGCGAGAAAAGACTCAAGGGGCGTCAGGAAGTTATCCGCAACATTATTCGCAGGCTTTTGGAAGCCGCAGAATTGCGGAAAATTAACGTCCCCAATGGTACAGTATCCCTATCGGCCAAACCACAAAGTGTGGAAATTGTGGATGAGGGGTTGCTTCCTGAAGAGTTCTTCCGTATTACCAAAACACCGAACAAGACGTTGATTGGTGAGAAACTAAAGGCTGGCGAAGACGTTCCCGGCGCACAATTATCCAATGGCGGTGAATCGCTAACAATTAGATAAGGCTAACAAATGAAACATATAATTCAAGCACTTAACGCGATAATGAAGGACGTTTCTTACGTCCAGAAATCTTCAGAAAATAAGTTCCACGGCTACAAATACGCCAGTGAAGCATCTCTTCTAGAAAGCCTTCGCCCTGCTATGATCCAGCATGGTTTGATTTTAATTCCCAGCGTTGGGAATGTCAGCCCGATTGATCAATATGGCAATACCATGCTGACTGTAGAATATACCTTAGCCCACGTTTCTGGTGAAATTTGGCCTGATAAAATTACTGCTGTTGGTTGCGGCAATGACAAATCCAAATCAGGCAGTGTGGGTGACAAAGGGGTCTACAAAGCCCTTACAGGCGCTAACAAATACCTTCTGTTCAAACTGTTCCAAATTGAGACAGGGGATGATCCAGAAAAAGACGAAGCTGCGCCGCCAGTACAAAACACACAAAATAATGCTGCTTTATTGGGTAGTAAAAAAACCTCAGAAACGCCTAAGCCCAAGCCGAAAAGTGGACCTGAGCCGATTGTCTATGAAGATAAATTTGTCCCTACGGGGGAGGACGTGGATAAATATGTCAATGTTTTCATTGCGGGATTGCCCTCTGCCACAACGGAAAAAGAAGTTCGTGAATTTTGGAAGGAAAACGCCGAAAATCGTGCGAAGATGGCGTTGCAACCAAACGACGAAGAATATATTCACATGGTTGAAGCCTGCGCTTCCCGAATTGCAGAATTAAAGGATCAATGAAAATGGCTAGTTACGAAATGATGGGAATGATTTCCAAAAACAAGTATAAAAAAATGGATAAACAACCAGACATAACAGGGACAGCAACGATTGATGGTAAAGAAATGAGAATAGCGGGATGGCAAAAGACTAATAGTCATGGCCCGTATTATTCGCTTAAATTTTCATTGAAAGATGAAGCTCCAAAAACAAATCAAGCTAATGATATTGATGAAATAGATGATCATATCCCTTTTTGATATGGCAAATAACATAGAATGGTACAAAAAATATGAAATACCAGCAGGCTCATTTCCCATCTTTCTCGCAAACTACTGATTCTCAGTGGCGGTTTGATTGGGTAGCCATTTCTTATAGACCCGATCCCGTAACCTCTGAAGTTCGTGAGGTGGTTATAGGACGGGGATTTAGTACCAAAAAAGACACCATCAATATTCAGTTTGATGCACTGCCAATAGCGGATTCGGATAATTTCTGTCGGGTGATTCTTCGCCCGGCAGATTACATAAAGATTGACCCTGAATTTGCAGAAAAATGGACTGTTTTGACGTATAAAACAGATAAATCTAATGCAACTCGTAAATTAATTGTTGGCAGCGGGTGGTTAGAAGATGGAGAAATTCTCGTTCTTTTAGATGCCATCCCAATGCCAAATCACAATGTAGAGTGTTGGATAACACTCAAACCAAGGATTGAACGAAATGCAACCAACGAGATTAATCAGCGATGAGTGGATTGAGGAAGCGTTAAATTATTTAGCAACCGCTTCTGATAAAACAGCCGCTGCCCGTGCTAATCGTGTACGGGCAGAATTTAACCGAAAGCAGGTGCGGGCAAGATTAATTCTTAGTTCTCCTGAATCCTCCGTGGCAATGCGGGATGCGTGGGCTGAATCGCATCGGGATTATATTGCTGCCTGCGATGAAGAAGTTGCCGCTATAGAAGCCGACGAGTGGCACAGATCGCAGCGCAACAAATGCGATGCAATTATAGAAGCATGGAGGACAGAGCAGGCTTCACATAGAGCAGGGAGCAAGTTCCAATGACAGATGTAGGAACAACAAAACGAGGTAATCTGTCTGCCAGACGGAAACTGACTATTTGGGAGCGTGAAAAAGGGTTCTGCATGTTATGCGGGATCAAACTGATTACTGGTGGCTTCATTTATGAGCATGTACGCGCTCTGGAATTAGGAGGAACTGATACTGACGATAACATCCGTCTCACATGCAAGCCATGTGCAACAGAAAAAACTAAAATTGATCATTCAACGGCAGCAAAAGCAAAACGGGCTAAAGCATCGGTATTAGGGTTAAAACAATCCAAAACGCCATTGCCCTTTGGAAAAGGCTCAAAGTGGAAGAAAAAATTGGACGGAACGGTAGTACCCCGATAGGTGAAAATGATCGGCAAACTGCTTTTTTCCAGCGTTTAAATAAATCACGTCCAGCCGTTTTTGCGGTAGCAGAGTACCTTCATAGCTTGGGGTATTCGGTCAATATTCCAAGGATCAGGTATGCTCCATCAATGGATGCCATTCCTGATTATCAAGATAATGGAGATATTATAGCGGATACACCGACTGGTGGGGTTTACCGTTTTGAGTCTAAAGGTATGCGGTTCAATTTTACGGGTCCAAAAGATTGGCCCCATAAAAGCTGTATCGTGTCTAATAAAGCTGCAATTGATAGGGCAAATCCGCTACCAAAAGCATACTTTATTGTAAGCAATGATCTTCAATATGCTGCTATTATTTATCGCAATACAAGGCCATCATGGAGGGTTAAAGACTTACCAGCAAGCAACACTAACAAAATTGAAACATTCTATGTCTGTCCAAAAGAAAAATTACTTTGGCGTAAAATAAAAGGAAATTAAAATGGTTGAAATGAAATCAAACCGAACTAATTGGAGCAACCTGATTGCATCAACACAGAAGGCTGCTGAGGCCGATGCAGTTAAAAATACGGACCCAGTAGTACTTATGGAAAAAGCTGCCCTGATAGCCACTGCTATGCTTGAAAAGCAGGTAAGCGCAAATGACGTAGCAATGATGTCTATGGCGATTGCGCTTGCCAAGGTAAGCGAAGCACCGAGCAAGCAAGACAATTACCGTGAAGTAATTACTAGTGCCGCTTATTTGGGCCAGATAGTTGGCGATCCACCGATTAGCTTATCCAATCTGCGTGTCATGTCTGACATCGCTAATCAGGCAATTGACGCAACAGCTTGAACTGGAGGCTGGGGTTAATAGCCCCAGCTTACCTTTTGGCTGCGTCTAAAGCCTGCACAACGGCATCATCTGGCAGTGACAGCATATGCTCAGTTTTGTTAGCCAATTTAATTTTGCGACGTTTCAAATCAGATAATAATGCCTGCGGTGTAAGAACGCCAACGCGACCGCCAGATTTATGTCCCATTCTTTCTTGTTCCTCTGTCGCTGGAATGGCAGCTTTTGCGGTACTTCCCATTAAAGCGTTATTCAATCTGGACCATCCATTAGGATTAGGTTGATTAAGTAAAGCCTGCATTAATTGCGGATCAGAAGCAGCAGCCTGTAATTTCCGAATCGCATCTTCACGAGTTCCGCCAAAAACATAATCATTAGCTTTGTTAAAAAATGCCGGAACTGCTCTTTTTAGAACACCCAAAGCACCAAAGACGCCGCCAATGGGTCCAGCGCCTGTTACGTTGACAGCACTTTCTAATGCTTTACCCGCTAACACACCAATTACGGTATCGGATAATGCACCTGTTGCACGACCATATAACAAAGTGAACATATTATTATCTTGAAGATTTTTTAATGTTTCACTTGGAACTATTTTAGCATTGCCAATTTTTGATAAAGCATCTGCTGAATTTTTTAATGCACCAATATATTGTTGCTGATCTGGCGAAGAAAACACTTTTTTCACCATATCAGGATTTGCATTTAAAAAATCAAAAAGCAATTTTGGATTATTTCTTTCAACAATTTTAGCAAAGTTATCTGAAAATTGCCGTGCTTGTGACTGTTCCGCGCTTTCTCCCGCACGTTGTGCAATTCCCATCAGCCGATTGGATAAACCGGGTATCTGATTGATCAAAGCAGCATTTTTGGTATCACCCATGAAAGAATTTACTTTATCAGGTGTCAAATTTATGTTTTTACCGTTATCGGTTAATTCACCAATTAACCAATCTGAAACGTGGTTGTCCGCTTGATTTCCAAAAATTGTACGCAATTCACGCAAATTATTAGGAGCAGCATCACCGCGATAAAGATTTTTTATGGTCATTTCTGACGAAACTTTATCGTTGTTGACCATGTTAGCTAAGTAGCCATCACCAAAAGTATCATAATACTGTTTAGTTGCGGCTCTGGCTTGATTCCATGCTTCAATTTCACCATACGAATTTCCAAATCTGATATTATCAGGATTTGATAAAATATCGCCAATTTTATTGGCAAAACCATATAACGCAGGTGCATCAACCACATTTGGCGAAGCATATGCTTTTCTAGCCTGTGCTAATGTCAACGACCTTAAATCTTGCAATTCGGTAAACGGAATTTGAGAACCTTCCATATTACCAATTTTGTCCAATATATTTTGAATTTCTGATGGGAAAGCCGACTTTTTAGCCATCGTCAGATTATCTAAATAATCATTCAATTGCCCAACAGCTTTATTTTTATAAACCCCAGCAGATTGTAATTTTGCATCTTTCCATGCCTGCGATGAATTTTCAGCCAACTTGGTATCAAGTGCTGCAATCATATTGCGAACATTGATTGATGCTTCGCCCTGAGGACTTGTTCCATACAAGCCAAATGATGTGGATATATCAATTGGCTTACCTGCCGCTGCATCTGCCCGACGCGCCGCATTCTCTGATTGAGCCAAAAGATTTTCTTGAGAAACTTCCATTTGATTGCGATACGCGGCTGCTTCCGGCGTATTCTCAAATTCTTTCATTCCTACAACTTTTTGAGCCAAAGCCTGCGCTTGTTTAGCAGCATTTTCTGCACCTTTAACTTGTAAGGTTTGGGCTGTAGTAGGTTCAACTTTTGGAACAAAGTCAGGCGTTGGAGCAGCTAGAGTTCTTTCTGCTGCTTCAGGCTGCACAAATGATTCACGGGCTGCTTTTCCCGCTAATTGATTAGCAATTTTATCAATATTTTCAGGACTTTTAGCGCGTAAAAGCGAAGACGCACCAGCAGTCGCAAAGCCGCCGCCAAGGGAGCCAACCAAATTAGCCCAAGGTTCATATTTAGTGCCACGGAATGGTTCTGCCGTAGCCTGACCAGACATGCCGCCAATGACGCCAATAGCGCCGCGTTCC
>JGI24890J29729_1000930_pt1 | contig 15281 bp, 31 predicted proteins | sample FreactcultureFD7_FD_29729 | JGI IMG/M metagenome (IMG submission 29729)
GGGGCGTATAGGAAAATCGCTTTGATGTGCTTAACTCTATCAAACAGCGTGCGTTATATGCGAGCCCAGGCCACGCAGCCGACTATTCAAAAATACTGAATCTGAATAATGTGATAATGACGCAAGACTTAGCCTCAAACGTATACCATAGGTGCACCGAATTCGCGATTCGCGAACCGCGACCAGGCCGCGACTGACCGCCGACACCTGCCAGCGGCCTATGAAAAACTGTAACTGGTCACGAAACTGCCCAACTGGCCTATGGAAAACTGTAGATCGCCTATGAAAAACCATATATCGCCTATGAAAACTGGAATATATGAAAAACCATAGGTGCCGAGATTTCGGCATCAAAGTTTGGTCAAAAAGGTGCCGAACCCCTATCACCACCCCCGAGTAATTTTTACCTAGCGTGTGCCACTGCCGTGGGCAGACTCGTTTAAAATATCGCTGGGGAAACTCGTTCGAGATAAGACCGCGTGATGATCGCTACCATACGCTGATCTGGCTCGTCTTCGATACCGGCTTAACCGGATGTGCTGGCCGCAACGAATCGCACAAAGAACACACGCCAGGATCACAGCACGGCACTATCATCGACGGCACCTCATTCGACGAGAACTTACTCATGCCCTGCCAGTCGGTGTACTGCGGCATCTCATCCCGAGGCTTGACAGAACGGTCAGTCGCAAACACGTAGACGCCGATGATCCACATCATGGCACCAGCACCAACGAACAGACCGACCAGGAACGCCAACACAACCATAAATCCTCCTCCAAACTGTCTCTATCCACCTCTACCTACCTCGCTACATCTACCTCTCTACCAGTTAGGACTGCAGGTAAGGTTGAAAGTGCCTGAGGCGGGCCGCCCATTTTGGAATGATGCCGTCCGAAATCAACGCGGTACGGGCTCGCTGGAATGCGAACCGCACGAGGCGATCACTCCTCTTTCGAGATTTCGAGCCAGCCGCCTTGGTCGTAGGGCTGCTCCGTGTCGCCTATCTTCCCGTCTATGCAAACGGTTGACGCGACAAGCTGCTGTGACGGTGTGAGCCGCTCGATTTCCCGCTCCATGATGATCCGCTCGAACCGCGTGCCAAGGTCGTGGTAGGTGTGTGTAACCCGCCAGCCGTCGCCCCCGAGCACATCCAACCGCTCGTTTAGTGCGGTTGAATCTTGATACCGCTCCGTGTCGATGATGATGTACTCGTATCGCTTGCTCATTGTCCGATCCTCCTCACTTAGTGAAATGCCACATTCCGATAGCCACCGCGACCCAGCCAAATATCACCGCCACCGCGATCACCGCGATCCGCGTCTTGCTCTCCGCACTGTGATGATCTTCGGCGATTATCACTTTTCGTGTTTCGCTCTCTTCAGCAGTTACGGATTTCGATTTGAAATTCAATTTTTTGTCCTTTTGAGAGCATCCTCATCCGGCCATCGGGCATGGGAATTTCATGGGTGCCGATCACGTTCAGATCGAAAATAATCTCGTTGAGATGCTCCTCAACGTAATCGTAAAGCCACGCCGGGACCGCACTCTCTTCGATCATTTTCGCGAGGTTCGAGATGTTGCCGATCATGAATGTGCTACTCCTGCTCGCTCATTAGAAGCTCCTGGAGCCCCGATCTCGATTTGAGGCACCGGACATACCACCCGCCGCCAGATCGCCTGCCCTAGGCGGGCCTATAGGCCCAAACCGGGCATATCCTGGCCATCGCCCGACCCCGATACCAGATCACAACCACGGTGGCTTCATATATGCAGGTATCGGCTTGACCCGCGACGTTACAATCTTGAAGATGTGTTGAATCGGAAATTGGACGTAATCGCCGTCATCGAACAGCACGGCGTAAAACGATCCGCGTTCGCACGCGTTCACAATCTTCCGGCCTTCCGTCGAGTCCAAGCGAACAGGCTCCGTCTTGGTGAAGAAATAAATCCGGATTGCGGTAATCATTTTGTTCTCTCCTGACTTCTCGCTCTGCTGGACGCCCAAGAGCCCTACCAAGAAATCACGGCACCGACCGTGTACGTGTAGTACATTTCATCGCTTGTTTCGTAGTTGCAGTAGTGCTCGTGAGTGAATGTCTGCGTCTCGATGCTGAAGCCCTTATCCCGGAAATGGGCGAAGACTTTCTCCACCAAGTCGCGGAGCCGACTCTCCTCGTACCATTTTTCCGCTTCTACCGGGCTACTGGCGTAGCCGAGTTTCGCCAAACAGTCGATACTGACGGTGGTCTTTCCAGCCTTCACTGCCTCGGCAATGTAACCTCCGACATCGTTGCGAAAATCAATAAGGAAATCGGCGCGTTCCTTGCGCCATTCGGCGGATACCTTGCGGTCGCGAGCCTCTTGAGCCTTCGTTGATGCTGTCGCCTTGTCCTCACGGATTTTCTTTGCCATTTTGGCTGCTTCTAATGCGTTCATCGTTTTGTGCCTCTCTTCCGAGCGACCCGCCAATTCCAATTGCGCCACACCACTTTCAGCGATGGCTTGCCGAATTGCCAAAAGTTCACACACCAGTGCCAGCCGCGATGCCTAGACTTGCCTTCACATTGTTCTCGCCCAGTTTCAGTGAGTGTAAATGATCTGCACCTCATACTTCTCCCTTCAATCACCCTCGGCTTCATCCTTGAACCAGCAAATTCGCTCTCGCGGCCAGTGGATATACCTGTGTTCTCCCGTTAAAACATCGGTGTACTGAGCGATAGTCAGGACCGATCCGTTCGCCGTCCAGAAAAAATGCTTGACCTGCGCATAGACCACTTGCGTCGTGGAATCGTCGCGATAGATTGTCAACGTTCTCATTGTTTCCTCCCATAGGGAGCGGCCAACGCGGCGATCTTTGTCGTGAGCCGCGTTTTCTGATATCCACCTGGAGGGTCTATCGCCCACGCACCTTCCAGGCCGTCGATATGCAAAATCCGCCAATTCGATTTGTAGGTCGCTCGCCTATACGCCGCCGCGAACGCGGAGTAAACATCGGCGATGTTGTTGCTTTGGACTATGGCGTCCGTACCAAGTATGTATGTTGAATATATCATCAGGCTCCTCCAGCTTTCACGAGGTCCATCAATTTTTGAATTGCATTATTCGCTCGATCAATCGCTTCCTTGCGTCCGCAGAAACAAAAATCTCCGAGCGGCGTGTCGCTTCCGCACGTACAAGTGTGCTGGATATATGGTCGCAGGTTCATAGCGGCCAAACGCATCTCCATCACGGCATCGCGAAACTCAGAATTCACTTTTTAACCCGCTTGAACCACTCCATCCCTTGAGAATATTTCGGCAACGCTTTTACAAAAGCCTGAAGTTCACGTTGTGCACACCCGACACACAGATCGAGCGTTTCCGTGATCGTTTCTATGCTCCCCGCAGCATCCATTTCACGCCCAACCTCGACGCGAACAGTGACAAACGCTGGGAGGCTCTGCCGCTTACAGCTATCGCAATCTTTCACCAGTCGATCACTCATTGCAATCCTCGATTCTTGACATCATCCGAATCCAGTACAGTCTCCGTTCCACAATGCGGACAACGGTAAACTGCTCCGCGTCGATACCGCAGTCGTCGCATATCGCGGAAACAAACGCATGGTATCGTACGCGGCAGTTTTCCTTCTGGCGTCAGCCTGATCGTGATCTCGTGTTCAATCGGTTCGCACACGGGTTACTCCCGGAACAGCCTCGCGATTCCTGCCACCAACAAAAACGCAAACGCATGCATCGGCAAGAACTGACCATAAAACGCAGCCATCCCGAAAATACACCCCACCACAAACATGCCGTTGGAAATCACGAACAGGGTTAGGGACCACATTCGCTTACTCATTTTCGGCGAGGTAATTTTTGAACGCCAATTCGATGCGATCCTGCCCCGCCGCCCACAGGCGATTGAAAAGGGTAACGGCAAGTTTATTGTCCGTCCCTTCGAGCACGCAGATCAAAGCAAGGATGTCGGCGTAGAGCTTTTCGGTATGCTCGTTCCCGAGATCAATCAAATGGAGTGCCTCTTCGTGGGTAAGATACGGGCGACCCTCAAGCTTTGCGGTGATACCCCCCAGTTCGGTGAGCAAAGCGTCATAAGCGGCGGTGTAAATCAAGTTAACCGTGGGAGTGGCCCACTGTCCTGCAGCCTCGATGGCGTCCAAAGTCGTGTTGATCAATTGAACGCGATCTTCCAAATTTTTTCGTTTCTCTGCACTCAATTCGCTCATTGGTGATGCTCCTTTTTTATACATAATTTTAATTCGAACAGCCGTCTGCACCGTGCACAGTACCCCAAACTACTGGGGGGATTGTGGGTCATCACCCGACTGCGACAGCGGGGACAAAACCATTCAGTCACACAAGAATGATACCACACTCGCGATTTTCGGTCAAGAAAAAAAAAGTACTTTAGTACTATTGCTTTCCGTTTGCGATGTGCTATTCTACATGCGTTCTAGGCTAGGTGCTGGTCGTCGCCAGGGATGGCGATAGTCGCGGTTAGTGGCTAAAATGCATGCGAGTCTGGTGCATGGGCACGACAGAGAGCGGCATGTATGGAGACTGAGATAAGGCTCCCCATGCTGAGGCCCCATCCAGGCCAGGTGCTCTACCCTAGAACAGAAAACGGAGGGAGTCATGGAAGTTGGAACCTACGTCGAAATTATCAGCATGAACTTGTATGGTCGGGTCGCCTCGATTCACACCGATGATCGAAACGAACCGATTTTCACAATCGAGCTAGACAACGCCACGGATACGCCAGACGGACGATTCCTTACCCGTCGCTGGGAAATCCGAGAAAGCTGAAGGATGAAATGACGAACACAAAGCCACCGAAGTTCACGAAGCGGGAGCAACAAAAGCTCGCACTAGTATTTCAAGAGTTACGAGCCGAGTTGAAGGCGAATCAAGCTCGCCGTGACTCGCCGTACGATAATGACCTGGGTTGCGGCAATTGTGGCGACACCGGGCCATTTCATGGTTTGCTGTTTCGCTTGGAGAAGCGAGTTGGCTTGCGTGACTAGAATTCGAACCGCACTTAGACTACGCCTAAGAATGCCGAAGAGGATGATCTGGTAGGCCAGCATCCCGTTTGTGCGGAACACGGCGGTGTAGGAGGTTCGAAACCCTGAGCGGGCGGGACCACTCGGCACCGAAAGGGTATCAAGGCCAGCGTCAAGCGTTTGGGAATGCACAGACATACCACCCTCGGGCTGGGAGTCCTGCATCAGTCTCGAATAAGCGGCTGGCAAAAATTGGTACTAAAGTACTATTGACCTGAAAAGTGATGTTTGGTATTCTCGCGTCATGGAGGCAACGCACATGAACTACAACCGGATAAAACGAATCACCTCTCATGTCGGCCTGAGCCGCTACATGGACACCCTGCGGGACACCAACAACACGATCCCGCGTACCGAAATTCCGTCGCCTTACGCGTTCTCGCCCACGCATTCAGTGTACCGCACCTCCAACGGTCTGCTGGTTTTCATTGTGGAAACGGCCCACAAGCGGTACGATGTTTTTAGCGTTCCGGCCAACGTCCCACTCTCACCTGCGGAGGTGATCTAACCATGAGAAGCAAAAGCAAACTTGCCAAGGCGTATAACGAAATGACCCGCCTCTGGCGTCTGATGTGCATCGAAGAAGGTGTGGGCACCAATTCAAAGTTTGTGGTGTTCCGCCCCACAAACAAATTTGCAGCCGAGTACAACGAAGCGGTCAAACATTATTTTCGGCTGCGTACCCGAAGCTCACGAGTAAAACTCGATGCGTTTGAAACAGCACGTCAGGAGGTGCGATAGTGAAAAAACTTACCTACTGGATCGCGGACAGTGTAGCAGATGCCCCGTGCTACTCGATCCGGGCTCGCACGAAACGGGAAGTAGTCTACATGCTCAACAGGGTAGAAAATGCCGAACAATATTTCGGCAAACCGCGAAAGGTACAGATCGAATTCGAAAATGCTTTCGACCTGCTCCTCCAATGCACGAGTGAAGGCGGACTAAACGAACACCGGGAGGTGCGATAATGAACGGCGGACTACTGGTGGATGTTTACAGAAACAGACACGACTGTACCAACGGCGGTGCGTCGTCCAAGTATCGCGAATTTGTTTTGACGGGCACCTATCCCTTAACCGGGCACGCAATAAATGGATGTTTCGATCCAACACCAGAAATCCCCGAGTTGGTTCTAGTTCCTGGCCCGCTGAATACAGTGCGAGCCGTGCCGCGAGAATTACTCGAATCTGGCGAGTGGGTCATGTTCGGCGGGAATTTCTGCTACACCAGTGACAGCCGTTTTCCCTCCGATGCCCCGATTAAAATTTTTGATCGCGTCGAAGGGAGGCGATAATGATTTTCCCAACCGTCCATCTCAACGGCACCAGCCGCAAAGAGTTGATCGCTCAGTATGAACGTGCGATGGATGCTGCTCAAACCGCCATCAACGCCCTGCGAGAAGTATACCCGAATGGTCGCGACTATTATCCGCAAGGGGCATCGGCAATGTATCAGGCAGCGGAGGAACACGCTGCACGCATGAATAATCTTTTTGCGGTTCGAAACGACTTGGAAACCATTTTGAGCCACATTCTCGATCAACGGGAGGCAATTCGATGAAATCTGCAACCGTCGTGCAAATGCGAAAGCTGGGCGTGCTCGATCAGGTTCAGCAATCCATCAAGCCCGCGAATCGTTTGGCGTTCGGGATCGGCTTCGCCCTAGGCGGATTCATCCCGACCGCCTCCTATACCGTGTGCCATCTCGAATGCCCGCAGTACCCGGCCCTGTGGGTCCTGGTAGTCGCTGGCCTGTGCTATTCGGCCTTGACCGTATTCGACTGGGCTCGCACCGCGTTCAAACACCCCGCCAAAGCAGTCGGCTTCGTCGTACTGCTGGAAGGTGTGATCATGTTCTCGCACACCGAGTCTTTGTCTCTCGCGGCGTTGGCCGTACTGATCACCATCAACGGCGTGGCCACTGCAGCGAACCTGATCGCGGACAGGAGAATGAGCCGCTCCCGGTAGTTGAACCAAAAATTCTTTCATTGGAGGATCGCATGAAACTAGTAGATGTAAAATACAAAAAGCCATTTATCTTAGAACAGCGTAACTTCCCTGGGATTCGATGGGCGTTCACTGCCGAATTAGATATCGTTTTTCCTCATGGGCACAACTTCTTCGGCGGTGTGCTGCAGTATACCGAGAATGTTGGTTGGCAGGCCCGCCACTATTCAAATACGGGGTGGGCTGAACCTGCCGAAACGCGGGAAGGTGCTATCGAAAACCTGATGCCGTTGGCATATGCTGTAATCGAGAAGTTTCAAAAAGAGCTTCGAGACCGCGACGCGGAGGTTGCTCGACGGTATGCGCTGGCTGATGAACTGGCCGCCCTGTTCCTCGCAAACACCCACTCGGCCTGGGGGCTTCACCTCGGTGTGGGCACCAATGCGGGGAACCACGATAAACCGCCCATTTTCACTGTCACCCTAAAAGGTCTCAGCGAAGTACAAGTGCGGCTACTCGCCGATCAACTAGCGAAGTAGCGCGCCGAGTTCTAGCAGTTCGTCGTTGTGCCGTTCCATGCTGGCGCGCAGGTTCTTGGCAATCTCCAAGTCAACCATGTCGTCATGCATGGGCGGCCTCGGCATTTCCTGTTTGATCGCCGCGATTTTCGCGGTCAGCGTCAACACCCGTGCGATTTGCTCGTCCGTTAACTGAATGCTCATGTTCCTCACCTCTTCTTTTTCTGGCCACGTCCCGCGTAGCAGGGCGTAGCGTCTGCACACATAACAACAATCGAAATATTGTTCGCGTTCGGATGTCAACTCATGGGTTTCGCAGTGTGGGCAAAGTTTCATTCTCCACCTCCACTCTCATCGAATTGAGCCGCTTTCAAATTTGTAAGGGCACTCGCAACAATGGACTGCATTCGAGACAACACAAATCCCTGATCGCCAGACGCCATCAACATATCAATCGTGGAATTAAGCTGGCCCACAACGATGATCGCCGTGGCAATGGCCGCGTACAAATCCGCCTGATTGTTCGCGGTGTCTTGATGAATGAGAACCGGATACAGGTTCACTAACTGAGCGTACTCTAATTGCAACGCCGTTAAAATGGCCACGTTCGAGGTGAGCGTAGGGGCACCTTGCATCGGCGAAGCAATCGAGAGGCATGCGAATACGGCGGCGGCTGCCGTGGTCCGTTTGCTGAACGGCAGCGGAAGCGTAGGCGTGTACGGGGGCGGCGGCGGATTAGGAAATTGCTGGCCCGGTGAATTTGGCCCCTGCACTGCATTGCTTACGGTCAGCGGATAAGTGTTGGTTGGGCTATCCGGTTCCGGACTGGAGCTTCCCAGGAGCGGCCAATACGCAACCAGGTTGCTGGGAAGGACGCCCGGCGTCCCTTGATAGGCCATCGCCGCTTGAATTTGTGTAGGCGTCAGAGCAACATTCCAAATCGCAACCGTGTCGATGTAACCCGTGAACGCGGTGAGACTACCAGTGGTCGCGTCATTCCCGATGAACAGAGGATCGGTGTTCGTCTGCGTCCCGGTGTGCGTTTGCGTGCTGTGATAAGAAAGCTCCACTCCGTTAATATAGATGTGGCTTGCTCCAGTTGACGCGTTGAAAACCGCAGTGAGATATTGCCACTCATTTAAAACGAGAACATCGTTGACAGAAATCGCGTTTGAAAAAGTCAGTTTACCAACTTCAAACTCGAAGGTGACGTAACCTTTTCCATCACCGCCCCCGCCATCCTGATTGATGAAAAGGCCGACATACTGAAGTGCACCAACGCTAATAATGCTGCCCGTGCTGCCCCAAGCGGTGGGATAAATCCATGCAGAAAATGTGTAGCTGGTAGTGGCTTCGAACGTGAGATTTGCACTCGATTCGAGATAGCTTCCGCTCGATCCTGTGAAAGTTCTGCTCACGTTCGAAACCCTCTACTAGAAGAGAAAAAGTCTTAGAACAAATCGTACTCGTGGCCGCGATGCCGAGGAAACTCTAACGCAACCGACAAAACGAAACCGCCGCCGATTGCTTTCTTCCGTGGCCCGCAGGTTTGTGGTCCAATGCTTCCATCACAGGCAGGATTTCCTTGTTCCCACACCTGAGCGAAATTATAATCACTCGTCAGCCGAACACACATCGGCCCGGTGCACCCTGCTCGCACGGTGAATCCCAAATTTCCGCCCACCGCGTGACTGGTTTCGATCCCTGAAGGGCTCACGCCATTATGAAATTGTTGAACGTAGTCGAGGAAGAATCGTGCAGGATTGCCGCCGATGACTGCCCGGTAATTCAATCCTCCAAACGCGTAGTCTGCAGCTTTGGCCGCCAACGTCACGTTATAGGATGAATACTCGCCCTGGCCATTGATTCCCCAATGCTGTGTCAACCACACCATCGTGCGGACAGAAGCAAGATTCGACTGACCGCTGCCCAAAGAAACGTGGTGCTCGTACGGAGACGCCGTGTCGCTCAAGTCAATTTCGTAGTGCTTGAGAAAGGGAATTTCCATCGAGCCAATCACACCGGCACTCGTGTTGTCCAAATCGTCTGCTCCTGCTGCTCCGATCAGATACCGCGTCTGAGCGTTTGCCGAGCCCACACACAAACTGAAAAGAAATAGAACAACTGCGATCAGCTTTTTCATTTTTCCTCCGTGAGATTATAGTTCTGAACTATCTTCTTGCCGAGAAATAAAGTAGCGACGGATCGCGTCTCGCATTTCAGGCTTGTTGCCCGTCAGTTCATAAATGCCCTGCGAGTTACGCCGCAAATCGAATACCGGGTCAAACTGGTAGTCAACCAAAATTTGATCGCGGCTTTCATAGCCTCGACTGGCCATCGGCCCGTGATGATGATGGACCGCAAACTGATCGAGCACGCCGATGTTTTTATTGAGCAACCGTGCCCGTGCCTGCCACGAATCGATCATGTCGAGATATCGCCGATGGAAACTTCGGTTGCCCGCAAGGCCCCGCGTCTTCTCGCCTACGAGCCCGAACGCCATAAACCAATCGCCGTGGCCGAGGATCGCCTGGTCTAGCAGACCGCCCACCAAATCAAACGCCGACCGCCGAAACGCCCATGCACCGCCCGTCGCCCCCACGGGAACCCACGGCTGCTCTTTAGGCACTGAGACTGCGAAGCCCAGGCCATCCGTGAATCCTGCTAACGGAGGCAGCTTGTGACCATTCTTCTGATAGGTGGCTGCAAAGGATTCAGAGATGCGAGTCTGCCGTGATCCGCCGTAACCTCTAGCGGACAGGTTTGCATAGGTGGAGAACAGTTGCACGAAGTCGTAATGCTGCAGAAGTTGAATCGCTTCGAGTGCCCAATTCGGATCGGTAAAAGTGAAATCGCCGTCGATCAGGGCTCCGTACTTCCAGCCGCTGGGAAAAGTTTTGATGGTTTCGTTGCCGAGATTTTCTTTGTGAAAAAGTTCTGACGTAGTTCTGAATTGGGCATCACCCGCATGTCCGCCCGTCACTTCAAAAGGCCGCTCTCCGTAAGCCAGTTCTCCCGCATGGAGTGCCACGTTTTTCGAGGTTTCCATGTGGTAGCGAAAATCTTCAAACAGTTTGCGGCGAGAAGCCCAGCGAAACGGATTAGAATAGGCACTCGCAACATGCAGAGTGGTATCCATGCTTGTGTTGCCGTGCAACGCTGAATTCGGATCGGTCAGTGCAGAAACTTTGTCCAGGTAGTGCTTGGCTTGTCCAGGCACTCCTAGAACTTTCTCGTTCGGATCGTACATGGTTACTCCCCTCAGGCTCTATAATGGTGATGGAATGTCTTGATTTGCTTCGCTTGCGTCAGATGCAACGTCTTCCGGTTGTGGGTCTACAATGGGCGGAACCTTGGGAGTCGTGTCGATCCGGCGAACCGTGGGGCCGAGGCCGAGTTGTCGCCGCTTCTGATTTTGTGCACACGTCATTTCGTGATGGCTCTTGCACCTCGCACACAGAAGCGTGGGACAGTGCTGGCATTTCAACACTCTGTTGATCGAGCCGCAGCTATTGCATGTCGCGTCCATAGAAACCTCGCAACCCCAATGATCTCATAGAGCGTTTGGAATGTCAAGTACTAGTACTGAAAAGTTTGAAAATCCCCTTGACAGCAAAANCCCCGCCCCGTAGACTGGGTACCGAAGTCAGAAATATCGAGGGGGAGAACATGGAGAATGAGCTGATCGAGGCAAAGTTTGATGCATCGCGTGGGGATTGCTTTTCGAATCTGGTCGCACAATCGCTGCTGATTTATTACCTTGTCACAGCGGCGTCCCACGAGCCCCAGGATGTGGAAGTACTCGAATCAATCAACGCTTGAGGAGGCACTATGAACTGGATCAAAACTCGAATCGTCGCAGCGATTGAACTGGCTGACAAACACGTTCCGTTTCTCGTGGTGATCGCTGGCGTCATCATGTTCACGGCGGGATGGGTTGGATCGCACAAGATGCCGCCAGCACCGCAATGCGTGACGGCTTCGGTCTTGCCGTCCGAACAAACCACCCGCGAATATGTGGCCGCGTTAGACGTGGCCCGCGTCTTTGGCCGCTCACAAGGATGTGCCGAAGCGAAGCCAGAACTAATCACCGCTATCGCAGTCGAAGCGGTCAAGGATAACCTAGACGCCCACATCCTCGCGGCACTGGTGGCCGTCGAGTCCGCTTGCGATCCGATGGCGGTGTCGAAGCGGGGGGCGATTGGATTGACACAAGTGATGCCCAAAATTTGGCAATCGAAGTTCGACTTTTCGGGCTCCGTGAACTTGCTGAACCCGACCGACAATCTCCGGGCGGGTGCGGCGATCCTCGGGGATTTGATCAACCACTATGGCGTTTCACAGGGCGTTCGGCGATACCAGGGCACCGGAACTGACTGTGCATCTTGCGATGACAATTACGTTCCAAAAATCCTAGCTTTGGCTGGGAGACACTAATGGACCATATCACCTGGAGTGCTCTGCTATTCGGCTGGGCTCTGCTCTGCCTACTCCTGTTGCATCTCTGTACCACCGAAGAATAGTACTTTGGTACCATTGACACGCCAGGGGTGCTTTGATATCCTTGGTGTGTCGAGGAGGAAACCATGCAATACTTGGGCAAATCCGATTTAGCGAAGCTATTCCGAGTGACATACGAGCGGAACAAGGTTCACCACTTGGCCATGCTGATCGGCTTCTTCACCGGGGCTCGCATCTCCCAGGTGTTGAATGTCCGTGGCGAGGATATCTTTCAACGCGACGGCAAATGGACGATTATGATCCGTGCCGCGAAACGCGGTAACGTCGTAACACACTCGCTGCACTTCGACGCCGATCCGGCCTTCGACATGACTCCGCTGATCGCCCTAGCCGCGACCAAGGGACAGTCCAAAGTGTTCGGCGGTCTGTCGCCACAATATTTCAATACGTGCCTCAAGAAGTATGCCGAGGCAGCGGGTATCCACAGCACCTATGCACACAGCCATGTGTTCCGCCACAGTGCCGCGATGGTGATCTTCGATGTCACGAAGCGAATCGGTGCCGTGAGCCAATTCCTGGCCCATCGCTCGCCCTCTTCTGCCTTCGTTTATTTGCAAGAGAACGATGGCATGCTGGCACAGGATGCGATGGACCAACTCGAACTTGCTTGACTTTTTTGACCGACAATGAGACAATCCGAATCTGCGAGGTGATCAATGGCACGATGTAACACAGCAAAGAAATCGAAGGCGGGCAAGGAAATCAAGTGCGGTCGCTGTCAGGCCGTGATCCAGCCCGGTGAGAACTATCATTATTTCGCGGTCGGCTTCCGAGGGGTAAAGCAATATCGGTGCCACCTGCACCCCCCTCGGCAAAGCGAACTCTGCGGTTCGAAAATGTCCGGGGCCTACGCGGCAAACGAGGCCTTGGAAGACGCCCTTAACGGTGATGCGTCCATTGACGCCATCGCCGATGCCCTCGAATCCTGCCGAGACGAGATCGAAGCAGTTCGCGACGAATACCAGGACAGCTATGACAACCTGCCCGAAAATTTCCAGAATGGCGACATGGGCAGCGACATCCAGGAGAAGATCGACGGCTTGACCGACTACGCCGATTCCCTGGACAGCAAGGCCGCCGACGTTCGTGCTCTGGAATCCGAACAAGAGGAGCCAGACGCTGCCGCAACCGCCGACGATGGCGAAGAACTGGAGCAACAAGCTCGCGACCTGGCCGAGGAAGTTCTCGGGGAATTTTCGCTGTGAGCAGTCTTACCAAAATCTCGCTTCAAGAATATGCTGATGGGGTGGTAGCCCCTGAATACAGGCAGCCGCTCAAAACCGTCGAGGAGGCTTGTGCAGCCAACGGCTGGGCATTCCAAGAACGTCCGGTATGCTGTGAAACCGCTGTAACTCTTCGCTCATTTATGGGGGCGGCATACTTCGGTCAATGTTCGAAGTGTGGGAAGTTCATTGCAGATGTGGCGGGACCCTCGTTCGGAAATTCATGGGTAAACCTGATCGACTCCACAAAAGTGGACATGAACACTGACCGTTTCTGGATCGCTGGCCAACAAAAAAGTTAAGAGGAGGAGCTATGGCAATTGTGACGATCAGTTTGAGCACCGAAGGAAAGCCGAAGACGGTGAGCGAAATTCGCAAGGAACTGGCCCGGTTGCTATCGCGGCTTAATGGAGCGAGCTTGATGACTTACCAGTTCTCCGCACGAATCGAGAACTACGTCCCTGGCCCGTCGCGACCAGATGCCGCCACGCCGTTCGAATATCCGGCCCCAACGATCTACGAGGGGCCTCTCGCAAGTCCTCAGAACGAATAATCACTTCACGCGTTCGATATGGAACTGGTCCTTGATAATCGAGTGCCAGTGTTGGCCGTGTGAAGGCGCGTTCAAAAATTCCTGATGATCCTCGGGCGACACACCGTGCACGTCGTACGTGTACCCGTTTTTAAATCTGACCGTCATCTTCCGCTCGCTCGAATCATATTTCACGCCGTCCAAATGATCGGACGAAAGTGAAGTAAAACCATCCTTACGAAAACTGTCCATAAGTCCTCCCAAAAAATAAAACGGGAGCCGCCTTTCGAGCGACTCCCGCCAGCAACTACGCCGCCAACGCCATTGGCTGCATTGCAGCCGCAGGACGTGAAGCAAACGCAATCACCTGAGCCAGCTTTCGCTTGGCACTTGTTGTTTGGTCTAGTTTCACGACATTGCCAGGTCGGTTCGAAAAAGCCACGCCACTTCACCCAAATGTCGAAACCATGTCAGGCCCACAAAAGAACCCATTGGCTTGGTTGATCCCGAACTGTCCGGTCCCCAAGCGGGGTGATGGGTCCTTTTGTGGACCTGAGGCGAATCGAACGCCCGTCCATCTGAGCAGCAACATGCTGTCTACGAACGTAACTCTTTGCCTCCACCAGTCGAGCCCATAGCGAGCCCAACAAACCCATTATACCGCGAGCCCCGCCCTTTGTCAAGGGGTTGGAATCGTCACCGAAACTTGATTGGAGTACGCACTCTCTCCATTGGAATTGAACGCGGTCACAACGTAAAAATATGTGTTGCCCGCCGTGGCGTTCAAATCCTGAAAAGTCAGTGCACTGGTAGACCCGATTTTCGTGTACGGGCCACCGCTGACTCCGCTCACATAAATATTGTAGGACACTCCCGGCGTAGTCGAGGCATCCCATCCGAGAATCACCACATGCCCGACAATTACCGTGTAGGGCTTCGAAGTCTGATCCTGGGCACCCACGCGGACAGGGAAAACTGCCAGCGTGAGTGCCAGAATCGAGAGGATCGCGAGAATGCGAAACAATCTCACGAGTGGATATCGCTCCCAGCCACTGATGCGACTTCGATTGTCGTGCGAATTTCAAGTCGCACAATGTTGCTCGCGGAGTCGGTAACGGTAACGGTGAATGTGAACGAGCCCGCCGCCGTGGGTGTGCCGCTCAGGACGCCCGCCGAAGTCAGTGTGAGCCCTGCCGGAAGCGTGCCACTGGACACCGCGAACGTGTAAGGCGACTGACCGCCCGTTGCTGTGATCGTTGTGGTATAAGCTACCCCGATGTTGGCCCCTGGCAAACTGGTCGTGGTAATCGCCAGTGTTGGCAGGATCGTCACTGTGAACACCTTCGTAGTGGTAGCTGCCGGAACTTCCGAGTCAGCGGCCTGAAGGGAAAAATTAAATGTGCCCGCTGCGGTCGGCGTTCCTGAGAGCACTCCTGTCGACGCGGAAAGTGATAGTCCTGTGGGCAGGGTACCCGCC
>JGI24890J29729_1000931_pt1 | contig 15270 bp, 17 predicted proteins | sample FreactcultureFD7_FD_29729 | JGI IMG/M metagenome (IMG submission 29729)
CCAGTCTTTTTGTTCCTGACAACCTTTGAGAAATCGACCTTGCCGCCCTTCTTCATTGCCGCCATTGGCGCAGCAGCCATAGGCGCAGCAGCCGGTGGCATTGCAGGGGCCGCAGCCTTCATGGGCATATCGGTCATAATGTTGGGGGCCATGCGCTGACCCTGACGAGATGCACCCATCGCCAGTTTCTTCATGCGGGCACCAGCAGCTTCACGCCCAATTCCACCGCGAGACATAGCCATGACAGTTCTCCTTAATAGAGCTTTCGCATTACAAGGATGATTGTATAAGCATCCCCGGCAGAAGCATCGAGTGTAGTGAACAAGATGTTTCCTGTCTTGCCCGTGCCAGCATTGTTGTCTAAACCACCAAAATCATCAAAGGTCATTGTCTGCATGACGTTCTGTGGGACAGTCAGAATGGTGACATTTGTTGAAGCTCCCCATAGCAGGCGAACCTCCATGCCGTGCGTCAGTCCATAGATCCTGTCAATCTGGACGCCCGTACAAGCTTTACCCTGATAGGAAGCCAAGGTAGAAACATCAACCTTGGTCACAGCCGACTCACCCGTGCCATCCGAGGCATTGGTGAACTTCATTACAAGGACCTTATCCCCCTGAAAGAGGGTCTGTGTGGCAACTGTATCAGCCATCAGAGCCTCCTATTAGGGGTTGATAGCGCCCGGCTGAACGTAGCTGACGACCAACCAACCAGTGCCTGTGCCCGTGTTGGTAGAAGTGAGCTTGATACGAACATCAAGAGTGCCGCCACCAACGCTATACCAGTTGCCGATACGAGTTGCATCAGCACCCGCCGTAGCAGTGATAATGCCAAGGGTTCCGCCAGCAACCGCAGCCGCTGCGGTCAGAGCCGTGGCAGAAGCACTCGTACCAATACCAAGCGTGGAGGCAACGCCGCTCCAGATCACACCCACATAAAGTTTGATGTCGGTGATCGTGCTGCCCGCAGGGAGAACGATATTTGTCGTGTAGACGCCATCCGCGCCGGGACCGGCTTGCGTGACAGCTTCCGACTGCATGAGGACGACGTTGCCGGTATTGGCTACGTCCTGCCCAAGGGTGGTGCCGGTCGTGAACTTGATTGGACCGGCCTTGATAGGACCGGAAAATGTTGAAGTACCCATGTCGATCTCCTGTCGCGGGTTGTCTGCCAAGGGGCAGTCAGGGACACTATGACTATACATGAAAAAGGGGCCGGTACAATACCGGCCCCTTCGTTTCAGAGGTCTTCCAAGTGCAGTTACGCGCCGGGGGATCCGTACATCGCACGGGGATCAGACCAGCCAAAGCTATAACGCTCGCGAGCCTTATAACGGACGTTGCCCGTTTCAAAGTCGCCTTCCATCGCCGTCTTGATAGGCGAACGAACGAAGTGCTTCATACCGTTCGGAGCATCGGTCTTGATGTACCAAGAGTCCGAGTCGGTGATGAAGTGGTTAACGGTGAAGCCCTGCGGCATGTAGCCGCCAGACTTCAGGGCGTTAATGTCGTTGTCGCTTGTCGAGACGCGCTGCTCGGACTTCAAGATACGCTCGGCAGTGAACTGAAGAGCCGAAGGGATAATCAGCTTCATGCCACGAAGAGCAATCTTCAAACCACGCTCGTCGATAAAACCAGCGATGTCGATCAGAGCCTGTTCGAGAGAAGTCTCGTTCAGGTCGGAAGCCGTCGCCAGAGTGTTCGACCAAGTTCCGCCGCCAGTGGTGGGGTGCGCGTTATTGATGAGCGAAACACCGTCGCCGCCCAGATAGCTGGACGAGAAGGAGTTGTTCAGAATAGACGCTGCCGTCACCTGCTTGGTGTTGGACATCGAGCGAGCCAGCGCACGGGTATAGCGGGCGCTGAGTTTGTCGTAGAGATTATCCTCTACAGCTTCCTCAGTGATCGCAAAAGCCAGCGCGATGGTGTTGTGGGTGTAGCGAGCAGTGAAAGCTTCGCCAGCCGTGTCATACACGATGGCCGCGCCTTCGCCCTTTACAGGGGCCTGACCAAAGCCAGACAGCATAACCTCTTCCTCGAACGCACGATCCGAAGTCTCCGTATCGAAGATTTCAGCGTGTTCGTTGTCGTAGCGGTCGTACTCCATACCAAAGAGGGCGTTGAGACCCGGCTCCAGTTCCTTGAGGAGTTGTGAACGAGTGATAGCCATTGTTCAGACTCCCTTTAGACGCCAGCACCAGTACCGTTAGCATTATAACGGTAGAAGTGGTTGTTGAGGAGGACGATAGCCAGACGACCGGCGACAGTGGCATCCGAGTTGGCAGGAGTGTCCTCAAAGCCAAGAATACGGAGGTTCAGCGTGTTGGTCGTGTTAGCCGTCGAGACGGCGAGCTTGGCAGAAGACAAGCCCGTGGTTGAGCTACCGCTGGTGGCGGTAGCAAAGTTGGCGTTGCTGTGGATAATGGTGTCCGCAGCAGCCGCGTCGGTGTTAATCAGAAACGCCTGATCTGGGTTGGCAGAGACGATGCCCGTAGCGATAGAGTTCGCATAGCAAGCAGCGGTGCCGGGGTAGAAGGGAGACCACTTGGGCTTGCCCGTGAGGTCAATGTAGTTACAGCCGAGAAACGCGCCCAGAATCGGGACCGTACCGCCAGCAGCAGCGCCAACGATGTCAATCATGCCATTCGACAGCGGGATAACAGGAGAGCCCTGATAGATCACGCTGGAAGAACCGGCAGTAGCCGAGGTCTGAATACTGAACACAATGTCGCCATTGGTGTTCGCGCCGCTTCCAAGCATACGATACGGGCGAAGCCCGAACGAGGCATTGATATTTGCCATTGCTCAGATCCTTGTGGTTATTCGGAGGAACGATTTCCGCCGAAAGTTACCCGTGATTGTCGCTCGGGACGAACCATAGGCATTGATGGGTGTTGCTCGCGCATGAGATCGTTGTCCACTGCCTGAAGCTGCTGTTGAGTTTGCTTCCGGAAGTATTCAGTTCTCTGGCGAACCAGCTCGTTCGGAATACGGGCTAGGACCAAACCTCCAACTGCGATAACGCCAGCATGTTTGCCGTCGCTAATGGTGGGGAGATCCCAATCGGGGTATTCCTCGGCGCGAACTAGCTCAAAGCCTTCGCGTGTACGTGCGGAAACATTCTTCCGGTCATCATGTCCGTTGGCTTCCATGCGGATCCAGCGGTGCGTATAACCCTCGGGAGCCGAGGGAGCGTCCAGCGAGGACGGGGGTTTCCACGTAAGTGGGCGCGATTCTTTATCGCGGACAGTCTCTGATCTAGGAGTACGGTTGACAGTCATTTGACTAACCCTGCTGCTGTATCCGAGCATGTCTAGCATACTCTTCTAAACTAACTCCTAGCGACTTGGCAACCCGGATCTGACTTTCTGTCAGCTTAACCTTGTTGCTGCTAGATTTCACCGTCGTCCGAGCCGAAGCAACGGCAGACTGTGGGCGGTTGTTTCCTTGGGAAGTCTTGAACTTGTGGGGAAACTCATTCCGAATCCGACTGTCAAGCTCCTGATAGTAGTCATCAGAGGTAGGATCGAACCCTTCAGCCTCAACAAGATCAGCATGAATGGCATATGCCGTAGCTGTCATGGCCTTATCACTACCAAACCACTCATTCCGTTCCGCCCAAGACTGAGCCTTTGGGTCCGGGCGGGGGGCCTGCTGCTCAACCCTCGGGGGAGGCGCGGCTTGGATCGCGGCCCTCTGCCGATCCTCGTTATCACGGCGGTTTTTGGATTGCCTTAGCTTGTCGTTTTCCACAGCTAAATTCGCAAGAGCCGTCTGCGCCGTGATCTGAGCGTCAACATTCCCCTCGTCAATGGCGCGACGAAGTTCGTCCTTGACCATCTTCTCTTGGGTCTTCAGGCGGGTGTCAAACTCGTTGACCAGTGTCCGGTCAAGAACATGAGCCCGTTCCTGATAGGTATCCAACTGACCCTTCAAGCCCTTGGCAAACTCAAGCGCGGCTTGTTCACGGCGCTCGGCCTCCCGGACCCGGTAGGTCAGCTTGTCGATCCGTTTCCTGACAGATTCGGAGTGGTCCTGAAGGTCAGTGTCTCCGGAGGAAGCTTCGACCTTCTTTACGACAGGGATTTCTGTAGACTCGGTATCCTCAAGAGTGATCTCGACAGAGCCGTCGTCTTCCACTTCACCGTTTTCTGACATAGCAATCTCCATTGCTGCGCTGCTAGACGTTGGAAACGTCTGAAGGATCAGCGATTGTTGCGATGATCTCGTCATCGTTGATGATGCGGACCTCCCCACCCTCAATCTTGAAACGCGCCCCGGCGTAGCGACCGATGATTACCCAGTCACCCTTCTTGCACCACGGACCATTTAGGAACTTGGACTTGTCGCAGTACGCATCAGGGCCGACAGCCAGCACATACGCCACAACCGTGACTAGGCTGTTTTGCTCAACTGTCTGATCTGCAAAAAGAATGCCGCCCTTTGACTTGGCGTTTCCACGGTAGGGAAGCACAAGAAGTCGCCAACCTGTAGGCTGCGGAAGACGGGAAAGGGCTGTATCTGGAAGTTTTGTTGGGTCAAAGACCCTCTCGGCCTCGGGGACAAAGGCTGCGTCTAGCGCCCCCAAATCAGATGTTTCATGTGAAACATTTTTTTTTTCAAGCTTTGCTTGAAGGTGCATTGGAAGTATCAGACTACTCGTCATGTCTTTCCTTTTTCTTCAGCAGAAGGCGAAGTTCATCCTCAACTTCCTTCCACACTTCGAGTTTTCCTCGAAGATGGCGGAAAGCGGCAAAATCCTGAACCGAGCCTTCTGTGATCGCTTCAGTGACAGTTTGCTGCCGCTCGCGAATTACTTTAATCAATCTGTCAATAATGTAAACATCTGTCATGGCTGTTTCCTTGTCTTTCTGTCAGAGGTATCAACAATTCCACGCTCTCAGTGATTTGTTGATGCGGGAGTTTGGATCTTTAGCGGTTTCTGCGCTGGTCAGTTTCTTTTTCATGCCCTTCATTCTGGCGCAGAAGCTGTCACGGCGGGGACCACCCTCGGGTTGCGGGGCCTTCAGGCCGGGTTTGCCGGGGTTGGCTTTGTTGTAGGAAGCTCGGCCCTTAGCATTAAGACCGCCCTTGGGGGACTTACCTTCCTTTCGTTGCCAAGCTGGGGACTTTGCCATCACTTCCCCCTTTTTGCCGCAGCCATATTATCTACGAGGTTTGGGTACGGACGACCGGCTTTCTTCGCCGATGCCTTGGCCGACGACTTCTGCTTGGGTGACAGCTTTTTTGGAGCGCCAAGCTTTGATGGTCGTGACTTGTCCCAGATTGGCTTCTTCGCCATCACGCCATCTCCGTTGCCTTGGCCTTCACATCATTGACCCTGACCGTCCAACCTTTTCCGAAGGTCTCAAACGTACCAAGGCCCTTGAGGAAATCCATCCTCATATGGCAAAGTTCATCGACGGTATCCTCGGGGTCGCATTTCTTGATGGCCTCAATGGACTTAGGCCCGATAGCCCCGTCTGCCGTGACCCCGGCAATCTGTTGGAGATACTTCGCCGCCCGGCCAGTGCCTGAGTTAACAGCCAAATCATAGGCTGCGTAGTCCACGCCAGATGGAAGGTCATCCCCCCTAATCTTGTCCCAATAGTTCTTTTTATAGAAGGGCTTGACGATCTCTGGAGTTAGCGCCCGCATCTCTTCCTCAGTTACGGAACGGCCAAGATAAGCTTCCCAATTCGTACGGGTAACTCCCAAGTTTGTCATTCCGCCCGGATCTTTTGGGTGGTTAACAAAACCACCTTCATGTTTCAGAACGGCGGTAAAACTGTCATTCCAGTTCTCTTGCATGTCACTTGTCCTTCAAAGTGAGGGCATCTGTCTTGGCCTTCGATCCCAAGCTCGATCCGTAATAGAACTGCATGACACCTGTCCATGAGGTGCTAAGCGATCCAAGCATCATCAAAAGAACTTCAGTTCCCGTCTGCGGGAGGCCAAACACAAGGATCCAGACGAGCGCCCCGAAGAACCCGAACGTGATGAAGTAGGCCAGAATCTTCGGCGTCGAGTCCTTGGTGTTCTGCTGCATCTGGCGGGCGCTATTGCGATCCCCAGCGGAGATGCGCTCAAGGTCGATGTCCAGTTCCCTCATCCGCACCTTAAAGTCGGCATCAATCTTCTTGATTGCGGCAAGCTGATCGGGGGTAGCGGAAGACAGAGCATCCGAAACCTGTTGCTCTGTCCCATCTTCATGGCCGAATAGGGCGTTTGACAGGGTTCTGACAGCAACCCCAGCAAGGGGACCGCCAAGCGCCGTGGCGATGGAGGGTGCAATCTGTCCGAGCAGGGGTCCAAACTTTGCGATAAGATCCACGATTAGCTCCTAGCGATGAACGATGCCGATGATGAAGAGTACGATGATAGAAAGGATGAGAAGGGTTACGAGGATAGCAGACCCCCAAACCATGATGTTGTGCATCAACTCTTCCTGCTCCTTCTCTGCCTCAAGGGCAGCGGCTTTTTGTTCCTTCTTGATCTGCGTCGTATGGGACAAAACTTGATCCCATGCCGCAATCCCAAACTCGCCAATGAAGTGGTTCTTCAACTCCTCCATCATCGACTCAGCCTCGGCCTTTGCGGCATAGGCCTCCATCGCAATCTGTTGGGCGGATTTACCCGCCATCAAACTGCTTTTTGGATCTGCGGCAACACGAGTGATCGCGGCTACGCTATCGAAGAGCGAGCCGAGATCCTTAGCCATACCCTGAAGTTCTTTGCCAACGGCGATGCCCGCCTTCAGGGCCTCAAAGCTTACCTTTGCCGCTGCAAGGAGAGTGAGAGGATCCATCTATTAAACCTCCGATGAAGCGGAAGATTACCTTAACTGACAGTGTACTTCTGGGGGCGAAGCATCGCCCCAAAGCCACGGGCAGTCTGTTCACCCTTGGGCGCGGGGGGAACAGACATATTCTCTGCATACGTCCTCGGAACAATGCCCTGACGAACAATCTCCTGATCCATTTCAGGAGTTACATCCATCTGCTTGGAACGGGCGGAAGCTGCCTGACCATACTTGGGGGCGCTAATCGCACGGGTGAGGTTTGCCATTGGTATTCTCCTTAGCCAAAGAGTTGCTTGTATTGCGACAGGTAGTTCTTGTAGCTGTTCGGGTTCATCGCAGCCTGTTGGATGGCGGGCAAATTCAGATCATATGCAAGCTGTCGTGAGGGCGTACCAAAGTCAACCGTGCGACCGCTTCCCACAACAGGAGACCCAAACTGACGGTTTGCGCCAGCGATACCTTGGAACCCAAAGTTTGAAGCCGCTACAGAACCAAGAGACCCACTTGAAGCAGCAGCGGGCTTTGCACCACCACCCCCGCCCCCACCACCAAGGGAGATGTTTGCTCCGCCCCCACCTCCGCTGCCAAAGCTGGAAATTCCGCCACCAGAAGATGAGTAACCTCCCGATGACGGAAGCGACATCGGTCCCGGTGCAGGGATCGGAGTCCGTGTTTGGGCAACAGCAGGACTTATAGATAACCCCTTCGGAGCAACACCCCCGACACTTGGGGGAAGGACATACTTCTTATCTGGGTTGGCATAGTCTAATGGGGAGGCTGTCTCAGGCCTGCCGAGGTTCGCCAGTCCCTCTGGAAGAGTGTATGGCTGTTTGATGGGCTGAAACGGAGGACTATAGGGCTGCGGCTCCCCCGCCCTAGCGGCATAACCGGGGAGCTCGTAGCTCTGACTGGGCGGCTGGTAATCCAAAACTGAAGGCGTATCAGGAGCGCCAGCAAACGCTAGTTCCTCCGGAAGGATATATGCCTTATCTGGAGCCGTGAATGGGGCCTGATACTCCTTCGGAACAGGCGCTCCGTCAGATGGTTCCGCAAGGGCACTAACAACATCCGCGCCGGGAGATCCGGGCGCATTATAGGACATGCCCTGCTGTCCTCCCGGAAGAGCATAGGATCCATTTCCAAATGGTGCCGCATACGGGATGCTTGAGGGGGCTGCGTTGGATGCCGACTCACCGGGGAATGGGCCGGGAACCTGAACAGGACCTTCCGCAGGATAGGCAATAATAGGTGTGCCACCCGCAGTCTTCGGAAGTGTTCCAATCTCAGCCGGTGCCTCGACAGGGGGGGAGTACTCCGTGGCCGTGGCACTCTTTGGGTAGTTAGCAAAGGACCCCGGACCACCAAGGACGTTCCCCGCAATCATGGATCCCGGAGACTGGAAGTCATTCCCGGTTGCCCAACCAATGACCTTACCGGCAAGGATCCCAGCACCATAGAGCGGGATCATCGTACCGAGGCCGAAGTCAACTGCTGCTCCGGGGATGGCATTGACAGCTTTATCCATCAACGACGGACCCGTGACAGCATTCGCATCCGGGGACCCACCCGTTTGCGCAGGAATATTAGCAGGAGGTGTAGGTTGCCCAGCATAGGACATGGTGCCCTGCGGAAGGTTGTACGCAGAGTTTCCAACGCCCGTTATAATTGTGGGTAGGGCGGGAGGCGTTGGGTTATTATATGCCTGAAACTCCGCATCGCTTGGCCTTGAGAGTGGCATAGGTGGAGTGGGCGGAGTTAATCCAGCATTACCCCAATTATCACTCCAGTCCGCATCGCCTTTATACCCATACCAAGTCTTACCGACATTCATATTTGGATGTTGAGCAAGGTATTCCGCGACCCATCTTGTTTGGGCGGGTATCGTATCGGGGTTTGAAAGATCGAGACCTGTCTCTTTTTCAAAAGTTGCTCCCAACCCCCCCATGCGGTTCAGTTGGAAGGGTCCGTAGGACTCTTCTTTCTTTGAGATGTTGGTATCGTAGGTCTCCTTGTGAAGGGACTCGCCCTTCACAATTCCATACATCGTTCTTGGATCTGTCCCCGCTGCATCAGCGGACTCATCAATTAACCCTTTCAGGCTTCCCGGTGCATTTTCTTTCGCGGCGTCCATCGCAAGTTTCGCTGCAAAAGCTCGCTTCACATCCGGGGACATAAGGTCCAACCGGCCCGCCGCCTCATTTGCATTCTCGGAAGGAAGGTCTGCCAGATCGCTTTCAACCGTAGGCGTGACTTCGGGGGCAACACCCTCGGTGGTCAGGTTCCCCTGTGCATCCACAAAGTTGCCAGACAACGGCGCAGTCGTAACGTCGCCCGTAGTAGGCGTATTCGCATCTACCGGGTTCCCCTGCTCATCAACAGAAAAGTTGGGGCTGATATTCGAGTAAATCTCATTGGCGAACTGAGGGGAAAACTGCGAACGGTAGAAGGCATCCGGAGTGAATCCACTAAGGATATCCGAGCGAAGGTTAGCCGTTGGATCATTGTATGGGTACTGTGGGGGTTCATACGAGGGCTCATACGGAGCAACAACCGCAGGAGATGTAATCTCAGTGGGAAGAGTATAGTTGGTCGAAGGGGCCGCATAACCACCCGTAGGGTTAACCGTCTCAGTGGGAAGAGCGTAGGAAGTCTCTGGAGCCGTGTAACCACCCGTAGGGTTAACCGTCTCAGCGGGAAGAGTGTAAGAAGTCTCTGGAGCCGTGTAACCACCCGTAGGGTTAACCGTCTCAGCGGGAAGAGTGTAAGAAGTCTCCGGAGCCGTGTAACCAACGGTAGGTGACTGATCGTAGTACCCCGGATCAATGAAGTCCGTTGCTGGAGCTTGATACTGATTTAAGTACGAATAATCAATCGGGATATCCACGGTTGGACTATACGAACTAAGGTTGTTCGTCAGATTGTTAATATTATTATTGTAGATGTCATTTACGGTGTTGTACGAAGCCTGATTGCTATAGTTCAAGATATTTGAACTTCCATAGTCAATAGGAAGCGACCCGCCATAATTCTGGGAATAGTAGTCATAGGACGGCGGGCTATAAATATCCGGCATCGAATAGCTATACGATGGCGCGCTGTAACCAAAGTCCATAGGCGCGCTGTACGAGAAGTCGTCCTCAAACTCAAGCAAACCGGTGACAGGGTTCGTGGACCCCCGACCGCCACGCGCCTTCAGGAAAGCGGCCTCCTCTGGCGTGATGTGCGCCAGCACGGTATCCCGACCACGGCCCGCTGCGCGGACCTTATCCGAAAGACTCAGAAGACCAGACTTCCCGTTCATTGCTGACCCTTCCTTGCAGCAGCAGCCCTATTCGCAAGATTGGCACGTTCGATGGATACATTAGCACGAAGCTGCGCAATGTCCTCATTGGATTGACGGCGCTCGGCATCCGTCATCTCCTTCACCTGAAGGCGGCGCTCCTCAAGATCAAGCTTGTGCGCAGCCTCATCCATCTTTAACTCAAGCGCCTTCTGCTTGATATCCAAGTCCCTATTTTGAACCTGAAGCAGAGGATTGGTCGCAGCATCCGGGGGCGGCGGAGCAATCGCAGCCATGATCTGATTGACCATCGCAGCCTCAAGCTTCGCAGCATTTGCTTGGATCATCTCAGGCGGAGGCGGATTGGGTTGCATCATCTGCCCGCTACGGGGATCCATATGAGGCTGCGTCAGTTCCTTCAACGCCGTCTCAACCTGTTTCATCGCAGCAAAGGACACATGCTCGAACACATGAGCCAACAGGATCCCGTACACCTGAGGCGAGTTCTGAATGAGCGGCGTCTTGATGAACGCCACATGCGCATCAATGTGCGCAAGATGATCCTGCTCCGGAAATGCCTTCAACGGAATTGCCCCATTCGGCACCGTCATAGCCCGAGCGTTCTCAATCGCCGGTCCCTCGGGTACGGGCTTGGGCGGTGGTGGGAGGATCAAGTTGATATCCCTCACACCCAACGCCGAGTACATCCGATGATAGGCCTCATACGTATTATGCAACTGCGGCGCAGCCTTCGACAGCTCAAGCTGTTGCTGCGCCAACGCAATCCGCTGCGTCATCGAGAAGATGTTGGGATCGCTGACAGGAATGACATCAATCTTCTGATCGAAGTCCTGCTGCATAATGTTCGGCTGCGCATTCTCAACCGTGTACGGGTATTCCTGAGGCATATACTCCGCAAACACCTGAGCCAGCAGCTTTAATTCCTGCTTCTGCGCATAATGCAGGCGCTTATGCACGGCGCTTAGAACGCGGCTCCCCCTCTCAAGCAATGCAATGGTCGTACCGACCGGCATCTCCTGATTGGAATCTGTCATTCCAAGGTCCGCCGACCCGATAAACTTCTCGGCGGCTGTCACGCAGAACCCCAGCAACTGCATGAGAGTCGCGCTTGGCTCCTTGTACGGAAGAGGCATGAGGTTGTCGCGAAGTGCCCCACCGGGAGCGTCCACATCGCGCCACTCGCCCGGCTGGATCGGGTTCTCCGCATCCTGAATGCGCATCCCCTTGGCCTTGAAGCCCGCAGGAATGTTCACAAGAGTGCCCGCATCAATCAACTGTCGAAGGACCGAGGTCGATGATCTCGCCAAATTTCCCAGCAAATGTACCAACCCAAACCCATAAAACCCAAGTCCGGGCATGAACTTGTAGTGGACAAAATACTGGCGCTTGCGCCGCTTCTGATCGTTTTCGCTAAAGTTGCGACGGATCGCCAGAATGTCGCCGCTCGATGAGTCGATGGTTACGATATATGGCAACTGGACCCCGGTCGGTTCGCCCTTATCGTCCTTGTCCTCATAGCCGGGGATATCAAGGTAACAGTGGCACTCATACAAGGTGTAATCCTCAGGATCCCCCGAGGGTTCCACTCCCGTGATCTTGTCCGTCTTCTCCTCGATCTGGTCACGCATCGCCTCCGAAGGCGGCTGCATATCAAGATCCCGATAGAACCCGCTGACCTGTTGCTTGCGAAGGTTGTTCTCCGACACTCGCAGCACATGAGTCACACGCTCCGCCGTCATCAAATCCCGCGCCGAATACGGCACGATCAAATCCTTCGGCAGCACATAAGGCGATACTGCCCGCTGCAAGTCCCCATCATAGTAGACCTTCTTGAAGGTCGATCCGCCATATCCAAGATAGTACAGCATCTGATCGTAGTCGGGATCATACTCCTCCATCTCGACCGTGATCTGATAGTTCATGTAATCCTTCACACGCTGGGCCTGCGCCTCCTTCTCCGGAGTTGTATTCCCAGCAATCTGCGTCCGGACAGGACCGCTCGCAGGCAACATTTCCTTGTAAGCCTGCGCCTGAAACTGCGTTACCGCCTCGTTGAGAAGAGGATGCACGACACCAGTAGAACCGTTAAACGGCTCTGTGCGCTCCTCATAGATGAGGCCAAGCAACGTAAGCCCCTCCTCATACGCCTTTTCCCAATCCTCACGGCCCGTATTGTCATCCTCAATCAACCCACAGAGATCCTGACTGATCTTCGCCAGATCAGCATCCTCCAAAACAGTAGCAAGATTGTCACCAAACCCAATGGACGACATATCCAACGATTCAATGTCCCGGCCAAAGATCACCGTGGCCCCGCCATCCTCGTCAGGCTCAATGGTTACGTTGCCGCTTGTTTCAGGAGCGTTGTCATCGGGGACATCGACCTCCGCACCCGGACCTTGGTCCATCGCCATCGGGTTGTTCGGAAGGGCCTGCGCGATTCCAGAATAAGGTGCGGCCATTAGTAGTAAACCCTGTTCGTGGTCCGTGGACGGTCGTCCATCTGATAGTCTTCAGGATGAGCGATAAACCCGCCCTGCCGGAAACGCATCAACGCCTGCGTGGCACAGTCAACCATATCATCATGTTCTGCAAACGGGAAGGCCGCGATTTCCTCAACAACCTCCTCCGCCCACGAAGCATCCGGCCTCCACACAAGCCCCGACTCAAACAACGGAGCCACTGCATTTACACGAGCATGTTTGTCATTGCCTCGGCTCGGTGTAAAGTTAACGATGGGTATTCCAATCTGACGAAGCTCCTGCGTCAATGGCATTCCCGCAGCCTTGGCCTCAATCAAAACCGTGTCAGGTTCCCAATACTTGTATTCCTCAAGTGCTATCCTCTTGAGGTCCGGAAACTCCCATCGGCCCTTCTTCGCATCCAGAAGGATCACGTTCGCCGGGCTGTCCTCCTTCGGATAAAACACACCCCAAGTCTGGATCGCCGTGTAATCCGCAGTCCTCGTCTTTAAGTAAGCAGTATCATAAGACTGCATAACATATTGTAATCGTGGGATTTTTTTGTCTTCCCAGATGTTCCACCACTCCCTCTTGATGATGGCCGCGCTATCAGAAGTTGGCTGCTGCATGTACTGCGCTTGCCACTTCGAAGGGGTAATAGACGCCTTGATCTTCTCCAGCTCATCGAGCTTCCAGTATTCCGGCCAGAGGGCTTTGCCGCTGTCCAAGATCGCCGGGAAGTCCACCACCTCCCACTGATCGGCCTTTGGATCCGTCGCCATCTGCTTCAACAGACGGGCGGTCATGTCCTTATCGCCCCAACGGGTCATGACCAGAACAATAGCCCCACCCGGCTGCAAACGCTGGCGAGGCCCCGACATATACCACTCCCATGCAGCCTCAAGGGCCGTGGGCGATTGAGCATCCTGCTCGGAGTGCGGATCATCGACAATGAACAAATCAGCGCCGCGACCGGCAATGTTCGAGCCAACACCCGCAGCATAGTACTCCCCGCCGTCGTCCGTCTCCCAGCGATACGCAGCTTTGCTGTCAGCTCGAAGCTTAACCTCAGGAAACACCTCGTGGTAGTCCGGGCCGTCCATCAAGTTACGGACCTTGCGACCGAACCGGATTGACAGATCCGCAGTATGGGTCGCCTGCATGATCTTCTTCGAAGGCATACGGCCAATGAACCACGCCGGAAACAGGAAGCTCGCAAACTCAGATTTCGTGTGCCTCGGAGGCATGTTCACGATTAACCGCTTTAACTCGCCGCTGGCTACGCGCTCAAGCTTCTCGGCGACGATCTTATGATGCCGACCGGCAATGAACCCCGGCCAGACATACCTGACAAAATCAATGAAGCTGTCATGCGCCTTCTGTTGCTTGGTCAGCTTAACCGCACGGCTTAGAAGCTGCGCATATTTCCTCGCGGCTTCCTCAGGGAGAAGTTCGATTGATGACATGAGGGGTTCCTGTAGAGGCGGGATTTATACTTCTACAGTGTTTACAGAAGTTGGAAAAGGTCAGAGGTTCGTGATTGGGCCGCCCATCAACCATGCGTCACAGGTTCGGTCCCCGGCACACTTGAAGTGGAACAGTTGGCAGTAGCCGAGGTTCGCGGCTTCTACTGTGGCTGCGGCGTGGGCCATTTCGAGACGTTGCACAGGCTTGGGCTCGTCGGGCTCCAGACCGATGCCTGTGGCAACGCACTCCATGATTTGCTTCGTTTGGATGAACGCCGCGCAGTTGTCACACCGAGAAGTCTTCGCGTTTACCACGTTTGTATCCCACATCTCAGCCTTCCGTTTCCAGAAGTCAGTGCTAGGCTCCAGAGGGTTGAGAGGCCCGTAACCATACTCCTTGATGGCATGGTTACGGTTCTTCAGGTTCAGGCTTACGTCCTTTGTGGACGGAGGACAAACCTTAGGGCTCTTGTAAGCACGGCGAAGAGCTTCCCCAACAGCGGAGGTCTTGGGCATGGGAGGGGATCCTTGTAATCGTACTTACAGGAGGAGGGGTGCTTCATTCCGGGAGATTACTACAGAAATCTCTGGCGGGGTAGGGGATCCTAGGGGGCCTTTCGTTAACAGAACCCTGACAATGGATCTTTTGAACTTGTTGTGGTTGTGGCAAAAACAGTGATTTAGGCCGATCCCCGCGACAGGACCCCGTTTAGGGGGGTCGAGCATCGCGGATGACAGATCTGTCACCTGACAGAAAGGCCCAAGGGACCCGATACTTGATTGACTCATTCAACTATGACAGGCCCGGCTTCGACCGGTGACAGTTCTGTCAATGGACAGATGACCGTGGACCGTGGACCATGAGCCACCGGCGCCCGACCGTGGACCATGAGCCGCCCGACGCGAGCCGGTGACGACGGACCACCGGCAGGCCGTGACAGGACCACGGACCATGGGCCAACGCCGGGGCTGGGAAGGCCGGTGAGTGTGGTGTTCTGTCAGAGGTACACGGACCACGGACCATGCGTCCGAGGGCATTGGGCGAGGCCCTGAGGCCTGATGTAGGTTTCGCCAGAGCGCGCCGCTGGACCGGGAGAGAAGGCACCGGCAACCGGGCTTGACAGGTCAGTTGACAGCCAAGCCACAACCCGATAAGCAGTGGGGGCGGGCGAATCACGCCCCGACCCCGAGCCGCCAACAGAAAGGGCCGCTAAGATGTTGAAAAGACTCACGGAATCCC
>JGI24890J29729_1000932_pt1 | contig 15261 bp, 22 predicted proteins | sample FreactcultureFD7_FD_29729 | JGI IMG/M metagenome (IMG submission 29729)
TACATATAAATTGTTTTTTATTATGTAGGGTACATCATCATTGGTAAATAAACAAATTTTTATTTACACATCTTCTTCTTTCCCATGCCACAGGACGATTTCATGGACTTGTCGCCGGCAAACATTCCTTTACCGTGCTTCTTTTCCATCGCTTCTGACTCATGCTCTCTGGCTTTCATAGACTGCTTGTGAGGCCCCTTGTGTTTTTCTCCAAGTGACTCAGATAAGCGGGATTTATAACCTTGCTTCTTCATTCTCTCTCCAAATAAAGGGGGATTTCTCCCCCAATTGGTTAATAACTAATGTCTGTTAGGAATGCTTCCCAGAAGATCACGTTAGTGTTTGCACCAACGAGAACTGAGCTGGTATCACCACCTGCAGATCCAGTCCCGATCATGAATCCCTGACGGGTGTTATTGATGAACGCGCCGTTAATCGCGGGTCCGTTGATCGTGCTAACCCCGTTTACAACCGGAGAAGGATAAAAAACAGATCCTGAACTAATGGTTTGGCCACCTGAGTTTACGTCTCCAACGGCTATAACTTGAGCGGGTGTCAATCCAGGCACAGCAGTGACAGCAATGTTCGTATTGAACGCTGTGTACGATGTCGAATTCGCATTGACCACGAAAGTCGTAGAATTGGTTACAGAAATCACGTGATTATACTTAGGCGCTCCAGGAATCGTAGCATTAGGCAATGAATTTAGCTGAGTAGTGCCCCATTGTGGTGGGATTCTAAAGGCTACTTCACTTCCGACGCTAAGATTGTGCGGAGTTGTAGTCACCACTGTGGTTGTAGCTCCAGTTGTGATGGCTTCGATGAAAGATACACCCGGTGCGTAGAGCGCTGGATATAGGATCTTTTTCACGTAAGCACCCGCTGGTGAACCAGAAAGAGCGGTGTAATTGCTTCCCGCTCCTGGCCATACCACAGAGAATGTGTTTGCATCCGTCACAGTGATCTGGAAAGGCATGCTTGAGATCTGGGGCATACCAGTCGTAGAGGACTGATAAAGGCCTTCAAACATGACCCAATCGCCTGTGCTGTAACCATGAGCGGTCACAGTGAAGACGATTGGATTAGCCGCCGTCGCTCCAGTGATTTGCTGTTGCGCACCAAATTGGAACATAAGACCTGCAGAGAAGGTTGTAAAACCCCCTGAGGCTACGTTTCCAGTCGTTAGAACAGGTGTAGCATTGAACAAGTTCGCTACAGCGGTTCCTTGGGCCATTGACGAGTCCCATTGAGCAAAGGGGATTCCATGGTTAGCAGGAGTGCCTGCAGCCGTGAAATTCGTCATCTTTATGATGTTGGGCATAAAGGGTAGATAAATGGTCTGTGTGTTTCCTGTAGAGGTAAACGAACCACGTGCCAATCTTGAGTATTCAGCCATTATACACCTCCATAATTAAAAGATGATGTGCACAAAAGGTTACGGATAGCAGTGTCTTGCGTGATGGCTTGCGCCTGAGCAAATTTCACAGCTAAAGTTGCATTTTGAGCCAACATGCCCGAATAATATGGGTCGCGATAGATCAGGTTCATGCTATAGCCGTCCTGATTGATATGCGTGATCGCTTGCTTACCAACAACCGTGTTGTAATAAACGTCTCTGCTGTTTGCAGAAGATAGTCTTGCAACAGGGGCTTCTGAGCTTGTCAGGATGCGGATGTTAAACACCGATCCGTACTCGCTAGGGCCGACTGAATATGCGTTCGGATAATTTGTACTTGATAGGAATCCTTGTCCTGTGAGACCATCAAAGTCCGACTGAAGTTCAGTCGAAGAAAGCATGAAATAGCTTGGTCGAATTGGACCTGTTCCAAAACGATTTTCGCCTTCGATTCCGCTCATGAACATGTAAGCATTGTTCGTGCTCAATGTTGTTGCCACAAGCGAAAAGTCTGACACACCCAAGTTTGTAGGATTGTCGTTGTTTACACCTCCCGATGCATTAATTACCGATGCTGCTGAGACGACGTAATCTCGTAAAATTAAATCTTCAGCTTGCCTCATTGCAACCTATCTATTACTTTCACCCGAAGGTTACTGACCGTGTTAACGGCGGAATCGGCTCTTCGACCAATCCTCTCATGGTTTCCCAAGAGTCTAGACTATCGCATACCTTGGTTTCCCAAAGTCCCATCCACTTAGTCGTTGCGGGTCTTGACAATAATTCAGCATGTCTGTAAAATGTTCATCATGGAAACACTTAAATTTGCTTATACAGCGGGATATATAGATGGAGATGGATGTTTTTATGTAAGAACATTCATTCAAAAACCTAAAAATATACTTATTTTTGAATATTCCATTCAAGTGTGTTCTGTAGATGAAGACATTATACGATATTTTAGTAAAGAATTTGGAGGCACTTTCAATAAAAGACCTGAAAAAAGAAATGATAGAAAGGATTCTTTTCTTTGGTCTATAAAGACAAAACAAAGTCTCTGTGTCGCTAAACACATTTTTAAATTCCTGATCAGCAAAAAAAGATCTTGTGAATTGTTTTTGTCTATCGGAAATTCTATCAAGCCGAATTGTGGAATTTCCATTCCTGAAAGTGTCATATCTCAAAGACAAGAAATTTTCGATCATATTAAACAGGAGATACATATGAATGATAAAATAAATGAAGAGAATTTTAAATCTCTCAAGAATATTAAAGAATCCATTGAACCTTCTGAAGAAGATTTGGCCTATTTTTCTGGTCTTATAGATGCTGAAGGATGCTTTAGAATAGCACAATTTCAATCCAAGAGAGTTGGTAGAAACAGAAGTTATATTTCTGTTCTCGAAATTGGAAATACTAAATTGCCAATTTTTCCTTGGATTATCCAAAGATTTGGAGGAAATGTTACCTATAGAGCTCCAACTTCTAGGCGTCATAATGCCATGGTTATTTGGAGTCTTAAATCTAATGCTCTTCATCAAATTCTTGATAAAATATACCCCTTCCTCCGTGTGAAGAAAGAAAGATGCGCAAAATTGATGGAGCTTCGAGATACTACGATTACAAACGGTGGAAATAGGAAATCTGAAGAATTTAAAATCAGACAATCTAAAATTCAAACCATTCGTGAAGGTATTGTTGAAGATCTTCATAAACTTAACGCTAAAGGTAAACATTAATTATCAAGTTCCCTCTGGTTGCCTTAGGCTGCCGCCCTTAGGTTTTCCAAGTTATTCAGGTTGGGTTTATACTCACCATTGTATTTAGCGAGTCTCTCTGATACCCAAGCGAGTACACCCTCTTGGTCTTGGAGAATTACTTGTTCATTTATAATACATCCTGTACCGAAAAATGCCATTTGTGCATCTATGATATCCCGTTGGGGTACCTGTGCAGCTGGATCGATGCCTTGGTTACCCAACTGGATGGTTGGAGGAACAAGGGCACGTGGTCTCATAAATCGACAAGTGGTGCCGCCATTGGTTGGCATACTCACTTTGTCGCAGACCATAATGTAGTTCATTGTGGGTGTAGGCACATAGAGCATAGCAGGCGCGAGCGACTGTAGGATCATGGGGCCTAGATTCCCCGTATTTGTTATTGACATGGAAAGATTCCTATTTTGTCATTATAACAACTAGGATATGATGATCGGTGGACGGTGAACCTGTTACGTCCGTTTTCGACCATATCTGAAAAAAGGTGCGACGCTTTCTTACGCGGGTTTACGTGTTTTCCTTAACGCTGGATGGCGTGATCTTAGTGTATCAATAAAATAGTTTATGACAATAAAATAATTTATCTCTTGCGAGAATGGCAGTCATCTATAAGGTCAATCTTTGTGGCCGTAATATTTTATGGATAGCCATTTCCTTAGATTGCCAGTGCTCATGAGATGACGGCATCCCTTACACGATTGAAACCATTCATCTCTAGGCCATTTCTTCTTGAATTTCTTATTTGTGATTACCGAACGCATGAATTTCCTTTATTGACCGTTGAAAGAATCGAACTTTCGTAGCCTAAAGGCAACAGATTTACAGTCTGCATAAATTTACCACATTCAAAACGGCCAAAAGGTGTATGTCTTAGTAACACATGCACACTGAAATATTAAAGGGTGATTGGACTCGAACCAATTTCTCCTTCTTAAGGCGCTCTATATCCCATGAGCTACACCCACTTCCGATTGGACTCGAACCAATTTCTCCCTATTAAGGAACTCTACCCATGAGCTACGGAAAATTAGCGAGAGAGGGATTCGAACCCCCGACCCTTGGATTATGAGCCCAATAAGCTGACCGCTGCTCCATCTCGCGATTGGCGCGTCGTTGAGAGATTTTACTCCCGTCTCCTCATCGTCCCTCCACATCAGAAAAGTTCCTGATGAAGTGATTTGATCAATCTAAACGAACGCATAACCATTTTAACAAAAAAGATTATCCGTGCAACCTTTTTTGCAGCTCCTTCATTTGTGCATACGCATCTTTCTTTCCCGATTCGGAGAAATTTCCCGCAGTCGCATAAGGAGGCGTGCCACCCGAAGTGGGTCTATAAAAAGGCCCTTTCCTGTTGGCGTCTATTTTTTCCTGGATAGACGATTTTTCTTGGTCAGGTTTATCGATGCCCAGCGTCTTTATTGTCTCGTACACTAGCTTTTGGCGATCGAATCCTTCGGGCATATTCAAAATATTACTTGCTAATTTTCCATGCCGGTCTACGAATTTCTGAATGACATTTTTATCCATGACGGCATCAAAATCAGCATTCTCTTTCAGATATTGTGTTCTGCGTTCCGCCTCGATCAGAGCCATCGCTTCTACCTTAGCTTCCTGACGAATTTCTTCCTGTATGGATGTCTTAAACGATTGAAGCGTCTTCTTTAGCTTTTTTTGGTCGACGTAGGGCTCATCATAATCATCGTCCTCATCTGAGGATGCAGTAGACTGTCTGTATTTCTCCAATTGAGCTGCTCTCTCTTGGGCCTCCAGTTTTTCTTGCTCTGCTTGAATTCTTAATTCTCGCTCTTGATCAACTAATTTGCGTAATTTAGCAAAATTATATTCTTTGTCGCTTTCTGCAGAGGGCTGATTTGCGCTAGCTGCTGTTTCTACTGTCATAAATTCCCTTGCCGTTACGCCGGCTGCGTGTTAAGGTAAAATTATAATTATATTATGGTTAAATTTTTAATTATCAAGGTATTTTATGAAGCTAGATTTCCTGGAGACACATGATCGTCTGCAGCACATGCAATCTCAATCCTCTAGCATTTCTGAATGTGTTCAAGCAATCATCGATCAAGAACCCTTTGGCAAGATTCCTTTTTACATATTTGCTCACAAGCGATCGATCGATATAGACGAGAGGATTTCTCTGTTTTTGGATTCCAAGGTCAATCCCAATCTAACGGTTTGGAATAGTCTGGGAGTGGTGCCTACGCACCGAATCATATGGCAACCGCGATTGACAAAGCCCAAGGCAGAAGAGAATTCAATGCTATTTAAGGCGTATGCCGGCACCGACATGGTGAAAACCATATGGATCATTCCCGAGCAGCCCTTATGGGAGATGTATACGCGCAATAAAATGATGGAGAGCTGCTTCATCGTGGAATCGATTTGCAACTTTAGGGATCACCGCGCAAAATTAGAAGCCAAAGAGGAAGATGATTTAGACGAGCAGACGATAGACGCCATTTACAAGGAGCTATCTCAGCAAGGAAAGATCAAGGCTAAGCAATCTTCTTCGGAGGCTGTTTCACTTTCTTCTCATCTTCCAAAGTATGGGTAGCACCAAACAGATCGCGAATCTTGCCCATAGGGTTTCGTATTCCGCTGCCATAGTAATCCCCCATGCCACGTGAAACGTTAGCATTGTGAGCTCTAGGGGACTTCTTTTCCGCTTTCACTTATTGCTTTCCACTTTAAGTTTTGAGGGATCTCTTTTTAAAGATAGGGTCTCTATTCGTCCTTTTGGGATGACATCATCGCGTGTTTGATGCTGCATGCTCCCCACAGGATTTGCAAAGCCCACACCATGATCCTGGCCCAAAGAAAGGTGATTGCGATCATCGTAGCACGGCGTACTAAAATCCCATGGATTTTTTATGTTCCTATCTTTGCGCGTTGAAGCGATAGGATCTTTAAATTCCGCCATACATTCCCCTTAGACTCTGTAACCAGGCTTTTGTGGATGTTTCTTCATTTTAGAGATGCCCATTTCCTGAGTGCGTTTGATCGCTTCAGTCGTGTCTTCATACTGCTTTACAGATCCATCGCCTTCGGCAGAGGATTCATTTTTTGTATGAACACCCATTGGGAACACTGAGTCTTTAGACTTAGAGCCTGCCCAAAACGAATGGTCATCAATTCTTTTGCCGCCCATATTTACCTCGATTGGTTGCATTTTTCATTTTATCATACCGCGTGCTTAAACTTATAAATCTTCTTTTGAATATTTCCAAAATTTAAAATGGCTATCAGGTTTTATGCGCGCTCCAAGCCATTTAGTGCCTGTCCACCAACCCATCAAGAAATTAGAATTCAGGTCGGTTTTCACGCGCACAATATCAAAAGGCACCGGAAGATAGTCATCAGAAGAGACCCATCCTGTAATCATTTTTTCTTTAGGGATCCTTATGTACCCCTTTCCCGTTTCTCTCAGTAATTGAATGGCGCTCATCCAATGCCCTGGAGTTGAGAGATCATTTGTGAAAGAAACTCGTTTCCGGAAGACATCTGCTTCGCTTCGTCTTTATCTCTGTCGACTTCCAGATCTTGCGTATAGTCATACGAATCTACCTTGGATTGAGCAAGCATGGTTTCTACCTGGCCATATTTGTGAATGACGTCGACCATCTTCTCAATGGCTTCCATTTTTGCTTTGGTCGATAGAGCTTCATTTTTGCGCACCTCTGCCAGACGCTCTTCAAATAAGCCCACGTTGGAATCAGAGCGGCTATGTCTCTCACGAGCCATCGCAAGATTATTAAGCGACTTGGTGTATAGCTCTTTAAGTTTTGCTTCCTCAACAGCATGTTCGATATTGGTGGCTTGCTCTTGTACCGCAGCTTGTTGCATCTCGATATTTTTAAGAATCTCTTCAAGGTCTTTCTTGCCTTGGATCGGCGCTCGTTTAGCGATTTCCGCTGCTGGAATGATGCCACCCAATTGCGCGTTCAATTCAAGCCATTGCTGGTATTCTTGATATTTCTGCGTGGGTGTCAAAAGCCCTTCTTCGACAATGACTTGATACTTGCAGAATATTTTGCTGTAGAAATAGGGAGTGGGTTCCTCACCAATCATCAATTTGACTTTTTCAGCCGACCAATTATTGAGAACGATGGACAGGCAGCGCTCACCCAAATATTTCAATGCAAGATCCCACTGATCGAAATATTTCTGTAAAACCATCAAGTTTGCTGCTTGTTTCATGAATACGGTCAAGCTAGAGGCATTGGGTTGATCTTGTGCAGACCAATTCTCAATGTTTATCCCCGATGTAGAGAAAATCAACGATTGCAGCTGGTCAGCGAGCGCCATGTCTGATTCGGGTACGGAAGTGGGGACAATTTTTTCCACGTCGGTCATTTCGTAACCCTCGTTGACAAGAATATCCCATCCCTGTCCGGCCTTTTTCAGGTTGTCTTCGTTGGCTACAGCCCCAATCTTTCTCTTCCATCCAGCATTTATCGTCGCTTCACTGATATCATGGTTCAAAATTATTCTACGATTCAAGAGATAATTTGAATCCCGCATAGTCCGAACTAATCCGCGCGCTCTTAGGTCGTAGTAATTGATTTCCGGCTGGTAATTCCAGAAGACTGGAATAAAGGGGCACGCTTCGTCGAATCCCAGGGGGTTTTCCCCGTTATACATAAGCTGATCATTGAGAACGACAGCGACTTTCCACGTTTGCACTTCGACGGTCACTTCTTGGAAATCCGGTATGGCATAAAGAACTTGATCCAGATTTTCTTGCCCACCTGCATAGTCGAAGAATTGATTCAACTTTTCGCTATAGAGACGTTTTTTCATGCGCTTGTCTCTGTACCAGACGTAAGATAGCACCATTAGGTCGTTGCGACTCATATTGTACGATTCAGGCAGAAAATAAAACGACCCATATCGTTGAGGGGTACCGGACATGGGAAGGATCTTATTTTTTGCATCTGGGAAGCGCTCATTGGCTTCATGTTTTGAAATATATTCTTGACACCAGATAAATTGTGCGTCTGAAAAGTCGAAATTTCGGGCGTACGGATCACAAAGAAACGAGTTATATTCCCATAATTTTAATTTTAATGAGCCCTGAGCCGGATCATCGCCAGTATAGTCCAAATAAGGCTGAAGAAGAACAAGACCTGTAATGGCTGCCTGCTCGCAAGCTCGTGAAAATTGCTCATGGATTCCTTCTTTGTTGGCCACCTGGGTCATCAATTTTGTGTATTGATCGGTGGTCTCTGTGTCGTTTAAATTATTGTTTTGACAAGGTATATAATTAAAATTTTTCCTATGTTGTCTTTGATAACCACTAATTAAATTACAGGGCTGCTGTAGGAGATTAAAATAATAATTTTGATTCATGCCGGTATTCATGCCATTGAAGTACCGATTGATGAAATTTTGCGCGCCCGCATAAAATAGGGTGTCTATATTGCTCTGATTCCATCGGGCTTGTTCTATGGGCTGGAATTTGCTATACAGATTATCAAGCCACTGTCGGATGTTTCCCTGATTAGGCTTTACGTCGTTTTGCCATGGGGGGTAATAGAAGGACAAGAATACCTCATAATTACGAGGGAGCGACGCTCATATACGCTTGTTCCATTAAACCATGACATATATTTTTTTGAAAAATAAATCTGACAATTTTAGATTTTAATTGCTCTGCGGAGAGAGGGGGATTCGAACCCCCGAAGCCTTTCGACCTACCTTCTTAGCAGAAAGGCGCTATCAGCCACTCAGCCATCTCTCCAATAACACCCATTTTTCGGAAGGAGAAGGATTCGAACCTCCGGATGTTTGACCACCTTCTGTTTTCAAGACAGATGCAATAGGCCTCTCTGCCATCCTTCCTTATTTCTTCTTTATGTATTTTTGTACATTTTTAGGAATCAGATCGAATTCTTTCTCTTCTACGTCAGACAAATATTCAAGCACCTGCATAGGAATGTGTTGACTGGTACCGAATACTTCGACCATTTTTGTTTGATCCTCTCCGTACGGCAATTTCAAGAAAGAATATATAGGAGCACTGCCCTCCATTTCACTCAATGGAGTAAGAGCCACTATGATGACCTTGGTTTGATCGTGATAAATGTCTAGCACAGAGCTTTCGTACCAGTGATCGGAAACACGTTCATAATCTTCCCAAGCAATCTTTTTTTCGTACACTTCTACATATACGACATTCTCTGTGCGCACCTTTTGCTGTTCTAAAAAGAAGCATGTCTCATGAAACACATTAATCATTTTCCTCCACCGTGTCCAATTCTTATGTTTTCAAGGTCATCTATCAATTTGAACTCATACGATTTTGTGCATGGATTATTTTTATTCCATTCACAACACAAATTTTCCAATTTTTTGAATAGTTCACTTGGATCCCATTTACTAAGTACTTCCGTTTCTGTGAAACTTTTTACTTTGCAATCTTTATTAGCGCACTCTATATGATAAAAACTGTTGCTTGAATACTCACGTATTACCACTTTTGGTTGTTGAGTACAAAAGGGACATCCTTTAATTTGCATAATTACCGGTAACCAAACCCTTTGGGATGAAATTGTTGTCTGAGAGCCATCTCTTGCTTGCGACGATGTTCTTCGTAATCGAATGTGCTTACCTTGTGTGTGAACGAAACGTAACGGCATGCATCCAATAAGTGATCGTCCTGCTTCAATGGAGCATCTTCACCACGTGCAGACTTTTTAGGATCCCAGCAATAGCCTTGAATTTCTCGTATCAAGTTGGGGCATTCTCTGCACACATAGAGACTTCCCTTGGCCATTTCAGAGGTCATGTACGTGATTCCGTTGATGACGTCATTGTTGGCATCTACCACAGGTAAGTTGCGTTTTCTAAGCTCTAGACGGAATGATGCTGCACTAGGATCAATGTAGATCGTGCGCACGCCATAAGGCTCTAGAAACGCTGCCACATCATCGGCATATTCGGAATTGGTTTTTTGACGCCCTTTGGTTTTAGAATCCCAGTAGTACTCTTTTTCGAACCAACGAATCACACCCGATTGCGTATACCTTCCGGTCGAGACACCCATCAAAACGCAGGCAAAGGCATTGTTGGTGCCGTAATCGATTCCTGCAACCCAATATTCTGCCGCTCTAGGAGGGCTGCTTACCACATGTAGGTCTTCATCGAAAAAGTCAAAGATGGCTCCTTCAGCAAGACACCATAGACCCAAATAATTGCGCTTGTAAAACAGACCGGATAGAGATTTTCTGATTCGCTCTTTGTACGAATCATCAACGTAGGGGTTGTGATCCAGTGTAAAGTGCAAAGCATAGTAGTCTCTATCCCCGGCGTCTGCAGAATCTATCCATTTCTTTATCTTGTGATTGGGATGACTGGGGTTCATGCTTCCAAATAGCATCGAGTGGGGATTTGAAAGACGTGTGCTGATCATGTCTACCAAGGAATCGGGATATAATGTCATTTCATCCCCGTACGCCAAACTGAAAGTCTTTCCTTGAATTGCACCGATCGACCCCTCATCTTTCGCACCCAAAGTCTGAATCGTTTTGTCTTTATACATCAGACATCTTTTACCGGGATACCACGTGCAAAACGGTTTAAAAAGAATCATCTGCGGGCTTTCCATAATCATGCGCACTGCGTTTTGATAGATGGTATCGCACGTATGCCCAATCATGTAAATTTGGCTGTCCGGGCATTTATCAACGGCTTGCATAAAGCGATGCAATGTGCACACGGTCTTACCGCTGCGCACGCTGCCATGAGCCAGATTGATCTTCCTGTTGGAGTTTACGATGAACTCCCATTGCCTTGGTGACAGCAAATCCATATTTTAATATCATACCATTTATAGAGCTAAAAATCAACGATGAAGAGTCTACATGAAAAATAGAGCCAAGTGTAAAAATTGCCAATCGGTCCTAGAAAGTTTCCATAGGCATGACTACGTGACATGCGAATGCGGCTCTATATCGATAGATGGCGGATTGGATTATCTAAAGTGCTATTTCGATAAGATCGAAAATTTCATTCGATTGGACGATGATGACAAAGAAATTGCGGTGTCTTTTTCGGAAGAGAAACAAGAATTCCATGAAGAGATCCCTATCGTCGCTCAAGAGGCTGAACAATCTAAGATGTCAAAAAAAGATTATATAGACCACCTACAGCGATTGATAGACACGTATGAGGCAATGCCCGATCATGTGTTGCGCTCTGCCGTAAATCATTCAGACCTTTATAGCGTCCTTTTGTTGCTCAAGGGACTGTTCTCTTTCGACCAGTGAGCGATCTTCTCTAGCTGCGTAAAAAATTCTACGTCTGATAATTCCCAAGCGCTTAGGCATGCTTTTTTGAACACAGCGGTTTTTTCGTTAGATTCTATAAAGATCGCTATCAAAATGACCTGTCCCTTGGTTATCAAATATTCATCAATCTGTCCGCCTCTTCGATGTGTCATTAATCTGTGATTGACGATCTCTTCGGGTGAGATCTGATTTTTAACGACCCATGACTTGATGGCTCTTTTTATGACCCTGTGATTGATATTGAAGCACTTGCTCAGTTCCCAACTTGATGCTTTTGGTAATCCTTTATATATCTTAATTAGGTCACATTTCATTCATAGTCTCCATTTACAATGAATATAACATTTTTCATAAATAAAATTGATAAAAATCTTTTCCGGTGTACTATGTGGTAAAATTAAAATTTTAAGGAGTCATTATGACCATTCAACCTGGAGCCATGCTCTATACCCAATCATTCGGTTCTAGGCCTGAAGGGGTCGAGGTTCCTGTCATCCAAACTAGACCGCCCGTAGGAACGGATGTAAAATATCCTGTCGGTAAACGATGGATCGATAGCGTAGCAAACATCGCATATTGTTTAACATCATTCTCCACATCTCTAGGCGTGGTCTCTGCTAACTGGACAGCTCTAGGAGCAGGCTCAGGAACGGTCGCAAGTTTTACCACGGATGACTCTACTACAGTGACTCCTACAGCAGGAAACATCGTCGTCCATGGTGTGAGCTCTCAAATTATCACAAGTGGCTCAAATGGCCCGGGAACGATCGACATTGGTCTTCCTACTACAATGGTAGCTCCCGGATCTCTAGAGGTAACCGGTCTACTGAAGGGCGATGCAAGTGCCACGATCAACACTGCTGGCACAGCGCTTAATCTAGCGACAGATAATGATACGGCCCAGGTAAATATTGGTACGGGGACTTCCGGTCGTACGATCGATATCGGAACGTCTGCAGCAGCTAATCTGGTCAATCTAGGATCTGTCACGGGTGCCTCTAGCATGGCACTAAAAGTGGGCACAGGCAACTTCGTTCTTAGCGGAGCGGCGACTTCAACCTATGCCATTGGTGGAAGCGCGACCACTGGCACGATATTGATTGGAGGCACCGCCCAAACAGGAACCATCACGTTGGGGTCCTCATCAGGGACGAACATTGTGGCAATCGGGGCAGGGTCCGGGGCGACGACTGTCAATGTGGCAGGAGGGACGGGAGGAAATGCTTTAAATTTGGCTGTAGGGGCCGGGGCTAATGTCATCACCGCAGGCTCGGTCACAGGCGCTTCTTCTATTTCGTTACTTGTAGGCACAGGAAACTTTTCTCTTACTGGAGTAGGTGCCTCAACCTACACAATAGCAGGCAGCTGTACCACTGGCACGGTCCTCATCGGAGGAGCTGCGCAAACTGGCACCATCACCCTAGGTAGCTCTTCGGGTACAAATATCGTTGCAATCGGTGCAGGTGCAGGGGCCACGACTGTAAACATAGCCAATGGCATCACAGGCAACACAGTCTCCCTAGGTAATGGCGCTAATACAAGCGCTCAAGTGATTAACATCGCTTCAGGAGCCAGTGCGGCCAACAGCACGGTAAACGTTCTAGATGGTGCGGGTTCAGCAGGCACACAAACATTGAATGTCCTTGGTTCTGGTGCCACCAGAGCAGGCGCAGTTAATATCAGTACAGGAGCAGCAGCCCATGTCACGACCATCGGATCAAGCACAAGCGGAAACATTACCAACCTTTATTCTGCTATTACCGCTCTTCCTGGACCTGTCTATGTTTATACTGGTCCTGGCGCGCCTAGCAATGGTCTAGCGCTTCACGCAGGAGATTTGTATATCAACACGACCGGTGCCACATCGAGTACAAGACTCTACATTGCAACTGGGGTAGGGGCATGGACTAACGTAACGTGCGCAGCATAAGGAGAAATCATGGCAGCAAATGCAATTGAGTTGGACCTACTAAGGTCAATCGCTTACTCCTCCATTCTTAGCAGCTATGTGCCGATCGGTACGCCTTTCACACATAGCCTTAGAACGACATGCTGCGTCAATAACACTGATGCAGACATGTTTNTAAGCGATGATGGCGTGAATGCGAAATGGTTTTTACCTGCCTACAGCTTCAGATTATANGATCTTGCAGCTAACAGCGGCCCTTCATCGAATGCACGGTTGCCNGCTAACAAGCAATTCTCAGTGGCCTATGCAACTGTGGCGCCTACGAAGGGATCAGTCTATATGGAAGCATCTTACGGATTGGGGGAATAGATGAGTCAGGGGGGATCCTTTGGAGCAGGTGGAGGCGGTGGAGGCGGGGGCACGTTCATTCCCTTCACAGATGTGGTTACGTCAACCCAGCAGATGGTCGTAAATCACGGTTACACCACTGATGATGGCGCTACGCTGGTGACATTGACATTGCCTGCACTGGCTGCGTATGGATCGACCATGATGGTGGTGGGTAAAGCCTCAGGTCTCTGGAAGGTGGTCCAGAATGCGGGTCAAATTATACATTTCGGGAATCAGAACACTACCTCAGGCGTCACCGGCTATTTATCGTCTCTGTCGCAATATGATTACGTTTGGCTACTGTGCACCGCTGCGAATACCGATTTTACCGTGATTGGTAGCTCGGCTCAATTGACCTATAATTAGGAGATGCAATGACACTACCGGTCGCAAATTTTGTCAATACAGTTGCAACGGGTGGCACGTCTACGTCTGTCTTTATCACTGTTTTCGCTGAGCGAGATCCTACCATTCATGACACTTCTTATCCCGTGCAAAAGCGATGGATCAATCTGGCTAATGGCCAGGAATGGATCTTGATCTCTTTTTCTAGCACTGGAGGGGTGATAACTGCTAATTGGCTGCAATTATTTACCAATTCGATTCCAACGGGCGCTGTATGGGTTGATCAGGCTACGTCGACAGACATGGTTGTGGGCTTTTATTATTTCGCAACGGCCGCAATCACATTAACACTGCCTACGACCGCCGTACAGGGTGATGAATTTCAAGTGGTCGCTTCTAGCTCGGGAGCGGTGTTGATTCAATCTGCAACGGGGCAATATATCGCTTTGGGGGATATCACCAGCGCAGAAGCCGGCGGCACAACAAGCTCGGCCATTGGAGATGCAATCACGTTGGTTTTTCAGGCTTCATCTAGCACATGGTGGTCAATGGGCGTTCAAGGAGATTGGAATACGGTATGACATATAACAATGCTACAGATTCACGAGTCACGCAATATAATGTGGTGATTGGAGCTGCGAATAATCGATTGGCCAATGTGGCTCCAAGCTCTACCACTGGAATTCCTTTAGTGAGTCAAGGCGCTTCTACAAATCCTCATTTTGGCACGGCTACGGTTCCAGGGGGAGGAACGGGTGAGGTTTCGTTTGTTGCTTATACTCCCGTTACAGGAGGCACGACCACCACTGCAGCGTTGCAGTCAGTCGCTAGTGCAGGCACATCTGGACAAGCTCTTTTAAGCGCAGGAGCTAGCAGCCTTCCTGCATATGGAAACTTATTGGTTCCTTCAGGAGGGACGGGAGACACATCTTTCGTGGCGTATACACCCATTTGTGGAGGTACGACAACCACAGGCGCATTGCAGTCCGTTGCAAGCGTAGGCACATCTGGACAAGTTTTGACCTCCAATGGAGCAGCTGCATTGCCAACTTTTCAATCTCTTCCTTCCTCTGGAGGTGGAACTCTATTAGTCTCAGCTTATTTGAGTTCTACAATTCAGAATGTTACCGGAGATGG